>MDTC01179400.1_pt1 | contig 21510 bp, 15 predicted proteins | sample 811181 | NCBI WGS metagenome assembly MDTC01 (sample SAMN05326644, study PRJNA326480) | marine metagenome | isolation source: seawater | place: Pacific Ocean: North | collected 2011 | reverse complement strand
CTTACCTCAAACACGAGATTCGATCGAACGGTCCACGACCTCGAAAATGAAAGCGGGTCGATCTCGCAATAAAGGAGACCGACCCGCGAAAAAAAAACTACTTTTCGGGCGTGAAGCCAAATTCGGATGTTCGGTTAGCTTTCGACAGCAGCTTGCGCTGCTGCTAGACGAGCGGTTGGAACTCGGTAAGGAGAGCAACTAACATAGTGGAGTCCTATCTTGTGACAAAACTTGACACTTTCGGGATCGCCACCATGCTCTCCACAGATACCCAGCTTAATGTTGCGGCGACTCTTTTTACCCAGCTTTACCGCCATTTCCATCAACTTCCCTACACCGCTCTGATCGACACTGGCAAAAGGGTTTTGGGAAAGAATATCAAGCTCGGTATAATTAGACAGAAAGCTACCGGAATCATCACGGCTCATACCCAAAGCCGTCTGTGTCAGATCATTAGTTCCAAAACTAAAGAACTGAGCTGTTCTGGCTATCTCGTCGGCAGTCAAGGCTGCTCTCGGAATTTCGATCATTGTGCCAACCAGATATTTCACCTTGGCTCCCTTGGCCGCAAAAACTTCCTTGGCTACACGATGAATAACCTCAACCTGAAGATCGAGTTCCTTAGAGAAACCAACGAGAGGAACCATGAGTTCAGGGGTAACGTCGGTTCCACCGGCTTGCACTTGAACGGCGGCCTCAAAAATAGCCCGAGCCTGCATTTCCGTTACCTCCGGATATGAAATCCCGAGACGACAACCACGGTGGCCCAGCATAGGATTGAATTCATGAAGATCTTCAACGCGCCTTTTAATCGAGGCTAGTGAAACGCCCAATTTTTTTGCAAGACCACGCTGAGCAGATTCATCATGAGGGAGAAACTCATGAAGAGGCGGGTCGAGCAAGCGAATGGTAGCCGGACGACCTTCGAGGGCCTTGAAAATTCCGGCGAAATCCCGCCGCTGGTAGGGCAGAAGCTTCTTTAAAGCTTTGCGGCGAGTAGCTTCTTCCTCGGCCAAAATCATTTCGCGCATGGCGTCGATCCGGTTGCCCTCGAAAAACATATGCTCGGTACGGCAAAGACCAATTCCCGATGCGCCGAAAGCGATTGCATTAGCAACTTGTGACGGAGAGTCGGCATTGGTCCGAACACCTAGCTTGGTAGCTTTTTCGCACCAATCCATCAACTTTGCAAAATTCTTGTAATCGTTACTCTTTTTAGGATCCAACTTTTTATCTACGAGAACTTGGATGATCTCGGATGGAGCTGTTTTGAGCTCACCTGAAAACACCTCGCCACTCGTACCATCGATTGAAAGGTAGTCGCCTTCCTTGAAGGTCTTTCCGGCAACTTTGACCGTGCGAGCCTTGTAATCGACTTCCAGGTCAGCGGCACCACATACGCAAACTTTGCCCATCTGACGTGCAACCAAGGCAGCGTGAGAGGAGACTCCACCACGAGAAGTGAGAATCCCCGCTGCTGCAATCATACCGCGCAAGTCTTCAGGGGAAGTTTCAACGCGAGTGAGCAATACGGGACCCTTCTTCGCTTCGATAACAGCTCGATCGGCATTAAGAAAAATGCGACCACTCGCAGCACCGGGGCCAGCGGGCAAACCTTTGCAAAGGAGGTCGGCTTTCTTTACCGCCGCGACGTCGAAGACAGGTGACAAAACTTGGTCCAGTTGGTCCGCAGGAACTCGAGTTATTGCCGTTTTCCAGTCGATAAGACGTTCCTTAACCATCTCGACTGCGATACGAACTGCAGCAATGCCTGTCCGCTTGCCGTTACGGGTTTGCAGCATGTACAGCTTTCCGTCCTCGATTGTAAACTCGAAGTCCTGCATATCCTTAAAGTGCTTCTCAAGTTTCTTTTGGACAGCTACCAAACCATTGAAGGATTTGGGAAGAACTCGCTTGAGCTGGGAGACGGGACGAGGAGTACGAACACCGGCAACCACGTCTTCTCCTTGAGCGTTGGTGAGAAATTCTCCATAGAGCACTTTCTCGCCGCTCGCGGGATCACGAGTAAAACCTACTCCCGATCCCGATTTTTTACCGGAATTTCCGAAAACCATGGCTTGAACGTTCACTGCGGTTCCCCATGAAGCTGGAATACCGTATTTTTTTCGATAGACATCGGCCCTGTCGTTCATCCAAGAACCGAAGACGGCACCGACAGAACCCCAAAGTTGCTCCCAAGGGCAAGTCGGGAAATCGCTCCCGGCGCGCTCTCTAACCAATGATTTGAACCGAGAAACGAGCTCTTTCATTTGGGTGACGTTAAGGCGATTGTCGTCAATCTCGCCTTTCTCGTTCGGAAAGAGTTCCTCCTTCAAACCGTCGATTGCGCTTTCAAAGGGATCGTCTTCCTCGCCTTCCAACTTCTGAACTCCCATCACGACGTCGCCGTACATTTGAATAAAACGCCTGTAACAATCCCATGCAAAACGAGAATTTCCAGAGGAGGAGGCAAGGGCTTCAACCGTTTCGTCATTCAAGCCGAGATTAAGAACGGTGTCCATCATTCCCGGCATGGAGTCGCGTGCACCCGATCGAACCGAGAGTAGGAGCGGATTTTTGACATCGCCCAGTTTCTTACCAAGCTGTTTCTCCGTAAGTGCGACGGACTTGCGGACCTGTTCCGCCAAAACCTCAGGATAACTTTGATTATTCGCGTAGAAGTGGCTACAAACCTCCGTCGTGATGGTAAAGCCGGGAGGAACAGGCAACCCGATGCACGCCATTTCGGCCAAATTAGCGCCCTTTCCCCCGAGGAGGGAACGTTGCGAGGCATCTCCATCGGTCTTTTTGCCAAAGTCATATACGTACTTGTGGGCAGTTGATTTTGATTTTTTAACTGTCTTTTTTTGCTTTTTAGCCATGTTTAATGCGAGTTTGTATATAATTTAAAAAAAAATGGAAAAATTCAGATGGGCAGAGGAGGCAGAATTAAAAGAGGAAAACTTCTAAGAATAATTAATGGCAATTTGAGAAATATTGTCAACGCGCTACTTCCAACATGGCAAGAGGGCTAAGTTGCTAAAATAGTTTTGCCAATCCTATCGATTTGAGGCTTAGAATTAAAGGTTCAAGGCAAAGTAATTAGAACGGAAATGTTGCCTGAATTACCATTACGATGAGTGATCAAGAACCAGTCGAAGAAAAAAAACCGAGAACCTTTGCGGAACGTTTCCGCGATGATGGATTGATCGGGGCACTCAAACCAAAAGAAAAAAAGAATCCGGATCCGAACCAGATGCATTTCCTCGAGCACCTCGAAGATTTGCGCTGGGTCATATTCAAGTGTGCAATTTCATTTATCATAGGATGCCTTACAGTTGCCATATTTATTGACGAATCCGTCCAGATTCTCCAGCAACCGCTGGTCGTAGCAGTGGACGACTTTGGAGAAATCGACGTCGACCTTCAAAGCATGGGTCTCGAACAATATATAGAACCCCTCCATGACAAGGACATCGATCTAGGCACTTTGAGAAACGCTGATGAGCAGACTCTCATCAAATGGGAAATTGACGACCCGCACCACAGAACTCGAATTCTTTCACACTTTAAAGCCGGTCAAAACCGTCACCTGCTGCAGGTCATACGCTCCTATTCTCCCATTTTCATTGCAATGAAGATATGTTTTTTGGGCGGCTTGGGAATTTCTTTGCCCTTTATTTTCTACTTCATCGGTGGGTTCGTGGTCCCCGGACTATCTATCAAAGAAAAATCAGTGCTTTTTCCCGGTTGCGTTGTGGCCTTTATTCTATTCCTGGCCGGTGCAGCAATGACATACTTCGTCATTCTACCTTTCTCGCTAGCCTTTACCATCGAGTTCACTTTCGATGTGCTAGGACTCGATACTTACAGACCCGAGGCGGGCAACTATTACAGTACCGTGATCTGGATGACCTTCGCCGTAGGACTTGCCTTCGAATTCCCTCTCATCATCGTACTGCTAACTTGGATCGGTGTCCTTTCGGTAGAGAAACTGAGAAGCAACCGACGCATAGTATTTGTAATTCTAATGGTTTCGGCGGCACTGATTACGCCTGGTGGAGATCCGGTGAGCCTTAGTATACTCACGATCCCCCTGTACATACTTTATGAGCTTTCCATACTCTCTGGTTGCATTATTGAGCGAAGGCGAAAGAAAAAGGAATGGGAAGAATGGGACGAAGATATAGACGGACACCGACCAGAGAAGCCGGATATGGGGATTGGTTTGAACAAAAAGTTAATAACCGTGGTAGTCTTCATTGCTGGAATCTTGGTATGGTTAGCCGTAAACAAAAAAGAACAGCTCTCTGATTTCATGGATACTGCACGAAATTTTGGCAGTTTTGGCGGAAAGGAAGAAGCTAACGGCAAAGCCAAAGGCACCTTGTCGAAAAATCTCGATGCCGAACAACCGATTAAGCAGATGGAAGAAACATCGACCACCAACGAAGAAAAAATCAATTTGGAAATCGGCTCCACTCTTCAATTACGCCTTCAACTGCCCAATGACGTTGATTTAAATCGAACCGAAGGAAATGGAACCCTCCTATTTGAAGCACAAGTAATTGGAATCAATCCAGCGGAGAGGGCTCTCTCGGAAAACAATGAATCAAAATAATGGTGGTTCGCAAAACTTAGCAAGAAGCAACTAGCTAGGCTTTGACTTGCTGATTTCAAATAAGTTTTAAGTATACCCTTGACGGGTTCAGCTGGCAGACCATGTAAGATGGTCATGGCAAAGAATAAAATCAAGGATTTTGGAATAACACTTAAAAAAGAGAGGAAGCTCAGGGGATTCACCCAAGGTCAATTGGCCAAGGAGTCAGGGGTGGCAACTTCCATTGTCAACGACCTTGAAAACGGAATCCGACATGCCGGAATCAAGAGCTTGGCGAAAATCGCCAAGGGTCTTGGAATGAAAGAAGAGCGCGAATTAAGTTTTCTTTTGACAGGGATTGTTTTCTCCAAGCGGGATCAGGTTTTGCCAGATTTGGACAATTATCACCCCGTGCTTTACAACTTCCTCCCCTACTCGCTGCGACTACAGGGAATAAGCCCTGAGGAAATACTTGATGTACTTCCCCCGACCACTGCGGGGGAGCCGCTAGAGGTACACTTAAAAAATGGTACTGTGATCTCGATGAAGGTTGCCTTCAAATTAACCACGTCGCCCACCCCCCCGACTATCAAAGGAAATAGTGACGGAAAATGACTGATTGCGAAAGCACGGTGCGGGTCGATAAGTGGTTGTGGGCTACAAGAATATTCAAGACTCGTTCTCTGGCCAGCGAATCCTGCAAAGCAGGAAAGGTAAAAGTTGCAGACTTGAAAGCCAAGCCCTCGCGAGAGGTGACTCCCGGAGATATCATTACAGTGAGAAAGAACGGCGTGAACATGAGGTTAAAAGTCCTAGAAATTATAGAAAAACGGGTAGGAGCTAAAACCGTGGCAGAATACCTCAAAGACCTAACGCCGGAAGAAGACTATGCCGCAGCTAGAGAACATCGGAAAACAATGCCTCAGTTCAGTCGGAGTTCGAGTACGCCGCGCCCCACGAGGAAGGAGAGGCAAGCTTGGGAAGAATTTTTTGCAAAAGAAAACAAGTAGAGCGCCACTCGACCAACCCGTCGCAAAAACTACCGCATTCGAACTCCTAAAGTTGGCAAAATCCGCTTAATCACCATCCAAAATGCGACCGATACCTCCGAGAACAGAACCTTCTCCCTGAGACTTCCCGCCAACCGACGGAGCCGACTGTAATATCCGATCGGCTAAGCGAGAAAATGGTAGACTCTGCAACCAAACGGTCCCGTGCCCACTTAGGGTAGCGAGAAAAAGGCCTTCTCCACCAAAAAACATGGACTTGAGACCTCCGGCCATTTGAACATCGTACTCAATACCAGAAGTGAAGGCCACGATGCATCCGGTGTCCACCCGAAGGGTTTGACCATTCAACTCCTTTTTAACAACAGTGCCTCCGGCGTGGGAAAAAGCCATGCCGTCACCTTTTAATTTTTGCAGAATAAAGCCCTCACCTCCAAAAAAACCTGCCCCAAGTCGCTTCTGAAAAGCAATTGAAATCTCCGTTCCATGGGCAGCGCAAAGAAAAGAGTCTTTTTGACAAAACACCTCTTTTCCCAACTCGGCCATATTCAGATCTAGAATCTTGCCGGGATAAGGAGCCGCAAATGCCACGCGCCTCTTGCCCGATCCATTGTTAGCAAAATGGGTCAAGAATATGGATTCTCCCGTCAGAACACGCTTGCCTGCACTAAGAAGCTTGCCAAAGAGTCCTTCATTTGGGTGCGAACCATCACCCATCTTGGCCTCAAAGGAAATACCGTCTTCCATATAATTCATGGCTCCGGCCTCAGCGATGACGGTCTCTCCGGGATCCAGTTCCACCTCGACTACCTGAAGGTCGTCTCCGATCACTTCGTAGTCAATTTCATCGCAACGGATTGAACCCGTGGTGGAGGCGGGGACGCTCGCTGCTCCACCCGTCACCTGGGAAGGCGGAAGCAAGACCGAGTCAGGTACAGAAGGGTGCGGCGAGAGAGAGCTCACTGAGTGCGATACTGGAAGCGAATTTGCAAGGATGCTGGAAAGAGTTGACCATTCGGCGGCTCCGACTGCAGCAATTTCCGTATCATCCTTAATCTCCCCGTTAGCGTGAATTTCTCGGAGTCTGTCTTCCCCTAAAGGTCCGGCGGTGTTACCATTTGAATCGATGTAGTAGTACTGCATAGATTTACCAAATGATCAAAAGAACTCTTAGAAGGCAAACCCGTTCCAACCCATAGCTACACGATCGAAGGTATTTAAATCTCAATGAAATAATCAACCTTGGTTTTCAGTATTTCATGAGCCAAGCGAAACCTTAAAAACCTCTTGCAACCGCAACAAGCGACGCACAGTATATGCAAAAAGCTATGAAAACGCCATTCTGTATCTCCGTTTGCATTTCCCTCCTATCCTTAGTTTTTGGTTGCGTCAGTTCGACTCAACTAACCACCGATGAACAAACGGTCATGCTCCACTGGCTCGATCAAGGGAACGATGGGCAGATTCGCCTAGTCGGAGGGGAAGGCAACGCGACGGAGGAATCCCCCCTTTTTACCGGACGAGCAATCGAGACTTTCGAGCAGAGTCCCACAAAATCAATATCTTCGTGGCATGCGGGCAAGCGACATGGATTTACCACAGAATATTATTATAATGGTCGCAAAAGACGTGAAATTTCCTTTAATGGAGGAGAACGAGACGGTCCTTCAAGAGAATACAGAATAACAGGGGAGTTATTGAGGGAAGAAAACTATCGCAAAGGAAAGCTAAACGGGGTCAAGGCTGAATGGTTTCCTAACGGAAACAAAGCTTTCGCAGTCGAGTTGCGTAACGAAAAGCCACACGGTGAGTCACTTGAGTGGTATGAAGATGGTCGCCGAAAGTCCTCTACGATTTATCGGCATGGGCTTCGTGAGGGGCCCGCCTCCGAATGGTATTCCACAGGACAACCGAAATTTCGTGTTTATTACCAACGCGACGAGATGCACGGCATTCGCACGGTCTGGTACGAAAATGGAAAACAACGCCTAATGGCAAGCTTCGTTAAAGACAAAAAAGAGGGAAATGCAAAAGGTTGGTTTGAAAACGGACAGCAAGCGTTCGACTACAATTGGCAAGATGACAAAGAGCATGGGATTTGCTCCGAATGGGATGAAGACGGCAAGAAAATTTCAGAAATCAGATTCGAAAACGGTGAACCGGTTCAAGACCTGCTTAATGTAATAGAGAGTTCCAAAGAAGTACTACCAACGACGCCCTCGGTCGAGCCTAGCACCCCTGCAGTTACGGAAGAACCGGGTGAACCCACATCCGAAACTCCAAGTTCTCGAGAAGAACCTGAGATTCCCTCTTCGACTCCACCTATACCTCCCTCCCTCAAGCCAGATCCATTTGCTCCCCCCGTACCTACGCCACCGCCACCAAGCGAACCTGCCCCGGATCCAACACCTGAACCATTGCCCAAGCCAAGTCCCGAACCTACTCCGCTTCTTCCCCCACTTGAACCGGAAACCCCACAAAGTTCACCTCCGAAGATACCCGCCCCGCCCGCATTTGATCCGTTTGTCGCACCTGACGAAACGAAAAAAACCACCTCTCCGGTTCCAGTAATTGAACCACCGACAGCACCAACGCCACCACCACCTTTCCCAAATTCCGGAACCCCAACACCGGTACCCCCACCTCCCGCGCCTCCTGCGTTTGATCCTTTCTCCACGCCCACACCCGAAACAAAACCCAACTTACCGGCTCCCATCACACCAATTGATCCCTTTGCTCCGGAACCCCCCGCTCCGCCCCCGCCTCCATCCTTGCCTCCTGCGCTCGAGCCGGAACCTTTTACTCCCCCTCCACCACCAGAAGGTTTTCCCGAACCATCGCCAACGCCTCCAACACCCTCACCACAGGACCCAGCAGGTATAGATCCGTTTTCCGGAACCACAACACCCTTTACACCCCCTCCTCCACCTGATGACACTGTTAATCCATTTGATTCTCCACCTTTGCCCGAGGCGCCTGATCCGTTCTCACCTGACTTGCCTCCACCTCCTCCGAGCGAGGAGATCCCCGCACCACCAGTTCTCAGGCCAGAAGAACCTGCAATCATCTCACCTCCAGTTAATGTCCCTGAACCCAAAAGCCTCATCTCCAATCCTCCGACCCCAGAAGAGCCTCCGCCCCTGCCAAGCATTCCGCTGGAAGATATATTTGATGCGCCGCCAACTCCTCCTAAAGCATCGGCACCCACCCCCACTCCGCCAAGCGGCAAAGCCCCCCCCACCAAGCCTTCCGAGGAAACAGATCCTTTCGACTCAGCAGTTCCTACCACACCCAAGGTACCTGAACTGAACGATCCCTTTTCGAGTCCTCCTCCGCCAGTAGCACCTCCTCCGCCAGTGGCACCTCCTCCTCCACCCGCTGATTTCGATCCGTTTTCGCTACCGCCTCCGCCACTGAATAATTAGACCAAGTACCCATACAAAGTATAAACTCTTGAAAAATTGTGTGTCCGGGCAAAACGAATTCAAACTCCTTCTCTCTCTCAAAAGCTATTTGGATTTGTGAGTTTCTTGCCTAATTCAACCTTAGGTATCTTAATGAACAAGACATTTAAGCTGTTACCGGAATTCAGTGACAATCTTGTTGTATCCCTAATCCTGGGTGGCAAATCTATGACGAGGCCAGGAAGGGGGAAAACCTATTTCAATCCCTATCAATCGGGATGAATACGGTCTTTTCTAGTATCAAAATGGCAGCCCGGCAGGGATTCGAACCCCGACTAGATGTACCAAAAACATCTGTGCTACCATTACACCACCAGGCTTGACTACCCTTTAATGTTGCCGAAACGAACTCTCGAAGTCAAGAGAGGAGACCTTAAGCGTAAAGTCAAATATGAGCGAGACCAGACAAACAAAATTTAAAAGAGTAATACTTAAAATCAGCGGGGAAATTCTCGGCAGTCGAGAAGAGGGCGAACCTATTTTCGCGGAATCACTGGAAAGGGTTTGCACTGAGATCAAGGCCGTGGCCGACTTGGGAGCTGAGGTGGGCTTGGTCGTTGGCGGCGGAAACATATTCCGCGGTCTAAGAGGAGCCAAGAAAGGAATAGAGCGCACAACGGGGGATTCCATGGGTATGCTTGCCACTGTGATCAACGGTCTTGCTTTGATGGACTGCCTTGAGAAAATGGGTGCCGTCGTGCGAGTACAAACTGCAATACCGATGGAAAAGCTAGCCGAGCCTTTTATTAAAAGGCGAGCGGTGCGTCATTTGGAGCGCGGGCGCATCGTGATTTTTGTGGCCGGAACAGGCAACCCGTACTTTTCCACCGATACCACCGCGGCCCTTAGAGCTAGTGAGATCGGTGCCGAAATCATCCTCAAGGCAACCAAGGTGGATGGAATTTACGACAAGGACCCACACGAACATGACGATGCCGTGAAATTTGAAAATTTAAGCTATATGGAATGTATTGAAAAAAGGCTTTCAGTAATGGATTCGACCGCCTTCTCTCTTTGCATGGATAATCAAATGCCCATACTTGTGTTCGACCTACAACAAGAAAACTCTATCCAACAAGCAGTTACAGGCGAAAAAATCGGTACTCTCGTGACCTGAATCTTCCTTTACGATTGCACCTAGAAGCAACAGACCGCCTAATCAAATAAATACGAATCTGAAAGTCTAAACGTAAAACGCCATGAACAACGACTCCACAATAGCCAAATTGCAAGAAGACTTAAACAAATCCGGCGAGCATACCCTACACGAATTCACCACCCTTCATACGGGTAAGGCAAACACATCCATGGCGGAAAACGTAACCGTCGACGTTTACGGCAGCTCGATGAAGCTTAGAGACATTGCCGCCATCACCACTCCGGATGCGCGAACAATCCAAATACAGCCTTGGGACAAATCAAGCGTAGCTCCAATAGAAAAAGCTCTTATCGAGGCCAATCTCGGAATTTCTCCCGTCGTGACGGGCGAACTTATTCGCCTGCCGATTCCGGAGCTGAGCGGAGAGCGAAGGGAAGAGCTTTGTAAAATGGCTCAAGGGATGGCTGAACAAGGCAGAATCGGAGCTAGGGCTGCTCGAAGGGAAGCACTGGACAAACTCAAACTCGCTCAGAAAGAAGGACAGTCGGAAGATGAGGTCAAACGACTGGAAAAAGAGGTACAAAAGGAAGTCGATAACGCCATTGCACGAATCAACGACTCCCTTTCAGCAAAAGAATCCGAGTTGAGGCAACCCTAAGCGTAGGAAAAGCCTTTTCGTTAAAGTGCGATTTTTTCGCTCTGAGACTTAATCAAAAGAAAGAAGCGAAGACTCGAACCGAGCGAGGTCCTTTAAGCGGAAAACCGCCAAAAAAGTCAAATGACTGTCGACTCGCAAAAACCATCCATAGGAAAAGTTTCCCGTCTCGTAGTAAAACTGGGGACTGGGGTTTTGTCCCCTACTCCCGGGAAAATAGAAGCCGACAGACTCAGAGTTCTCGGAAAAGCGGTGAGAAATCTTCGAAGAGAAGGAGTCGAGGTCATTATTGTTAGTTCGGGCGCAGTAGGCTTGGGGATGGCAAAGCTTGTCCTTTCCGTCCGCCCCACGGATCTTTCCACACTTCGAGCCTGCGCCGCAATAGGACAAAGCCTGCTCATGGACGTATGGAGCGAAGCCTTCGAGCCGCTGGGTCTGATAATCGCCCAGATGCTTCTCACTCGGGAAGACTTCCGTAGTCGCAAAAGTTCTCAAAACGTCGAGCTCACCCTGCAACAACTTCTCGAGCATGGCGCCGTTCCCATCATCAATGAGAACGACTCGGTAAGTGATGAGGAAATTCGCTTCGGCGACAACGACGTCCTCTCCGCCCTGCTCGCCTCACTCTGCAAGGCGGAAATGCTGGCGATCTTGTCTACCGCGCCGGGACTCATGACTTCCCCGGATGATGGAGAAATCATTCCGTTCGTCCCCGAAATTACACCTTCAATCGAAGCTATGGCGGAAGGCACGAAAAGCTCGACCGCTGTGGGCGGCATGGTAACCAAAATCGAAGCCGCTAAAATAGCCACGATGTCAGGTTGCGCAGTGTTTGTCGGAAGCGGCGCGGAACCGGATCGACTGCCCTCTATCCTGAAGGGCGAGTCCATCGGCACCTTTTTCGCTCCTGCGGGCTTAGGGCTCAATGAACGCAAGAAGTGGCTTGCATTTTTTCCTGAACCCACGGGAGTTCTCGTTCTTGACGAAGGTGCATGCCAAGCGATCATCCAAGAAGGAAAGAGCCTGCTCGCCATAGGCTTGGTCTCCTGCCGAGGAGAGATTTGCCGATCCGACGTCGTAACCATTGAAAACCCGGACGGTGAAATAATCGCGCGAGGAATTTGCCGGTTCAGCTCCAAAGAACTCTCTCAAATCAAAGGTAAAAGCAACGACGAGATTCACCTGATTTTTCCGGAAAGAACTCGAGCGGAGGTCATTCATAGGGATCATTTGGCCCCGTTGAGATAAGAACTTTTCCAAAAACGCTTGCAGGAAACAGTATTTTCCCAATTGGTATCCCCCCGTGTACGACTACGAGGATGAGGATGACGACCTGTTCGGTGATGCGCCCACAGCGGCGACAAAAGCCCAAATCGATTTTCGGGCCGAACTTAACGACGACCAGTATGCAGCAGTCACCGCTCCCGAAGGACCTGCCATTGTCTTAGCCGGAGCCGGGTCAGGAAAGACTCGTACGCTCACTTATCGAGTGGCCTACCTACTTACACAAGGAGCTCTTCCTGAAGAAATCCTGCTCCTGACCTTTACGAACAAGGCCTCAAGAGAGATGCTAGACCGGGTCGAACATCTAACAGGAGTGGCCTCACATCAATTTTTGGGCGGCACCTTCCATCATGTCGGTGGGCAAGTCTTGAGAAGTTTCGGCGACGTAGTTGGTATTCCTCGGAATTACACTATCCTCGACGACTCCGACTCCGATGCACTGCTAGGCGAAATCATTCGGGAGTCCGATCCGGACTTCCTAAAGAAAAAAGACAACCCAAAGCCGAAAGTGCTCAAAAATCTTATAAGTTTCGCAAGGAACGTCATGCGACCCGTCGAGGAGGCGGCAAGAGCTCGTTATCCCTCAAACAGAGATGTCGCGGAGCAAATTGCGTTCTTCGCCGAGGAATACCGAGAAACCAAGCTCCGACGTGGGCTTACGGACTATGATGATCTTTTGGAGCTCTGGCTAAAGGTTCTCGAAAGCAACGATGAAGCTGCGACTTACTACCAAAATCGCTTCCGCCATATTCTGGTGGATGAATACCAAGACGTTAACGTCCTTCAAGCTAGCATAGTCGACAAGATTGCTGCAAATCACCAGATCATGGCAGTGGGTGACGACGCTCAGTGCATTTACACTTGGCGGGGAGCGGACCTTGATCAAATTCTCGATTTCCCAAAGCGGCATCCCGAAACCACCATTTACAAGATTGAGACGAACTATAGAAGCTCGCCCCAGATTCTCGAATTGGCCAACGACATTCTCGAATCCAGATCCATTGACCGTAGTTACACTAAAATCCTCAAACCATCTCGACCAAATGAAAATCTCCCGGTTTTCGTCCCTGCGATGGATGCATATCAGCAAGCGGATTATGTTTTGAATCGCATCGACAGATTGATTGACCGTGGAGCCCGCTACTCCGATATCGCTATACTTTATCGCGCCCACTTTCACGCGATGGACATACAAATGGAGCTTTCAAGAAGAGGAACACCATTCGTGATCACAAGCGGGATTCGCTTCTTTGAGCAAGCGCACGTTAAGGACTTGGTTTCCCAGTTACGCTTCATTGTGAATCCGAAAGACCTACCGGCCTTCCATCGTTTTGCATGCCTGTTGCCGAAAATTGGTGAAAAGACTGCTTCGAAAATCCTAAATCTGGCAGAAACTATCTCATCGAAAAACAATGTTTCGATGGTGGAAGCTCTAGCCACCGAAACAGTCTCCAAAAAGATACCCGCTGATGCCGAGGAAGACTGGGACGCCCTCGTAGAAACGCTTCAGGCAGTTGATGAAGCCGCTAGCACCTCGCCGCCTGTAAAGGTAGTCGATCTAGCGGTTAACGGATGGTATGCGGACTTCATTCGCTATACCTACGACAACTGGGCTCATCGCGAGGAGGATCTCGAAAGTCTCATAGAATTTGCATCTCGATACGACAACCTCTCGGAAATGCTGGCCGAACTTATTTTGCTCAGTTCAGAGTCCGGAAATCGAGTCAGTCAATCCGAAGAGAGTTGCCTGCGTCTCTCCACAATTCATCAGGCGAAAGGCTTGGAATTTCCTTATGTCTTTATCATCGGCCTGGCCGATGGACTTTTTCCCATCAAAAGAGCAATCGACGGTGAAGGCGACCTCGAGGAGGAACGGCGTCTATTCTATGTCGCCGCAACTAGAGCAGAGAAAGAGTTGTTCATGATCTTTCCCATGCTATCCAATCAAAAGGGAACGCCTGTCAGGATGCAGTTGAGTCGCTTTATCAGGGAATTGCCTGACTACCATTACGAAGTTGAAAAACCTGCCCCCTCCTACCGCTCTCAAGGTAATTACGGAAGAGGAAATCAAGGCTATGGCGGCAAACCAAAATACGGAGGCGGTTGGGCTCGTCGCCGAAGCTAGGCTTCTTTCAAGGCATGCTCTAAGGCTCGCCAAGCGAGAAGAGCGCAATCATGACGCTCGGGAAAACGACAAATCGTATGATAGACAACCATCTCGCCCGGAAGATCATCATCCGCTCCCTCCAGCATTACTCGGCTAACTGTGAGGCAAAGCTTGGACAACTCCTCCGTAGTTTTCCCCGGGGCAAAGCTAGTAATCAAAGAGCCGGAAGCCAAAGACAGGGCAGACCCCTGGCCCATAAAACTTGCCTCGGCAATGGTTCCGTCAGTGGATAGCTTGAGAAACAACTTGGATTCATTGCCCGTGAACCCACTTCGGTATTCACCGATGACCTCTGCCTCGGGTAGCTCGTATTTATGGCGTGGCCGACGACCGTGGTCCTCCAAAATCTCACGATGCAAGTCTTCGTCCACAATACATTTAGAAGTTGTTCTTCCACATCATCGATTCAACGGGATAAGGAGTACGTTCGTTGTACTTGGCTGATGACTTGGAGGAATAATCAACCGCTATTTCGCCACCGACGTGAAAGTAGATGAGCTGCCCTATGGGCATGCCCGCATATACGCGTACGGATTGAGCCACAGAAATTTCAAGTGTCCAATGGTTGCAAAACCCAACGTCGCCCTTACCCGCCGTCGCATGAATATCGATCCCCAGACGACCCACGCTGGACTTACCTTCTAAAAAAGGAACGTAGCGACGAGTCTCGGTATATTCTTCGGTAACGCCAAGATAGGTTTTTCCCGGTGCGAGCACTATGCCCTCCGGAGCAATCTCGAAACGCTCCACCTGGTTATGAACTCGAGCGTCAAGCACATCATCGACGTAACAGGCGAGGTTCTTACCAAGACAAACGTCGTAACTGTTGGTACCAAGACGATCACGGTCGAAAGGCTCGACCACGATGTCGCCGCAGTCAATGGCAGCAAGAATAGCAGTGTCGGAAAGAATCATAATTGCGAACCTTTAGAGGAAGAGTAGGAGTTGGTCAAAAAGAAGAAGCCTCGGCGAATCATCGCCGAGGCTTCCCATAAAAGCAAACTGTGGGAAGTTCCAATAATCGTTATATCACTCTCGACTTTCCGGGAACGGCAGCAGAGTAAAAACCATCCTGATCGGGCATTACCGGAGCATCGCTATCCCATGTCAAGTGATCGAGATCGGGGCAAAGTTGGATTTTGTTATTCATCGCCTGATCCCAAGTAACGGTCTTCCCCGAATAAGTCGCGTAACGACCAAGAATCGAGGTGAGCGTGCTCTTGGCTCCATAGTCACCCTCATTGTATATTTCACCCTTTACGAGAGAGTCTATGAGATCGAGTTGCTCTTGCTGGTGGCCTCCAAGACGTTTGCCCGAGAAACGCCAAGCGCTGTCGTCCTTGCCGAAGATTGTTGAGCGACCAATATCCGACTCACCCTTGGATCCGTAGGCATGTTCGGATACGCTGTTGAAGCAACCCTTGATGTGCCGACACTGGCTATACAAGCGAGACCCATCGGCGTACTTGTACTCAACGAAATGGTGATCGAAGATCTCACCGTGATTTTTCGCGTCGCCATCATTTATGGCGTTACCTCGCACTTGGCGTCCTCCTTGTCCATTGGCTTCCACGGGAAAACCGTCCTTGAGCCAATTGATGACGTCGAGGTTATGAATGTGCTGTTCGCAGATGTGATCACCACAGAGCCAATTAAAGTAATACCAGTTGCGCATTTGGTACTGGAGTTCGGTCTGGTCTGCTTGACGACCACGAGTCCATACTCCTCCGCCGTTCCAGAATGCCCGCATGTAGTTGATGTCACCGATAGCCCCGTCTTGTAGGCGCTTAATGGTTTCCTTGTACTGGGGTTCGTGATGGCGTTGTAAACCAACGGCGACCAAAAGGTTCTTTTTCTTGGCGATTTCGTTGGCAGCGAGAACCCGACGAATACCCGGGCCATCTACCCCGACGGGCTTTTCCATGAAAACATGAAGACCCTTGTTCACCGCATTCTCGAAGTGCAAGGGGCGGAAACCGGGAGAAGTGGCAAGTACCACGAGATCGAGATCCTGCTCCATAAGCTTCTTATAGGCGTCAAATCCAGCAAACTTCCTATCCTGGGGCACGTCCACTTTCTTTTCGTGAGTCTTGGCAACGCGCTTGTGCGCGCCGTCTACCTTGTCGATGTAGGCATCGGCCATGGCCACGAGCTTCGTATTGTGAGAGGAGTTTAGAATCTGGCTTGCAGCCCCGGTACCGCGACCGCCGCATCCGACTAATCCGAAGCGCACGGTTTCACTACGCGCTTTCTGGGCGTTTAAAACATGTGGAAAGGTTATGGCGGCGCTAGCGGTAGCTGTAGCTCCTAGGAATTTTCGGCGTGAGACGTTTTCGGTTTCTTTCATTTTGAGTTCTCCGTAGTTTGGTAAGTTTGAGTTAAAAAGTTTGAGCACAGGGTATTATTTTTTGGGCAGAGGGAGGGATTCGGATCGTCCATCGACATCTCCAAGGGCCCACTGAATGCCATCAAGAAAATGCTGGAGCATGTAAGGAGTCCACCAAGTGGCCTTGTTGTGTCCGAAGTTCGAGTAGAATATCCTGCCCTTGCCGTAGGATCGGACCCATGAAACTGGATAATCGTTCGTTTTGGAATTACCCTTCTTGCCTGATTTCACCGCATCAAGGGAAACAAGCACGCGAACGTTTTTACGATCGTAATTCTTGTACTGGTAAATTTCATCGGAATACTCGAAGGTCTTCATGTCCTTGAAGGCTTTGGTCGCGGGGTGACTCGTATCCTCTACGGTAAAAGGCCACTTTCCGCCGGCATTCCAAGGGTGGCCGGCAAAACAGCCACCTATCATTTCGGTGTACTCGTTCCATCCGGTCATTCCTCCGTCGGATGCGGAATGGAAACCCATGAAGGCTTTGCCGTCCTTGATGAAATTGAGAATGGCGTCACGCTGAGACTGCTCGGTGAAAGCCTTTTGGACATGCGTGGTATTATTGAAGATTATGGCATCGTACTTCTTCAGGCCCTCAGTCGTGAATTCAGTGGTCTCCAAGGTAAAAGTTGCGTCAAAGGCTTTGGTCTTGGCCGCCATGGCTCGCAAGCCCTTGATCCCGGTGGGAATCGAACCGTGCCGAAAACCACTAGGCTTCGAATAAACGAGAATCTTGTGCTTTTTGCTCGGCTTGAAGGTCGGCTTGGAAGGCAAGGCGGCATTGATTTGCGCCAATTCCTTGTCTTCCTTCTTATCTTGGGCGACGAGAACACCTCCGAAGGCAAGAGCAAGAGCAAAGGCAGAAGTGGATAAAGCTTTTATCATGGTGGGTCGAGAAGGGTGAAATCAAGTAAGGGAACTAGAAATTCAGACGTTTGGGCCACCGAACGCAAGCGCGAATACCAAAAATCCCATTCTTTCCCAACGAACCGGTCTTGCTTGCAATCGCCGAAACCATAAGCATGGGTGGCAGAAATGATTCATACTCCTGAACAATTCACCGTCGTCGGCATTCTTGTGGCAACCTTTGTTCTTTTCGCCAGAAACAAATGGAGGCACGACGTCGTCGCAGTTATTTCTCTCGTCCTGTTGGTAACTGCGGATCTCATATTGGAATTTGCGTTGGGAAGAGTTTCAGCCTTGGTCAAGGATCCAGGAAATCTCTTGTCGGGTTTTGGTCATCCAGCCGTGCTCACGGTGGGAGCAGTACTGGTCATCAGTCGCGCCCTACGCAACGCGGGTGTCGTGGATATCATCGCCCGCAGCATTCTTCCCTTAACCAAAAGTGAGTCCGGTCACATCTTTTCGCTCTCGACAGTGGTTATGGTTTGTTCGGCCTTCATGAACAACGTCGGAGCTCTTGCCCTGATGCTTCCGGTCGCCCTGCGTACGGCAGCGGAACGGGCACGCCCCCCCGGAATGATTCTCATGCCCTTGGCCTTCGCAAGTATTCTCGGCGGCATGATGACCATGATTGGAACTCCTCCCAACATCATCATCGCAACCATGCGGGCAGAACTCATCCCGAATGCACAACCATACGGTCTCTTCGACTTTTCTCCCGTTGGCGCGGTGGTGGCGATTGCGGGCGTAGCCTTCGTAGCCTTGATCGGTTGGCGTCTTATACCAAAAGCCTCGCGAACAAAACCCGGGGGGCAGGCCCTTTTTCGAATCAACGAATACGTTACCGAATTACGCGTCCCCGAGGAATGCGGCTTGATTGGTCAAACCGTGGGAGAATTCGCCAAGGAACTCGGACAAAAACTGGAACTCATAGGTTTCGTTAATAAGGACGACAAGGTGGTCACAGTCGATCCCGACGGAGTCCTCGAAGCCGGCAACCGTTTTCTCGCAAAGGCCGACCCCGTGGACCTACAGGAAGTCCTCGACCTCCACGGGTTACGGCTTGCCAAGGAAATCCGCAAACGAATCGACAATTTCGAAAGCGACGACCTCGGTTACCTCGAGGCCATCGTCTCCAGAGGCTCGCTGCTTGAAGGGCGCGGACGCTCTTACCTCCGTCGACGAATGGGGCGCGGTGTAGTACTTCTCGCCATCGCCAGACAGGGTGAACCTATTCGCAAGCGCCTCGACAAGGTCGTTTTTAGGGTCGGTGACGTTCTACTCCTTCACGGCGATGCAGAGACCATGGACGATCGCGTCGCCACCCTCAACTTGCTTCCTCTAGCCGAACGAGAAGTGAACGTCGGATCCTTCCAAAAGGCAGGACTTGCTTTGCTTGTGTTCGCGGCGGCAATCGGCCTAAGCGCTGCAGGCGTTCTACCCATGACGATCGCCTTCGTAGGAGCCGCATTAGCCTATGTCCTTCTAGGTATCCTGCCTACACGAGACATATATCGTGAAATCGACTGGCCCGTAATCGTTCTCCTCGCCGCCATGATGCCTCTCAGTCAAGCCCTGCGAGACACGGGTTGCGCCGAACTCGTGGCCAAACAAATGGCGCTGTCCGCCAGCTCCTTTCCTCATTGGGTGATAATCGCCATCGTAATGGGCGTAACCATGTGCTTGTCGGATGTCATCAACAACGCAGCCACCGCGCTCATCATGGCCCCCATAGCCGCGGGTATCGCAATCGCCATGAACCTAAATCCCGACCCCTTCCTCATGTCCGTGGCAGTGGGAGCATCCTGCGCCTTCCTCACTCCCATCGGCCACCAGTGCAACGCCCTAGTCCTTGGCCCGGGCGGTTATCGCTTCGGAGACTACTGGAGAATGGGCCTTCCGCTGGAAATCATGATTCTGGCCGCCGGCACCCCCTTGATCTTGAACTTCTGGCCCTTGACCTAAAGGGCCTTCCGCAACTCTTTTTTCTAGTAAACCCTCTCCGGGGCTTGGCAAAACTCGGAATTTATCCCACAACTCAAGGGATGAATCTTTTACTTTTACCGTTGGTTGCTATGCTTCCAATGCTCACTTTCGAATCTTTCGCATCGGAAGTCACTCCCCGATCATACAGAGACGACTTACCCGCGAGCCCGGCCCCCGACGGCAACCTTTACCTGGAAGCCGAGGAGTTCAAACCCTCCCTCGGCGATAAATCCGGATGGCAACACAAGAAATGGGGGGAAAACTATTACGCCGCCTCCTTCGCCAACTGCTTTCTCAGTCGGCAAGCGTTTCTCGGCGCCGCCCCTCAAGCACATCGGGCTTCAGCTTCCATGAACATAACGGTTAAGGAAAGTGGAAAATATCACGTCCTCGTCCGCTACGAAGCGGCTTATCGGTTTTCCACGGAATTTCGCATAAGAATCGAGCAGGGAGGGAAAAAAGTCTTCGACCGTCTATACGGTTCCCGAAAGAACCTCAAGATCTGGGCGTTCTCCCAAAAGCTGAAAGCCGATCACAAATGGAGTTGGGGAGCCACCGAGAACATTGTCTGGGAGGGCCACGATGCCTTCGTGAACCTAAAGCCCGGCAAGGCCACCATCACCTTGCTGGCCGATAAGCAACCCGAACCGGCCGCCAAGCGAAACCTAGATCTCGTCATGCTCACCCGCGACCTCGAGGAAGTCGCAAAACGAATCGAGAAGGAACGCTACCTGCCGCTCGACGGCCTTCTCACGCAACAAGGAGACGTTTCTCTAAGGGTCAAAAACCTCGGTAAGGAAGCAGTGACGGTAACGGCCAAGAACGGCACCGAGCACTCCCCCTACTGGGTGCACATGCGATCATGGAAGCCCCTTAAATTGCTAGTCGACCCGGGGAAAACAACCGATTGGCAGGAAGTCGGGCATCTCCTGGACACCATGAACGATGGACAATGGGCCTTACGCCTCAAGCCGGCAGGCAAGGTCGCCGTGGAAGTGGGGGCAGTGGATGCCCGAGGAAAGCGCAGCCTCATCGGAAAGTTCGAGACCACGGGCGAAACCCTCAACCTCGCATACTTCGGAGACACCCGGTATTCTCGCAAAATCATTCGTGAGCGCGACGTCGCCTTCGATCTTCTCGCCAACCTCGAAAAGTTACCCAAGCACGGCAAACTTCCCACCCAATGCATCACTTATGCCCTCACCTTTCGCACGGGGCTCGATCCCGCCTACGACAAGGCCGTCGATCGCTTTCAAAAACTCTTCGGCATCACCCGGACAAACGACACCTCGGGACGCGGTTCGAGGATTGACGGTTATACCGACGTTCGAGGCGTGCCTACCCCAAAACTGGAAGAACATTGCAAAACCAAGCTTGCAGACAGGGCGAACAAGATGGCCACGATCAGCCTCGGCGATGAGATCGGCCTGCCCCGCCCTCGCGGAACCGAAGCCACCGAGGGCTTTCGAGCCTACGCCAAACGGAAAAAGCTCAAGCCGACCGAACTCGCGCCGGGAGCTAAAAACTGGGAATCCATTTCCTATGACGTCTCCGACGAGGCGAAAACCGACAGGCCCGGACTCTTCTACTGGTCCAAGCGTTACCTGCATCACCACGGAATTCAAAAGATCAAGGAAAGAACCGACATCCTCCGAAAACACCTTCCAAACGCCGGCATCGGAGCCAACTACTCCCCTCACTATCCCGCCGAGCACAGGTATTTGGGCGAGGTTCACAAGTGGGTGAACGTCTTTCGAGCCGAAGGCATGACCCAGCCATGGAGCGAGGACTATATCTTCCAAATGCCCGTGGCCTCCATGCAACTGAACAACCTGAATCTAGATCTGCTCAGCGCTGGCGTCCGGGGAAAGCCCGATCAGAAAATTCACTATTACTGCATGGCCCACTGGCCGAATAATCGTCCGGACACCTGGAGACGTCTCTTCTACGGGGCCCTCG
>MDTC01040327.1_pt1 | contig 21516 bp, 19 predicted proteins | sample 811181 | NCBI WGS metagenome assembly MDTC01 (sample SAMN05326644, study PRJNA326480) | marine metagenome | isolation source: seawater | place: Pacific Ocean: North | collected 2011 | reverse complement strand
TTTGTAGCCCTTCGAGGGTTCGAATCCCTCCCTCTCCGCCATACCCTTGAAAGTCAATAAAATTAAGACTTCCAAGAAATACATATTAAAAATGTAGTACAAATGTAGTACATTCTGTAGTATCTAACCTCAAAATAACCTCAAATTTTCACACACGAAAGTGTGCATCGACTGCGCAATGTCTTAGTCCTAGCTAGGTGTTGGTTTTGATTGCTTCATCAGATGGAGTTAGACTTAGGCTATGAAGAAACTATTTGCCATCACAATATTAATTGCTTGCCTAGCTTCCTGTGCTACAAACGAAGCATTACAAAAGAATTTTCAGTATGATTATTAAATGAAACACCTATTTATATTACTCATTATCATTGCATTAAGCTCTTGTCAGACACTAGAGCAGGATGATGAAAATATAAAACAACAAAGTAATCAAAATACTTCAGATATCAGGCCTATAATTACAAGCAGTCTTCCCCAAAAACAAAGAATAAGATCAATGGGTGAATATGAATCTCCCACCTCCTCCTATCTATTTGATAGGAGCTTCAAACGAAGTGGCAAAACTGTCTGTGTATATAAATCTAATGCGTCGAGTGATGAAGAATATTTCTTTATCTTGGAGAATTTTTCAATCCGATGCCCAATGTATAGAGACCTCTGATATAAATTATATTTAAACTGCAAAAATATATTGAGTTAGAGAGAAAATAGTACTATTTATTATTTTACTTAGACTTAATAGGTTTAAACTTAATCTCACCTGTCATTAGCCATCTTATAATTATTGGAATAAATATAGATAAAATTAATTTATAGGCATGATCCTCAATATGATAGTCACCAATTATCAGAAGTCTTATCCAATGAACAAAATAGGCATAACCTAATAATTGAAAAATAACACATACATGTTCAAAATCTTTTCGATATAGCGTTCTTAATATATTTTTCATTTTATTTTTTGGAGTATTAATTTAGGCTTTCAATACATATTTCATTGTTATTACCTGGAGAATTAACAAAATCACTGACTGGATAAAATTTAGTTGATTCAGATAGTTCTGAGTTATAATTTTCATCACCATTAATCCAACTCTTTGCTTCTTTATAACTCAGTAAGATAGGCATTCTATGGTGAATCCTCTGTAAGTTATCATTCGCATTTTTGGTAACCAAGGCGCAACCATTTTCACCCTTGTGTGATGAGTAAATAGCTGCAAAAAGAAATAAATCATTATTATTATGAAAGAAGTATGGTTGTTTTTTACCATCCTGTCGGTACCATTCATACCAACCATCCACTGGAATAACACAACGCCTTGCATCTCTAAAACTTGGTTTTTCATGCAATGTTTCTGATCTAGCATTGATCAAGTTCATGGGTTTTTTTGCCCACTCTGGGTTGAAATACCAACGCATTATTTCTATTTTCTTGTGAACTGTAAGTATACTTTGACCGGGAGATATGTTGAAGCTAGGCTCCCTTTCAACCCCAAAGTCTTCTTTGATCTTTTTAGTATTCCTCAGAGTGAAACGACCACACATAAAATCAACCAATAATTAATGTCAGTAAATTACTCAAGAAATTTCCTCTAATGACAATGAAAGTATTGCCTCATGTGACTTTTTTATATCATTGAGAAGTCGATTATATAAGTGTGAAAAAAGTATCATTCCAGAATTCATTCCATAAAATTTATCAGAATGATAAAACTCAGAGTTAAACACAAAATCCCTCAATATAGGTCGCCCATATATATCCCCATCAAATGAATTATAATCAATAGATATTCTGAAATACTCATAGATCGCCAATGTATAATCCTTCATAAGAACATCAATTTCATCAGAAATACTATAATTCCTCTCTTTCTGATGATTGTATATCTCTAGTAGTTTACTCTTAAGTTCTTTATTTTTGATGAGCTCGAATGAGCCCGATGATACTAATTCTGTATAAACTCCATCCTGGGGAAAAAAGGAAACTGAAACATTTATACTAATTAGCTTCTCTATAGTTTCAATATCACTGAGGTGTTTGTGATTATTGTTAATGTCTCTCAGTATTTCATTAATCTCTAATTGAGATTTATTAAGTAACTTTTGCACATTCTCAATTTGCTCAAGATCATTTTTGACAGCCCTGTTTAAGTCATTCAAGAGTTCGTTTTTTATCTCAATATTTTTACTTTCTATCCTCATCTCTTCAATATAAAAAGAGAATAGAATTCCAACTACAATCACAGTACCTTCAAAGGCATATTTATACATTATAGATTTCCAATATTTAGTTCTTTGGCAGCTACTCTAATTAATCCATTTGGACCACCAATACGTCTGCCATTATCCCATTTCATATCATAATCAAGCGTTATTTCTTTTTCTAGAATTTGCTCTATCGTAAATTCTTCACTAAGGAGTTTTATTACTCGCTTTTTTATCTCATAAAGCATATCAAGGGCTTCCATCAGACGATCATACTTAACTACCCTGCCATGACCTGGAATAATTTTAGTATCTTGATTTATTATTTTGACCAGTAGCTCATAAGCTTTAATGGTTCCCAAAAAACTTCCTCCATTATTAACATCAATATAGGGGTAACTTTCCGATCTAAATACATCACCAGTATGGATCACATTTGCATTTTTAAATCTTATAAATGAATCATTGTTGGTGTGTGCATTTGGCACTTTGAATACATGCACCACTTCATCATTAATATGGAATGTAACATCTTCACTAAAAGTCACAAATGGAGGTGTCTGACTATATCCGGCTTTAATCATTTGTGATCGAACATTCTCATGACCAACAATCATGGCACCTAATCTTCCAAAATTCTCATTACCACCGGTATGATCTGGGTGCATATGAGTATTAATAATATATCGCACTGGTTGTATGGAAAGCTGTTTAATTGCATCAGTTATTTTTGTAGTTAAAGGCGCGTACTGATCATCTACCAATAAAATTCCATCATCACCATACAATAAACCAATATTACCACCACGACCTTCGATGTAATAAATATTCTCTGACACTGGATGTAAAATAATATCCACATCATCAAATTCTTGAGCGCATATACCTTGTGTAAGTATTGCAAAACCTAACCACCCAGAAAGTACTAATTTTCTCACTATGATATTTCCAATATCATCGTCTAAACATATTCTAGTTTATCCGATTTCACGAATTAGTTCTTGGCTGCACATATATCCTGGCGTCCCTGCGACAGATCCACATGGATAAGTACCCGCTCCACATAGATAAATATTTTGTTTGTCTGCAAATCGATAAAAATGATTTTCAGGATCACTCGAAAAGTTACGGTCAAAATAAGTTTGCCCACCAGTCATCATTGTGTGATCAAGATTGCCACCTGGAAAATGGAAAAGTTGCTGCAAATCTCGTGGCGTTAGTAATTTTGTCCAAATGCAATCTTCAGGGTTGCTTATATATTCCAAGACTTTTTGTTTAGCGCTCTCCTCAACATCAGGAAGATCATGACCTTTTTTACTCAATGCAAAATTCTTAAAAAAGACCGCCAAGCGATCAAACGGTTCTTGACGACCCATCATTCTTTGAGCACCTCCCTCACAATATATCTGCATATAACCGGGTTCATACTCAATGTTACTATCAACTACTTTGAGCGTAGCCGCCTCAAAGGCATCCACAGTATCTACAGCAAATATGAATCTAAAGGCCGCATCTGAATCAGATAAATCGGTCGAATGCTTCCATTTAATAGGTTTTTTAAACATCATATTTAATTTACCACTGCTGCCTAAGTATTTTTTCTTTTTGGCAGACTGGGTAAGAGTTTCATCGCCAATTAATCTATGTGCTGTTAGTGGATCCGTGCCAAGGACAAGATAATCATAATTTAAATAGCTAACACCTGTATCATTTTCGATTATTGCCTTATTTTTTTGCGTATCCACTTCAAGCACTTTACTTGAAAGGTGAGATTTAACTCCCAATGTTTTATTAATTTCACTTAACTTTTCTGTTACTTGCCAATTTCCAATTTTCACATGGCCATAATAACCACCAAATATTGATCCAGAGTCCATTACTGGTAATGTAAAAGCGGAATAAGGATCATCCAACGAAACTGGACCACTTTCAGAGACTGTCATAGCCATATACAACTTTGCTTTCTCACTAGTGAAATAATGATCAAGTAGAGTTCTCGCATCACCATTGACCCAAAGCTTAGTCAAAGTTTCACCTAATGCATTTCGCGCAGCACCAAGTGTAGGCGGTTGCGCATCACGATATCCTTGTTGCAAGAACTCAATTACTTTTGCTTCATCATTCCTAAAAGCCTCAACCGCGCCTCTCTCCCCCCATTGTTTAGATAGCTCTTGATCCAATGCCTTTGGATCACGATGAATGAAGGTAGGCTCACAATCATCAGGAAAAAATATAAACTTTGGATGAGTAGGTACAAAATATTCTAATTGTTTAGATAGTCCTGTCTCCATAAATATAAAATGTTGCATTAAACCGAGGACCGAGGCCCCAAGTGCATATTTATGAGAGATATTATTGTAACTCATCTCCTCAGCAATACAGGCTCCCCCAGGACGATTTGCTTGATCGACAATTGTAACCTGGCATCCTTGTCTCTGCAGATAATTAGCTGCTACAAGACCGTTGATTCCAGCACCAACTATTAAAACTTTGTTTTCTTTCATTAGTCAGATTGTACTAAAATAATAATTGAAAGATATGAATATCTAGAAAAACAATTAGAAGTATCAGAAATCCAGTTTTGCCATAGCGTTAAAGCTATTGGATGCTGATTGAAATGAATCGGTAGGATCATCTCGCTCGACAAAATAATGCTTCAAACCAGCAATCTTGTTTAGTGAAAAAATAGCCTCAAAATCAATCACACCCGCGCCCACATCAGCCATCGCTGAAGAGGGGGCCATATCTTTGATATGCCATAAAGGAAAACGTCCTGGATGTTTACGAATGAACTTAACTGGATCTAATCGCGCTTTGGAAATCCAGTACATGTCAAGCTCGAAAGCAGCAATATCAGGATCGATTCTCTCAAGTAAGACGTCCATTGGAATCTCACCATCTAGCTCTTGAAATTCAAAATCATGATTATGATAAGCAAAATTTAACCCAGCAAGTTTACATTTTTCACCAAACTTTGAAAACAAATCGGCATGAGCATAATATTGATCAATCGTTTTTCTCTCGCTGGGATCTAACCAAGCCATTACAATGTATTGATGGCCAATCTTCTTCGCTGATTCTATTACCTGATCCCCATAATCACGAATAAGTTGAATTTCAACATGTGTTGATGGTGAAATTAGGCCATTATCAGCTAAGTGACTCTTGATTTGTAATGGAGTTTGACCAAAATACCCAGCAAACTCAACTTCTTTGTAACCAATTTCTGAGATCTTCTGAAGGGTCATGGCCACATCTTTTTTCATTTGATCCCGAACTGTATACAGCTGTATACCAATACTTCCAAGCCCATGCTGGGAAAGAGCAGCTGCTTTTAAATAAGATGTATTTAAACCTAGTGCAACGGGAGCCATTAACATTGATTTTTTTATAAAGTCTCTACGTAGCATAATATTAGCATCCTTTTTTTCATAGCTGACTCTCTTGAAGCATTTCAACCGCATATGCAGCTGCTCTTGCAGTGAGAGCCATATAAGTTAATGAAGGGTTCTGACAAGCACTAGAGCTCATACAGGATCCATCTGTTACGAATAAATTGGGGACATCATGCGCCTGATTATATTTATTTAAAACAGAAGTTGTTGGATCATGACCCATCCTGGCTGTGCCCATTTCATGTATCGCTAATCCTGGAGGAGCAGAATTATTATAAGTTTTAACATTTTTCATACCTGAAGCTTCAAGCATTTCTTTTGCATCCTCAGCCATCACTTTTAGCATTGCATGTTCATTCTCTCTGAGCTTACAGTCTATGTTTAATATCGGTATTCCCCATTTATCTTTTAATTTTGTGTCCAGCCAAACTCGATTTCGTTCATCCGGTAACATTTCACCAAAACCACCCAAACTGAATGTCCAAGGGCCTGGATGTCTCAACTGTTCTTTTAGCTCAAGACCTATACCCTTGATACCATTGGCGCGTTTCCAACTTGGTCGTTTACCGCCTCCCTGAAATCCAAATCCCCGCAAGAATCTTTTATCTTTTGAGGTAACATTACGATAACGAGGAATATAAATTCCATTTGGCCTTCGGCCTTTAAAATACTTGTCTTTAAATCCTGGATATTCAGCATTTGCACCACTTTCAAATATATGATCCATTAAATTTAAGCCCAAACAACCACTCGAATTTGCAATCCCGTTAGGAAAGCTCTCACTTTTTGAATTTAACATTATTTGTGTGCTACCGAGTGTGGAGGCACACAAGAAAATAATGCGTGCATTTATTTGAGAGTATGTATTGGTATTTGCATTAATTATCCTTACGCCTGTAGCTTTTTTCGTCTTTTCATCATAAACGACACTATGTGCAATTGAATCAGTCATAATAGTTAAATTATTGGTTCGCCTTGCCGCAGGAAGTGTTGCAGATAAGGTACTAAAATATGCTCCAAACGAACAACCTCTCTCGCATTGATCCCTACTCTGACATTGCCCTCGACCAAGCTCTAAATGCTCAGATGTTGGTTTAGTTAGGTGAGCACATCTACCGATAATCATCGTTCTGTTTGGAAACTGATGCTCAATTTGTCTCTTCACTTCAATCTCAACACAATTCATTTCCATAGGGGGGAGAAATTGACCATCTGGTAATTGCTCTAAACCTTCCATTGAACCACTTATACCTGCAAATGTTTCTACATGGTCATACCATGGAGCAATATCCTTGTAACGAATTGGCCAATCAACACCATAACCATCTAGTTTATTGGCCCTAAAATCCATCTCACTCCAACGATATGTCTGTCGATACCAAAGCAATGAACGTCCACCAAGTTGATAGCCTCTTATCCAGCTAAATGGTTTGTCTTCCTTTGTGATGTAGGGATGCTCTTTATCTTTGACGAAAAATTGCTTTGTTGCACCATCAAGTGCATAACATTCCTGCTGGACTGCATACTCTTGGTTTAAAATATCTTCAGGAATTGAGCCATGATATGGCAATTCCCATGGAGCTTTACCCTCAGCGACATAATCTTGACCATGTGTTGTATTTGGACCTCTTTCAATAAGCAGAACTTTTAATCCTCGCTCTGTTAACTCCTTGATCGCCCAACCACCAGAAATACCTGACCCAATTACGATCGCATCAAAATCAGTACTCATTGTTCACCCTCTATCAATTTATCTATCATGCTGACCATGCCTTATCTGTTTTGCTATAAGGCAAGCAACCTTTATAAACTCCTGGCATAGGATCATAATTTAGCTCTATTGAAGCACCTTCTTCTGATGTATAATACCCTGCAATCACAAACCATTTAAAATCATGAAAAAATTCTATAACCTCGTTCACATTCTTTTCTGAAGAATCATCCAGAGTAGTTAGAAAAGTTATTTTTTGTTGTTTACTACAATCATTAAAATTTAAAGTAAATTGTTTTTTTGCAGCTTGATTTAAGTTAGCGATACCCAGTTGAAATTTTTTCTGTGTTTGCCTAGAGGCCCATTCAAAGAGCATCATATCAATATAATTATTTACTTTCGCATCTAACGCTCCTGGCGAATCTGTTCTGGGTATTATCAAATCAACCATATTAGATATCATTAAAAATTCATTACTATTGAAAAACTGTGGCGTGAAATCCTTATTAATAACTGTAGCAGATAATACCTCCCATTTTGCCAGTGGAATAGATATGCCCAAGAGAAGGCCAACATTCTTGAGCGCCTCTCTTCTCGATAATTTGTTTTTTATATTTATTGGCATACCCCCCCTTAAATTACTTGCAATATATTTTTAATCGCTCTGCTATTATTTTGTTTTTTTGGCCAGCATTCAAGTCCAATAAAACCGTTATAATTAAATTCTTTTAACTGTTCAAAAACAAATTTATAATTAATCTCACCAGTCCCTGGTTCATTTCTTCCTGGCACATCAGCTACTTGAATATATCCAATCTGATCTAAACCAAGTTTAATATTTTCTATTAAATTACCCTCACTCAATTGCATATGATAGAGATCCCAATTAATTTTTATATTTGGCGAGTCAATAGAGCGACATATAGATAATGCATCAACAGAACCATTCAAGAAATGCCCTTCATGATCAATCGGATTAAATGGCTCAAGAATTAAAGTTTTCCCAGTAGTTTGTAGTATGGGTGTAACCTTTTCCAGTGCTTTAGACAAATTACCAACACTTTCTTTATGATTTACTTTATTAAAGGTTTGATGTCCAACAACAGTAAACATCGGCGCATCAAGTAGATGAGCTATTTCTAGAGCTTTTTTTATAGCATCAGTAAATGCATTATGATTATTTATGCTCGCCAAGCTGGGGCCTTGCCAGCCAGTAAATTGAATTATATTTAAGTCAAGTGATTTGCATAGTTTGGCAACTTTTCGCATATCTCTTGTTGGATCAGAGTGACTCCAGAATTCCACAGATTTAAACCCCGTATCTGCAGCAGCTCGAAATCGATCTAAAAAAGGTAGCTCTGTCCACCATGATTCCATATTACAAGCCAGAAAATTTGGTAATGCTTCATTTTTTTTTCGCTCAAAAGGATTCGCCTTAAGGAAGGAGGTGCTCAATAAACCACTGAGAGCTAACCCTAAAATTTGCCTGCGATTTGTCATTATTGATTATTCGATAAATTTTTAATTGCCATATAGAGACTCTATACCAAGGGATTCATAACTAGCAAATATTTGTCTATTTTATAAATGATAGTCATAATAAAAGATAACATGGAAGGCACCTATATGAATCACAATACTCAAAAAAGATTATTCGCAGCAAGCTGTATTTCGTTAGTCCTAACTTCTATGACCTTTGCAATTCGTGCAAGACTCGAAACTGTTTTTGGACCAATGGGGCTTGGCTTATCATTAGAGCAAATTGGTTATGCTTTTATGCCAGCTTTCTGGGGTTTTACGATAGCGATTATACTGGGTGGCAGACTCGTCGATTCAATAGGGATGAAAAAAGGAATGTGGTTAGCGTTTATTTCGCACACAATCGGTATAATTTTGACGTTAATTGCTAATGATTTTAGCTCTCTATTAATAGCTACTATCATCATGGGTCTTGGTAATGGAATGGTCGAAGCGGTATGTAATCCTTTGGTTGCTAGTATGTATCCACAAGAAAAAACAAAAATGTTAAATCGATTTCATTTGTGGTGGCCTGCTGGCATAGTCATCGGTTCTTTAGTCGGTTTAATTATAATGGACCTTATGAACCTGAGTTGGCAATTGATGGTTGCTAGTCTATTTGTTCCACTTATACTCTATGGTTATTTATTGGCTGGCCAATCTTTTCCTCAAACCGAAAGAGTTATATTGGGAGTCAATCAACAAGATACGCTTAAAAGTCTTACTAAACCACTTTTTATATTCATAGCATTTTGCATGCTCCTATCTGCAAGTACAGAACTAGGAACAACTCAACGCATAGAGTCCTTATTAAGAGAAACAGGGGTAAATGCACTATTAGTATTGGCTTTTATAAATGGGATTATGATCATTGGTCGAGCATTTGCTGGACCTATTGCAGCAAAATTAAATACTACAGGGATGTTATTTACTTCCTCTATATTTGCGTTTATCGGCCTACAAATGCTAGCAAATACTGAACTTTTTAATGTATTTTTAGCGGCGGGTATTTTTGCCATTGGCATTACCTTTTTCTGGCCCACTACTTTGGCTTTCATCTCTGAAAACATACCAGAAAGTGGAGCCTTAGGAATGTCTGTGATTGGTGGGCTTGGTATGCTATCAGTATCCTTAATACTGCCATTGCTAGGTCGATTTTTAGATAACTCCATTAGCACCGATGTAATTCAAACCATCAGTATTCTTCCACTTATTCTTATCGTTCTTTATGGTGTATTGCATTTCAAACAACAATGACTATAAATTCACCCACGCAGAATCTTGATTGCTGGATTTAACTACTGCTTCAATAAATTTCATTCCCTGTAGTCCATCATAACCCGAAGGAAACAAGAAATTATCATACATAGGTTTATACCCGTCTCTCGAGATAATTAACGCATCCGCAATTTCTTTATAGATATTAGCAAAGCCTTCTATGTAACCCTCTGGATGACCAATTGGTAATCTCGTTAAATTTTTTACATTATCACTTAAATCTTCACTTCCACGAACTAAAGCCTGAGCTGGCTTATTAAGTGGTGTAAAAATTAATTCATTAGGTTGTTCTTGCTGCCAGATCAACCCGCCTTTATCGCCATAAACTTGTATTTTTAAATTATTACCATTCCCTGGGGCTACTTGACTTGCCCACATCATCCCTTTGACATTATGTTCGTATCGAATCATTAAATGAGCATTATCATCAAGTCTTCTTCCTTTTACAAAAGAAGTTAAGTCCGCACATAAGGTTTTAGCGCTTAGCTGGGTAATAAAACATGATAAATGATAGGCGTGTGTTCCAATATCACCAATACAACCGCCGATACCAGATTTTTCTGGATCTACACGCCAGTTTGCTTGTTTTTGTCCAGAATTTTCTAACGGTTCAGTAAGCCAATCTTGGATATAATGAGTATTAATAAGACGTAATTGTCCTAACTCACCTGACTGTATCATTTTTCTTGCCTGGCGCACCATCGGGTAACCACTATAATTGTATGTTACTGCCAGAATTAATTTTGCTTTTTTAGCAAGCTCTACTAACTCTAATGCTTCTTCACTACTCAGAGTAATAGGTTTATCACAAATCACATGAATGCCAGCAGATAGAAATACTTTTGCAACTTCAAAATGAAGATGATTTGGTGTTACGATGGCAACTGCTTCGATACCATTAGTGAGATTTTTTTCTGCTTTGACCATCTCTTCATATGATGAATAGCAACGGTGTTTAGGGAGACCAATTTTAAGTCCAGAGCGAATAGATTTTTCAACATCAGAACAAAGTGCACCTGCGCACAACTGATAGCGATCATCAAGTCTAGATGCCATACGGTGAACCTCACCAATAAATGCACCTTCGCCACCACCAACCATACCTAATCTGATTCGTTCCATTTTCACTTCATCCCTGCATTATTTAATACCCAGTATTGATTTATTGGTATCGATATCACTTTCTCCACCTGCGAAATCATCAAATGCCTGATTGGTATGTCGAATAATATGATTTTGTATAAAAATTGCACCCTCCCTTGCTCCGTCTTCTGGATGCTTAAGGCAGCATTCCCACTCCAAAACAGCCCAGCCATCAAATCCATATTGAGCAAATTTTGAAAATATACCTTTAAAATCTACTTGACCATCACCTAGTGATCGAAACCTAGCAGCGCGATCAACCCAAGTTTGATAGCCACCATACATACCTTGTCTTCCGGTAGGATTAAACTCAGCATCTTTGACATGAAACATCTTAATACGTTCATGATAAATATCAATATTCTCAAGATAATCTAACCCTTGTAATACGTAGTGACTAGGATCATAGAGCATGTGGCAGCGCCCATGATTTTTCACTTGCTCGAGAAACATTTCAAAAGTTACACCATCATGTAAATCTTCACCTGGATGTATTTCATAGCATAGATTTACACCCACCTCATCAAAAGCATTTAATATTGGAAGCCAACGTTTACCTAGCTCCCTAAAAGCTGTCTCAACTAAACCTTCTGATCTTTGAGGCCATGGATAAAAATAAGGCCAAGCTAATGCACCTGAAAAAGTAACATGCTCCGTCAAATTGAAATTTTTTGAAGCTTTTGCAGCCAAATGTAACTGCATGACAGCCCATTCCTGCCTTTTTTTAGGATTATTATGAACCTCAGGTACTGAAAAACCATCAAAAAGCTTATCATAAGCTGGATGTACTGCCACCAATTGACCTTGTAAATGTGTAGATAATTCAGTAATTTGCATGTTATTATTCGACAATATTCCTGATATTTCATCACAATAATTTTTACTCTCTGCAGCTAAATTTAGATCAAATAATCGAGTATCCCAGGTGGGCATTTGAATACCAACAAAGCCTAGGTCAGAAGCCCATTTACTGATACTGTCCAAATCATTAAATGGTGCATCTTCTCCTGCGAATTGCGCCAAAAAGATTGCTGGTCCCTTCATTGTCTTCACTAAAACCTCCTTACAAAAAGTCTAAGACCATATAGGTCTAAAATACTTAATAACGACGATTAGACCGTTTAATATAATCATCAAATTTACCCTCATCATACAGTTGACGGTAGAATGAATCAGGGTCACAGAGTAATGGAAAAACGACTGTTTCATCTGGAACTCTCCTCCATGTGGCAGATACGATTGGAGGTGTTGAGTAATATTGCGGGTCATGAAGTGTCATATGAGCATGCATAATACCCTCCTTGTCTAATTCGTATCTCTCAATTATTTTTGCTTCACTTGAAATTGGATTTCCCATAAAGCCTCTTACAGAAGGCATAAGGTTATTTGTCTCTACAATAAGAGTAGAGCCATCCCAGTTACCAGAAGAAAAGCCCAGAGGATACCAATCAGAGAACTCAGGAGGCTTTCTATCATCCAAATAAATCCTTCGTACCTCAGAAGCAAAAATCATTGTAATTTTGTTTTCATCCTGAAATATTTCAGGAGCGCTTCCAAAGCTATTTACTAGTCCAGAGGACACACAGCGCTGTCTGGGCAGGTCCATCTCAACATCAAAATCCTTATTCCATTCTATAGCTGACTCAGTCATATCAACTGTCCAACGGCGCATCCCTCTTCCGTTCAAAGCCCATTTTCCTGAAAAATTTACGGGCTTCGCCCCTTCGTTATCTTCAATTGATTTCTCAATACGTTCAGCTCTCCAAGTTCCTGTTGGATGTGGACAACCCAAAGGAATCTTTTTACACAGATCTTTTTGTTTGTCTGTTATGGTTTTTTCAGGGCCAAAAGTACCTACCATAGTATTATTCAACAACTTACCCCTATAATATCTCTCAAAAGGCATACTTGCAGCGGTCCAGTCATCAATACCCATTTCAATATTTTCATTCATAATCTTGATAGTAATTGGCCCACCCTGAACATAAGCTACATATTCATCATTCTGATGATCAATAATTAGTGTTCCATTTTGGATACGTTTACCTCCAGAAACTTGATTAATAACAAGATTCCATTCTCCAGTATAATCATAATTATTCGCAAAAGATTTACTAGAAATAAAAATTAAAAAAATTATTAATAAAAATAAAAATTTGGATGAAAAAATCATTGATCTCATCTTACTCCTCCAACTTTATTTTCAAGAACGCTACCATCACTCCTTGTAATTTTCCTAATAAACATCTTTGGAGAACCATCATAAGTTGGGTCTCCACTCATAGTAATAGTTTCACCTACTTTAAGTGTATCCCTTGTCCAGCCTGCTCGCCTTAGCATTGATGGGTTATGTCCATGTGTATTCCAAATGGTTTTTTCTCCATTTTTATCAGTAACTACAACAAAGAACCTTACATGTGGATTTTTGAACCAAACCTCTGTAACCACTCCTTTAATTGTTATTGATTCATTAATATCATATTCGGCAAATACTGAATGATGCGATAAAGTGAATTTTGACCAGCAAAAACCTGTCAACAAAATCAAAATAATATAATATTTTTTCATAAATCCAACCACCTTAATCAAATCCAAATTTCTCACTCTTATTAGATAATATTAATTAGTCACTTTGTTTAAGTGAAAATAAATAATCTAATCATCAGACTACCATATAAAAGATAACTGAAATTATGCCAATTAAAATTGCATAAGGCAGTTGAGTAATAACATGATCTATATGATCACAGCCAGCTCCTACTGAGGATAAAACTGTTGTATCGGATACTGGTGATGCATTATCTCCAAAAATTCCACCACCAGCGATAGCTGCAATTGTTTGATAAATTAAAGGATTAATTTCACCACCAGTCAGGTCATAAGCCAAAGGAAGCACCACTGGGATCGTCATAGCATAAGCACCCCAAGAGGTACCTGTAGAGAAAGATATTATAGCAGTTATAAGGAACGTTAAGATCACTAATGTGGTACCAGATAAATTATCAGCAAATAATCTTATAATTAAATCAGCAGCTCCAAGTTCAGTGGTTACTGTATTTAATGAATATGCTAGAGCAATAATTAAGAGAGCACCAGAGACGTTCTTCATGCCATTAGTGATCAAATCACCAACTTCTAATGCATTTTTAAATCTTCCTTTGAAAGCTGAGATAGTTATTAGGTATGTTACAGTCAACATAAAGGCCTCAACTATCTTTACTGCACCAAGAAAAATGGCCGTTAATATACCGACTCCAATAATCAATACTATAGGTAAAAATAATTCAAGCAGTATTGATGGTTTAATTAATGTCTCTGCCTTCACATCAATATTATCACTCTCTGACAATAAGGGAGAAGAGCCAGGTCTAATTAACGCACCCGTTTCTTTAACTCTTTTTTCAGCAATTTTCATTGGCCCGAAATCAGGAATAAATCCTAAACAAATAAGTAATGTAAATAAAATTAATAGAATGGGGTAAATATTATATGGAATAGCTAAAATATATACTGAAAGTGCCTGCTCAACAGATCCAATTGGGCCTCCTTGAGCAGCAATTAAACTAGCAATATAAGCACCCCATGCGGTAAATGGAAAAAGTATACAAACAGAGGCTGTTGTTGCATCAAGTATAAAAGCTAATTTTTCTCGAGGAATTAATACTCGGTCTGAAATTGGTTTTATAATCGCCCCTGTTAACAATGGACTAAAATAATCATCAACAATCATAAAACCCATTGCCCATGCAGATAATTCAACATTACGTCTTTCCTTTTGGTGATGCATAACTTTTTGTGCAAGTGTGTTTAAGACACCGGATAATTTGAATAATTCAAATAAAATCCCGATCAAAATCACAATTTCACATATCCAAATAAAATCTGCATTACCCAGTGATTTTTGAAATATCTGATTAAGACCGATACCTGGTGCCATACCAATCATTAAAGTACCAATAAATGTTCCAACAAGCATTGCAATGAGGGCAGAACGAAAAGTAAAAGCTAATAATAATGTTATCAATAAGGGTAATAATGAAAAATATTCCCATTCACCAAGAATCATTGAAAATAGCACTCCAAAAGATTAAATTTAGACATAGAATAGCACTAATGTTCTTCTGCTATAAAAATATATACAAGTTTGATTGTATCTCTGTACTATAAACATAAGCCATATCGAGTAAACAAGGAATTTTAAATGATAAATACATCGCCAACTAAAACTATATTGTTTTTAATATTTTGGATGAGCATCAATATAACTTCGTTTGGTGAAATAAATAGATATATTCGCTATGAGCATGCTAACAATATAAGTTATGGCCTGATTAAAGATAACAAAGTACATCAATTATCTGCTGCACCTTACATGAATGGTGAAAAAACCGGGAAATTCATAAATCTTGCTGAGATCCGTTTATTAGCCCCAGTCGTTCCGGGCAAAGTAATTGCGGTGGGCTATAATTATCATAGTCATCGTGGTGATATGGAATTACCAGCACATCCACCAATATTTCTTAAACTTCCAAGCTCAATTATAGGAACGAAAGATGCAATAATTTACCCTGCAGATGCAACTGATCTTCATTATGAAGCAGAGTTAGTTGTGGTAATTGGAAAAACAGCAAAAAACATAAGTAAAGAGAAAGCTAGTGACTATATTTTTGGAATTACTGCAGGTAATGATGTTAGTGAAAGAAATTGGCAGGCTAATGATTTGCAGTGGTTTAGAGGAAAGGCATCAGATACATTTGGACCATTGGGGCCTGAATTGGTAACTGGTCTCAACTATAAAGACCTTCTCGTTGAATCAAGACTTAATGGAGAGGTGATGCAATCTCAACGAACTCGAGACCATATTCATGATATTGATGCTATTGTAAGCCATATCAGTCAGACCGTTACGTTATCTCCGGGCGATATTATCTATACTGGGACACCCGGCACTACTAGTGCCATGGTACCTGGTGATATTATAGAAATCGAAGTTGAAGGTGTTGGTATACTTGAAAATTCAATAGCTAAACAATAATAAAAATTTCATAAGAAAAAATAATTGAAAAATAAAAACTCAAAAATTATTAATGAATTTCTACTAAATATATTTCTTAGTATTTTATTTTTTACCGTCACTCCAGCATTTGCTCAGGATAATAATAACGGATTTAATCCAATTGCAGCTAATGCTGAATTAGATTTATTAAAGGGTCAAATAACCGATAATAATGTGAAGGCCTCATTTCTTAATGTTGCCAGAACACAAGCTCTAGATATACTGGCTGAGGCTAATATATGTTTAGAAAGATCAACTATAGAGAGAGAGCGCTTAGAGCTCAGGTTTGCGCCACTAAAAGATATAGATGCAGATGTAGCACCAGCAATCTTTGATCAACGCAATGCAATACGTAATTTACTAGATGATGCAACTGCAAGACAGATTTCGTGTGCGGGTGCAAGAGATGAAGCTACTACCATAGTAGAATTGATCTCAAATCTTCAAGAAGAATTATCTGAGCAATACTTGTCCTATCATAGTAAAAACCTTGTAGAGGAAGCTTTGGGTTTTCCTAGAAAACTTAAGGAAAGTATTAGTACGTATGAAAATGCTCAATATCTTAACCTAAGCTCAGGTTTATCTACAATTGGCCTGCTCTGGTTACTTATTGTTGGTGGAATCTTTGCGACTGGTCTCGATATATTTATAAGAAAGAAATCAAAACATCTTCTTTTGAATAATAACTCTCCTACATTATTAAGTCGTTTGCTAACCCAGCCATTAGCTAGACATTCATCGTCATTATTAATTGGCTTGGTAACCACATTAATACTTTTTTCTACCATAGCAGATCCCTCTCTAGACCGAATGATTATTCGACTTGGTCTTAGTATCTTTCTTTTTGGAATAACAAGCATAATTATAGATTGGGCCACTGGTGATGACTCTCCAGCTGCTGATATCACTGGTCTTATTCCTGACCATATAAAACCTTTACGTTTTCGATTAGCGTTACTTCAAATTTCGTTAATTGCCAGTTTTATTGTGTTTGGAACTAACTGGTTGACGATTAGGTTGATTGACCCTGATGTGACTGGAAGAGCAGCAATAATTTTTTTAGTGGCATGCACTTTGCTTTACGCTCATCTTTATCTGAGTAAAATCCCTGGTCTAGAAAGCAAGTACAGAATAATTAGATCAATCATTACCTTGGTTTTATCTATAAGTATCATTGCCGTTATCATCGGTTATCAGAATTTTGCTGGCTATTTAATCCATGGTATTACTCGATCATTAATTGCATTATTTTTGGTGTGGATATTACTCTGGTTAATAACTATGTCATTCGAATATTTAATTAAAAATGACACAACTTCAGCAATAACCATTAGAAGAAATTTAGGCATAAAAAAAGAAGCCTCCAGAACAGGACTTGGTTTTGTCCAACTAATTACCGATTTGGTTATCTGGTTAAGTTTGTTCGTATATTTAATATATGTATGGGATGCATCAGGCACAACGGTTGATAGATTATTTGAACTTATAGTATTAGGTGGAAAAGTAGGTAATATCCAACTTGTTCCGGCCCAGTTAATTGGAGGAATGATAATATTTACTGCTCTTTTAGGCTTAATAGGTTGGCTAAAACGATGGATTGATCGAAGATGGCTTCAGCATATTGTTATTGAAAGAGGAGCACGTGAGGCGCTAATTACATTATTTGGATATGTTGGCTTTATAATTGCCTTATTATTTGGTTTAACGCAAGCTGGAGTGGACCTCAGTGGTTTAGCAATTGTTTCAGGTGCGCTAGCATTAGGAATTGGTTTTGGTATGCAGGAAATTGCTGGTAACTTTGTTTCTGGGCTCATACTTTTGTTTGAAAGACCAATCCGTACCGGTGATTTTGTCTCCGTAGGTGAAATAGAAGGTTTTGTTCGTAAAATTAGTATTAGAGCAACCGAGATTGAAACTCTTGATAATCAAAATGTACTAGTACCTAATGCAGAACTGGTTTCAGGTCGTGTTACGAATTGGGTTTTACGAGATACACAAGGAAGGCTGAGAATAAAGGTTGGAGTTGCCTATGGCTCTGATGTTAAAAAAGTCCAAGAGATACTCGAAAAAATTGCAAATGAGCATTCGGAAGTGATTACTGATGGACGAGCTCCTGCTCCTAGAGCCTTATTTATGGGATTTGGTGACTCATCCTTAGATTTTGAGTTACGATGTAGGATAAATAGGATTGACCGAAGATTTACTGTTCAAAGTGACATAAATTTTGCTCTTGACACAGCATTTAGAGAAGCGAATATCAGTATCCCTTTCCCACAACGAGATTTACATATCATCTCACATAACAAAGAAGCTTCTCCTGAAAAACAGATAAAGAAAAAAATAACCGCTCGACAAAAAAATCTCTCCTTACCAACTGATAATATTACTAGGAGTCATCAAGAAGAAATTGAGTTGTCTATTTCTAGTGAGGAACTATGGCAGGCACTTGTCGATATTGAAAAACTAAAGAATTGGCTTATAGAGGATGGTGAAATCTCACCAAGAATAGGTGGAAATTATAAACTAGCTTTGAAAAATGGTGACAATATTAATGGCCGAATAGATGTTTTGATCTCTAAAAGAAAAATGCGATTCGTAGAAGCGCCAAGAATTGATGAAGAGCCACTTTCATCAGGTCCAATAACCACAGAGTTTGCCATTAGCCAAAACGAAGATACCTCTAAACTAACCATAACAGTCCTTGGAATTCCGGCAATTGAAGAATGGGAAGAAGATTTTAATCGATCTCAAAGTAACTGGCAGTCTGCTCTGAAAGAACTGAGCGCAATGTATACCAATAATTAACTGTTTTTAATTATTGTTTGTCCATGCATATATGGAATAAGCACTTCAGGTACAATAACATTACCATTTTCATCCTGATAATTTTCTATAACCGCAACTAATGCTCTCCCAGCTGCTAATCCAGAGCCATTGATAGTGTGTAGAAATTCATTTTTTCCAGTCTTATTATTTTTCCATTTAGCTTGCATTCTTCTGGCTTGGAAGGCACCAAATAAACTACAAGAAGATATTTCTCGATAAGCATCTTGGCCTGGTAGCCATACTTCAAGATCATATGTAATCTTCGCACCAAAGCCAATATCACCAGCGCATAAAGAAACCACCTGATAAGGTAATTCCAGTTTTTGTAGTATTTTTTCTGCATGCGAAGTCAAGGATAGTAATGCATCCTTGGAATCCTCTGGTTTAACAATTTGAACTAGTTCGACTTTTTCAAATTGATGCTGACGGATTAAACCTTTTGTATCTTTCCCATAGCTTCCTGCCTCTGATCTAAAACAAGGCGTATGCGCTACATATTTTATAGGTAAATCACGCTCTTCAATCACCTTTCCCGCAACAAGATTAGTTAAAGGTACCTCAGCAGTAGGAATCAAATACAGAAGCTTGTCACCCTCAATTTTAAAAAGATCACTTTCAAATTTTGGTAATTGAGAGGTGCCAATTAATGCATCTGATTGAACTAAAAAAGGAGTATACACCTCCTCATAATTATGCTCTGAAGTGTGCATGTTCAGCATGAATTGAATTAGTGCTCTATGCAATGAAGCAAATGCACCTTTGATTACGGCAAAGCGCGATCCAGAAATTTTTCCAGCACTTTCAAAATCTAACAGACCCAAATGATCGCCTATTTCAACATGATCAAGCACTTTAAATTTAAATTTTCTTGGAACCCCATGGCTGCTTATTATTACATTATCTTTCGCGTCAGTACCATCAGGTACCTCATCAGATAAGAGATTTGGTAAATCTAGCTCAATACTGTTAATTTTACTTAAGACTTCGTTTAATTGCTTTTCATTGATTTTAATTTCATTATTTACTTTTTCTACACTCAGCATTGATTCTGAAGTATCTTCATTTTTTGATTTCGCAATACCAATATTTCTAGAATTTATATTCCTCTGACTCTTAAGCTCTTCATTTTTCACTTGAAGAGATTTTCTTTGCATTTCCAGATTATTGTAACTATCTGCATCAAATTCAAAGCCACGTCTTGAGAGCATTTTTGCAATTGCTCCAGCTGATTTTCTTAATATTTTTGGATCTATCATATTACTTGCTATTCAGTGAAATATTAGGAATTTCCCTGAGCGATCTCCTTAATTCTCATTAGTTTATCTTTTATTTTAATTTCCAAACCTCGATCTACAGGATGATAATACTTCCTTGGCTCCATGTCGTTAGGAAAATATTTTTCTCCATAAGCAATACCATCTTTTTCATCATGAGCATACCGATAATTTTCACCATACCCTATTTCTTTCATTAGTTTTGAGGGTGCATTCCTCAATTTCTTAGGAACGGGCATAGAGCCCAATGATTGAACATCACTCATTGCTGTTTTCACTGCTTTATATACTGCATTACTTTTAGGCGCACATGCCAAATAGATTGTGGCCTGAGCAATTGCCAGTTCGCCTTCAGGGCTTCCTAATCTTTCCCAACATTCCCAAGCATCTAGTGAAATTCGTAATGCTCTTGGGTCGGCATTTCCAATATCCTCTGAGGCTACTCTTATTAATCTTCTGGCTAGATACAATACATCGCAACCACCATCAATCATCCTCATTAGCCAGTATAATGCTGCGTCTGGATCAGAACCACGAATTGATTTATGTAAAGCAGAGATTTGATCATAAAAATACTCCCCCTTATTATCAAAGTTCCTAACCTTTGCTCCTATGATCTTTTTTACATATTCACATTTTATCTCCTTTGGCGTAATTTCAAATGTCATTATATAAGTAATAACTAGCTCGATAATATTCAAGGCATAACGCGCATCTCCATCAGCTGCTGCAGTAATCATATCAAGTGAATTTTCATCTATTGTAAATTTATTCTTATTTTCACCAAAATCTTTAGTTAACGCATTATTTATTATTTTCTTTAAAGACAACTCATCTAGCTTATTAAATATATAAACACTCAGTCTTGATAAAAGTGCATTATTCAATTGAAAAGATGGATTCTCTGTAGTGGCGCCAATTAATGTAATGGTCCCATCTTCAAGATACGGTAAAAATGCATCCTGTTGGGATTTATTAAATCTGTGAATTTCATCTAAAAAAATAACCGTTGTCATTCCAGAGGCAATCCTTTCATTTTGAGCATTTTTCACTGCATTACGAATATCCGCTACCCCTGCCATTACTGCAGATAATGAAATAAGATTAGCT
>MDTC01178258.1_pt1 | contig 21528 bp, 18 predicted proteins | sample 811181 | NCBI WGS metagenome assembly MDTC01 (sample SAMN05326644, study PRJNA326480) | marine metagenome | isolation source: seawater | place: Pacific Ocean: North | collected 2011 | reverse complement strand
CGCTGGACGTGCAGCACAAGGTGACCGCGGACGGCGGCATGCCCCTGCGCCTGTCCCTGGCCACGGGCGACATCGAGGAGATCGACGGCGACGCGTTCGGTGAGGCGGTCAACCTGTCCGCGCGCATCAACTCCAAGGCACCCCCGGGGGAGATCTGGTTCTCCCAGGGCACCTGGATCTGCATGAACGCCGCCGAGATCCCCTGGGAGTCGGTCGGTCGGTTCCACCTCAAGGGCCTGCCCGGCGCCCAGGAGGTCTACCGCGCGGTCCCCAACCACAAGTGCTGGCTGCCCGAGCCGGTGAAGGTCGCGGCCCGCCAGGGCACCCTGGTGCGCATCGAGCGGGGCCAGACCCCAGGCACGCTCCCGCCGGACGCCGTCATTCTGTTCGAGGGATTCAACCCCGGGTCTGCGGCGCTCGAGGCCGCGGTCGACCGCCTGCCCGTGCTCAATCCGGCCAGCCTGTGGCTCGCCGCGTACAACATCTCCATGCAGGACCGCATCCAGTGGGGCGAGCTGGGGCGCGGCATCGTCATCGGCACGCCCGACGCCATCGAGCAGGCCCTGGTGGACACCCGCAAGGCCAGCCAGCGGAGCACGGGCTCGGACACCATCGTGCTCGACGTGGGGGGCTCGGCGGACCTGGAGCTGGTCATGGGCGGCCTCGCCCTGCCCGCCGTGCCGCTGTCGGACGTGGTCGCCTCCTACTTCTATGATCTCCTCCCCGACGGCCGCTGGGTCAACCGCAGCGATCGCGCGGTCCTGCGGGTGGAGGTCGACGCCTCGGGTGCGACCCTCGCCGCGATGGGCACCGGTGTTCAGGTCAACGGTCGCCCGCTGAACTCGGGCCAGTCGGTGCGCTTGCGGGACGGGGACCAGGTGGGCACCTCCCAGGGCACCCACCGCTTCCAGGCCTGCCCCAACGGCTCCTCCTACGCCGGTCTCGTGCTGGCCGACACCGAGATGCGCCTGGGGGTCAACTCCGGTCAGACCGCGGAGCTCGGGCGCGAGCCCAGCCACCCGGGCCTCGCCCTGCCCGATCGCCGCGGCCAGGACAACATCCGCTGGTGCTCTGGCCAGCGCGCGGCCCGCGCTCGCTCCGGGGGGTTCACCCTCGATCGCGCCCTCGCCGGTCGCCGTCAGGCCTCGGTCGCGCTCGACGGCGGCATGCTCACCGTCACCCCGCTCCACCCGCGCTGCCCGACCTGGATCCTGCGGGACAACGGCGTGCTCGAGCGGGCGGAGACCCCGCAGGAGCTGGGCTGGGACGAGCTGGTGGTCGCAGGCACCACGGTCGTCGCGCTGCGCAGCCCCGAGTGACTCCCGCGTAAAGGCGCCCCCGATGACGGACCTGAGCCTCTCCAGCTGGCGGGTATTCCTCGCCGTGCCCCGCGCCCAGCAGCCCGACGCCCTGCGGACCTGGCTGGACGCGCTGCCTCCGGAACAGCCGAAGGAAGCCTGGAACGCGGCGTTTGGCGAGGGTTCGCTCTTCGACGCCTGGACCCGCAGCTCGCTCGTGCAGGCGCTGCATGGGCAGAACGCGCGGGCGATCACGGCGCACCTGCAGGGACGGACCGGCTGGCGCGCCCTCGAGATCGGCGGAGGCGACGGGCGGCTGTGGACCCACGCGGACCTGGCCGGCCCAGGCACCCTCGTGGTCATCGATCCGGTGGCCGAGGCGGGGGAGCGCGTGCGGGCGCGGATCGCGGCGGCCGGCCTCACCGACGTGGCGGTCGAGTTCCTGTGCGCCCGGGTGGAGGACGTCCTGGACGAGCCCGTCTGGCACGATCTGGACGTGGTCGTGTGCAGCCTGACCCTGCACCACCTGGCCGGTGCCGACGCGGCCGAGCGGCTGGCCCACGGGCTGCTCGGACCGGGCAAGCTCGAGGTGCTGCGCACGGTGCACGATGCTCTCGCCGCCGACGGGCTGTTCCTGGTCAACGAGGCCGACATCCACTGCGACGTACAGATCCCCCCGGGCCCGCTCCTCGCCGAGCGCCTGCTCGACTCCTACGTGCGCCGCTGCGCCGGGAGCCTGCTGCACGACATCGCCACCCGCGCCGACGCCGACGACGACCTCCGGGCACGCTGGGCCAGCATCACCCGCCACTGGTGCCTGGAGCAGCTCGCCTACGCCGACGTGCCCCTCGCCGAGCGGGACGTGTACGAGCTCGACGTGACCCGCTGGCTGGCGCTCTTCGCCCGGGCCGGCCTGCAGGTCCACGACCACGCCTTCACCGACGCCTCGAACCTGTTCCACCGCTACGTGCTGGGACGGTCGTGAGTCCCTCGCCCGCGGTGCTGCGTGAGGCGACCGAGGCCGACGCCGAGGCGCTGGTCCGGATCGACAAGGCCTGTGTCGCGGACGGCCGCGGCATGGTCCGGGTGCCTGGCGAAGGTCCCGCCGACGCGGCTCGCTACGCCGCCCGCGCCGGGTTCGGCCAGCCCGGCCGCATCCGCTACGTCGCCGTGGTGGACGGTGTCGTCGTGGGGGAGTCCTCCGTGGTCACCACGCCCTGGGTCCAGATCGGCCACGTGGGCATGTTCGCCGTGCAGGTCCACCCGGACCACCAGGGGCTCGGGATCGGCCGCCAGCTGAGCGAGGCCGCCGTCGCCTGGGCCGAGCAGAACGGCGTGCTGCGGCTGCACCTGCTGGTCCGAGCCGACAACCGGCGCGCGGTGGCGCTCTACGAGGACCTGCGCTTCGCCATCGAGGCGACCCGCCGGGGCTTCCTGCGCCTGCCGGAGGGTGGATTCGCCGATGACTACGTCATGGTACGCTTCTTCGGCGAGCTCGCCGACTGAGCGACCACCCGCTCAGCGCAGGTCGTTGAGTTCCCGCTCCATGCGCGGGGTCATGTCCGGCGGCAGGGTGACGGACGGGTCGATCAGGTCGACGTTGGGCGCGTTGACCGGCGGCGGCAGGTCGTCGTACTCCTCCTCGTCGTCCATGGGCTCGTCGTCCATGTCGTCGTCGAGGGGCTCGTCGTCCATGTCGTCGTCGAGCGCTCCCCCGCGGTCGTTGGCAGCGCTGCGGTTGGTGCTCGGCGAGCGGGTGGCCGAGCCGGTGGCGGAGCCGCGATCGACCGGGGGCGGCACCTCGGTGCGGTTGCGCTCCATGCGGTCGCGGATGTCGCCGGGGTCGGGCAGGGTCGATCCACCGGTTCGGCTGCGGGGCTGGCTGTCGGGACGGACGCAGCTGCCGGACAGCCGGTCGACCGCACAGGCGATCCGGTAGTGGAACTTGCCGTCGTCCCAGCGCGCGGCCTGGAACGCCGACTCGAACATCGCGAGATCCCCGCCGAGGTCCGAGACGACCATGGTGCCGGACAGGCGGGTCCGGCCGAAGCGCTCGTTCAGGGTGGCGGACAGGTCGACGTCGATGGTGGCGAGGCTCGAGTGGATCGTGCCGCGGCGCAGCTCGGCCTGGCCGTTCTTTACGTCCATGACGAGCTCGATCTCGGAGACCTCGATGTCGTCGAGCTTGAAGTCGCCGCCGGAGATGGGGTCCGGCACGACCATGGAGAGCTTCAGGTCCTTGCCCGTGATCTTCATGCGCCCGTCGTGGTCATCGACCTTGTCGCCGATCTCAAGGTCGACCGAGAGGTCGAGCGCGCCGTCGCCGGACATCCTGGCGCCCAGCGGGGCGAGGATGGCGCTCAGGGCGGAGAGGGTGAGCTCGGGGGCCTCGGCGTCGACCGCAGTGAGCTTCGGCGGGTTCTGCGAGCGATCGAGCTCGGCGTCCACGGTGATCGGGCTGCCGCCCAGGTTGATCACCGCGTGCACGGGCAGGCCACCGCCGATCAGCGAGCCGACCGCGGTGCGGGCGCTGACGTCATCGGCCAGCAGCACCGGCTGGCCCTTGCCGGCCTCGTCGACCGACATGAGCACGACGTCGTGCAGGGTGACTCCAGCCCACCACGGCGAAGCCGAGCTGGCCTTCAGCGCGTAGCTGCCGTTGCTGGCCTTCTGGACCTCGAACGCGGCCCGGTCCACGACCGCCTGGCTGGGGAAGGTGAGGTACCAGGTGACGAAGAAGATGATCACGCACCAGACGAGGCCGACGGCGATCCCTGCGATCCACTTCAGCATGGGGTCACTCCTTCTTCACCAGCTCGTAGGCGATGAGGTCGATGGTCGCGTTCAAGGTACGCTCGCCGCGCACGAAGGCGCTCTTGTACTCGATGGTCTCGGCGGACATGAAGCCGGCGGTCTCGATGTCGTGGACCAGCTGCATCGTGCCCTGGATGGGGGCCCTCGACAGGGTGACCCGGTAGCGGGTCTCCTTGAGGTTGCCGCGGGTCTCGGCGCCGAGCTTCTCGATGCCGCGCAGCATCTCGCGCACGCCGATCTGGGTCGCCGCCTGCTCGATGGTGGTCGACGGGTTCTGGGTGCCCTTGCCCAGCCGGGTCTCGGCGCGCTGGATGAGCTCCTCGGCCTGACGGTACTGGACCTGCTTGAGCTGCACGAGCTTGAGCATCTTCTGCTCGGTCTGCAGCGCCTCGGCCTGGGTGGCGAGGCTCGAGCTGGTCCACCACCACAGACCGCCCATCCAGGTGATGCCGAGGAGGATCAGCAGCACGGCGAGCATGACTCGGCTGCGCGGCGGCAGGGCCTCGATCTGCTGCCGCACACCGGCGATGAGGGAAGAGCCTGCGTTCGAAGCCATCTCAGCCCTCCTCGCGCGGGGTGTTGAACTCACAGAGCACGTTGAAGCTGACCTTTCCGCGGACCTGCTGCTCGTTGGACTTGGTGCAGGTCTTGAAGCGCTCGGTGGCCTGCAGCGCCATCTCGACCTGGTCGGCGGCGCCGTAGCTGTCGACCTCGGCCTCGAACTCCAGCGCCCGGGAGGTGATGGTCATGTTGGTCACGTCGATGGTGAGGTCCTTGGGGGACGGCAGCGCATTCGACAGGGCGTAGACCATGTCGGTCGCGGGCGGCACGGCGCCGTCGCCGAGCGCCTTGGCGCGCGCCTGAGCCTCCTTGATGCGCTTCTCCATGGCACCCAGGGCGTCCTTGGCGGACTTGAACTTCTGGTCGGGCATGGCCGCCTTGACGATCTGGTCCATCTGGGCCTGTGTCTCGGCCAGCTGGCTGTCGAGCGTCCACGACTGCCAGATGTAGAGCCCGGCCATCGCCAGGGTGAAGAACACGACCAGGGCGCCGCCGTAGGTGAAGGTCGCCTGGAGCAGGTTGAAGCCGCTGCGGAAGCGCAGGGGTCCGGTGCGCAGGTTGACCGTGGGCAGCTCGACCCGGCCGGCGAGGATCTCGCCGAGGCTGTCGGCGAGGAGGTGCTCGCAGGGCACGGGGTTGCCGAAGAGATCGGTGGCCCACTGCACCGACACGCCGAGGTCGTCCTGGAGCGAGCCGGCGAAGCCCTGCAGGCGCGCGCCACCGCCGCCGAGGCGCACGGTCTGCACCTCGATACCCAGGCTGTCCTCGAAGGCGATCAGCGTGGCGCGGATCTCGGAGAGCTGGCGGGAGACCGTGTCTTCCACCGCCTGGAGCACCGCCTCGGGCAGGTTGTCCAGGCCGGGGGCGGGCAGCTGGTCCCACGGGGTGACCGGCACCTCGGGCAGGGTCATGTCCGGCTCGGTGATCTCCTCGGTGCCGTCCTCGGGCTCGGGCACCGGCTCGGCCTCGATGGGGATCTCTCCAGGATCATCGCCCGGATCCGGCTGGGGGTCGAGGCCCTGCTTGAGGCGCTCGGCGTTGGCCCAGGAGCAGCCGAGGCCCTTCTGGATGGCGCGGGTGATGGCGGCGCCGCCGATGTCGATGACCCGGCTGCCCAGGAGCACCCCGTCCCGGGCGATGGCGACCAGGCTGCGGGTGTGGCCGATGTCGAGCACCGCGACCACGGGCGAGGCGGGAGCCGGGGCGGGCTCCTCGTCCTTGTCGACCTTGGCCGGCAGCTGGGGCGCCTCGGGCAGCGCCCAGCGGGCGAGCAGCTCCTTGTCCGCGACCATCGTGCGCGGCTCGAGCTTCGCCACGCCGAGCCCGTCGAGCATCGCCCGCAGCGACGCCTCCTCGGCCAGGGCGACCATGGCCTCGGTGCTGTCGTCCTGCTTGAGGATCCGCCAGCCGAGCACCATGTCGTCGAGATCGAACGGCACCTCCGCCTCGACGGCGAAGGGCAGGGTCTTCTCCAGCTGGCGCTTGTCGGTGAACGGCATCGTCACCCGGTGCACGGTGACGTCCCGGCCGCTGGCGACGGCGCCGGCGACAGTGCCGGGCTTGTTCAGCTCGGGGTGGTCGGACAGGAGCGCCTGCAGTGCTGCGATCCGCACCTCGAGCGGCGCGGGCGCGGGGCCCTGCTGGGGCACCGGCTCCATCAGGCGCTCGACGAACGTGGCCTTGCGTCCGGACACGTTCCAGACGGTGGCCTTGACGTTCGCGGTGCCGAGGTCGAGTGCGACGAGTCGGGGCATGGGGGTCCTAGTCGATGCGCCAGAACAGCGTCTGGCCCTGGGCGGAGTTGGAGAAGTCGAACACGGCCTCGATGGTGGTCTTGGCGTCGCCGACCGTGCCGACGGAGGTCACCCGGAAGACCTTCGTCTTGGTCGTGATGGCGGTGTTCATGGTCGGGCCCGGCGTCAGCTCGCACCGGCCCTGGGGCAGCTGGCTGGAGTTCAGGTTGGTGTTGCCGGTCTGGGGCAGGGAGCCGCCCTGGAGGAACTGGATGAAGGACTGTTCGCTTCCGAACGGCACGATCATCCGGTAGCCCTCGATGGCCCGCACGCAGGAGTCCACCTGCTGGTCGTTGGGGGGCGGGGTGACGTTCGAGCGGAGCAGCGCGAACAGGACCTCGCACTCGGCGGTGTTGACGTTGACCTTGCCGTCGCCGAACACGGTCAGCTTGTCGCCGAACTTCTCCCACACGTCGTCGCGGTGCCAGCCCTCCACCAGACGCACCTCCTCCAGCGAGTCGAAGGGGGCATTCTTGGCGCGGTAGGGCTCCTCGAGCCGGTCGTAGAGGCTGTCCTCGTTGCCGCCGAGGTACGCGCGCTGGCTGTCCTTGTCGACCCAGTCGGCCAGGTTGCCGACCAGCTCCAGGGGCTCGAGGTCGCGGTCCAGGAACCAGCGGGTGTTGTCCTCGAGGTCGTCCATCGACATCGGGCGGTTGTTGCGGATGGCCTCGCAGGTGTTGTTGCCGGTCAGCAGGGCCAGGACCTGGGCTCCCGCGGGATCGGCGCGCAGGGCGGCGATGTCGGTGCCCTGGATGTTCTTGATGTTGATCCGGCGGGTCTCGTCGGCGACCTCGGCCATGAAGTCGCCCTCGAAGTCGAGGAAGCCGGGCTTGCTGCCGCCGGCGTCCATCGAGCGCTGGCGGTCTTCCTCGGACAGGCCGCCCTGGGCCATCAGCTCGGCCTGGTCGTCCTCGTCGAAGCTGCTGCCCGAGACGAACACCATCCGCAGGAGGTTGGTGTTGATCATGGGCACCATCTGCCAGAGCATGTCGCCGCTGATGCCCATCTGCTTGAGCTGCGGGAACATCTGGGCGGAGTTGTTCACGCGCTGGTCGAGGCCGTTCGCGGCCACCAGGATGAGTCGGTAGAAGTTGAGCCCCGACTTGGCCAGCGCCTCGGCCTTCGCCTCGTCCCGCAGGTTCGAGGCCAGCTTGATGCGCACCAGCGACGTGCTGGCGATCTCGGTCGCCATCATCGACATGAACAGGAAGCAGGTGAGCACGATGAGGATGGCGACCCCGCTCTTGCTGCCGCGACCGACGCGGTAGAAGCGGTGGATGACGCTGCCCCGCGGACGGGTCAGCTCGTGCCAGACGGTGCCCAGCGCGCGGTTGACCCGGCCGAGACTACGCTTGGAATCGGTGGGATTACTGGCCAAAGCCCTGCCCTCCCCCCTGCTGGACCATCGGCTTGGCAAACTCGAGCACGATGGTCGTCTTGTGAGGCTTCTCGAGGAAGCGGCCGTCGTCCTTGGGGTCAGGCACCAGCAGGCTCATCGACAGCTCGACCGCCCGCGGCAGGCGGTTTGCGAACTCGGCCTTGCGGCTGTCCCACTCGTCCTTCCACTCGTTGACGTTGCCGTCGAGGTAGCGGAGGTTGAACTCCTTGACGTTGTACGCGATGGGCGTGACTTTTCCGCCCTCGCCGGGCTCGCCGTCCACCCGCGGCGACTCGCGCTGGTAGAGGATCAGGCCCTCGTTGGGGATGCCGTCGATGCGGGGCATGCGCTCGGCGAAGAGGGTGATCTCGGCCTGGTCGGACTCCCGGGCGTCCCGGTAGCGCCGCTGGTGGGCGCGGGTCGCGAACCACAGCACGTCGGGGTCCTGATCCTCGCCGACGAAGACCGTCTCGTAGGTCTCCTTGGCGGTGATGTCCTCGGTCAGGAAGGACAGCTGGAGCTCCCGCCGCAGGAGCGACATGGGCGCGCGCAGGGTGCGATCCTGGTTCTTGAGCAGGTTGTTCAGCCGCACCGAGTTGCCCATCGCCTGCACGGTGAACGTGCTGATCACCAGCAGGATGGCGATGGAGATCATGGTGTCGAACAGCGACAGGCCCCGCCTGACGCGTCGACCGGTAGACAGGCCGCGCCGGCTGCGTCGAGCGGAGGGGGTACGAAGGCCGATCATCGCCGACCTCCCGCGTTGCCGCCGCCACCGCCGATGCCGATGCCACCTCCGAAGCCGCCGGGCATGCCGCCGGGCATGCCACCGGGCACGCGGGGGTTGCGTCCGCCGGGGCCGCCGCCCGGACCGCCACCCGGACCGCCACCCGGAATTCCACCGGGCCCGTTCCCCGCGGGGTTGTTCGGGTCGCCGCCCATCTGGCGGAAGGCGCCCTCGGGGCTGATGATGTGGGTCGTGATCACGACTTCCCGGCCGCGATCCTCGGCTTCCTTCGAGTCGCCGCCCCAGTACACCCGCACCCGCACCCGGCGGATGAAGTTGCCGAGCTGCTCGGTGAGCTGGTCCTGGCCCAGGCCGAACTGGTTCATCATCGCTTCGGTCTGGCCCGCGTCGGCGCCGGACATCGCGCCGCCCATGGCACCGCCGGCGCCGCCGTCATCGTCGCCGCCCATGCCGCCCAGGAAGCCCATGACGTCCGACGACAGGGCGAACTCGATCTCCTCGACCCAGTACTCGAACTCGTAGTCGTCGAGCTCCTTGCCGAAGTCGAGCCGGGCCTCGTCGCCGAAGTCGTCGAAGTCGCCGCGCTCGTAGATGTCCTGGGTGCCGATGCCCTCCATCTCGATGAGCAGCATCACCTCGCCGAGCTTCTCCTGGGCGAGATCGGTGGCGACCACGATCTTCTGGGCGCGCAGGGCGCCGGCGACCGAGGTGGCCTGGATGCGCACGACGATGGCCATGGTCACGACCAGGATGGCCGCGGCGATCATGACCTCGAGCAGGCTGAACCCGGTCCGGCCGAAGCGGCGTCGGCCCTCGTGTCGCATCTGGCGGATCAGCTTGAACATGCCCACCTCACTGCGCCAGGTCCGGACCGCGGTCCGGCACGAAGTCGAAGCGGTCTCGCCAGTCGCGCACGCCGCGGTCGACGTGCACGACGCCAGTCATGGGCTCCACCTCGATGGTGTAGCCGACGTCGGGATTGCCCTCCTGGACCAGGGTGACGAAGGTGTGCTCGGCGATGCCGGACGGCAGGATGTAGCTGTAGACGACCTGCTTCTCGTCCTCGTCCATCTCGCTCGGGTCGCCGGTGGCGGGCTCGACGAGCTCGCCGTAGGCCGGGGTGTAGACGCCACCGAAGACCACGCCCGGCGGGAGCTGGAACTTCTTGAGGTACTTGTCCTGCACCTTGGTGAACGAGGCGGTCTCGACGGAGAGCCCGTCCTCGCCGATGGCGGCGTCCTCGGGATCGGCGAAGCGGGACGCCTTGCGCTCGAGCTTCTCCTGCTGGGCCGCCTCGAAGCGCAGGCGCGTCTCGGGGTCGGCGAACAGCAGGGCGGTGTCTTCGGAGACCTCGACCTCGTAGTACCGATCCTCGAGGTGGTACGCGATCCGGAAGGTGAGGTTGCGCAGCACGGCCTCGTCGCGGAGGCGCTCGTAGGCGGCGACCAGGTTGCTGGCCGACTCCTTGTGGTTGAGCTTGAGCGCCCAGCCGACCATGGGCACGACGATGACGAGCAGGGCGACCATGATCGCGACGACGATCATGATCTCGACGAGGTTCATGCCGCGCCGCCTCCGGCGGCGGAGCGGAGTGGCCGGAGTCGTTGGTGGTTGGTCGTTGGTGGTTGGTCCCTCCACAGCGTGCACGGGGCCGTCGGCGGCGGTGCGGCCGTCGCGGTCGGTGGTGTGCGTGCTGGTGGGGTGGAGGGGCATGGGGGATCAGAGCTCGCTGTACTTGAGATCGGTGTCGCGGCCGGTGCCGCCGGGCTTGCCGTCGCGACCGAAGGAGACGATGTCGAACGGAGTGTCACCGGGGCCGGGGACGATGAAGTGGAAGGGGCGGCCCCAGGGGTCGACGAGCTGTTCGGGCTTGACGCCCTCGACGTCCTCGAGACGGGTCGGGACGGGGTTCTCCGCGAGGACGATCTCGGCGAGGACCTGCTGACCGAGCTGGTTGATCTTGAACTTGGCGGTCGAGACCGGCTGCGCGTGGCTCGCGTCGATCAACGCGGTCGCGGCGATCGGCGCCACCACGATCAGCGCGGCCAGCGCCGCACTCCACCCCACCACCCGGCGGCCCCAGGGGGGCAGGCGGCGCCAGATCTGTCCGACGGGGACGCGGTCCTCGTCGAAGTCATGGGTCTCGGTGCTGGTGGGGTGGTCGGTCACGGTGGGTCCTACAGCTCGCTGTACTTGAGGTCGGCGTCGCGGCCGGTGCCGCCTTCCTTGCCGTCACGGCCGAGGGAGACGATGTCGAACGGGCTGTCGCCGGGGCCGGGGACCTCGAAGGCGAACTCGCGGCCCCAGCCGTCGACCAGCTGGTCCTCCTTGACGCCCTCGACGTCCTTGAGGTTGTTCGGGATGTCCGAGCCCGCGAGCATGGTCTCGGCGAGGACCTGCTGACCCAGCTGGTTGATCTTGAACTTGGTCGTGCTGACCTTGCTGGCCTCGTACGCCTGGACCGCGGCCACGGAGAGGACCGAGATCAGGATGACGATGATCGCGATGACGATCATGATCTCGACGAGGTTCATGCCGCCGCGGGCGCGGCGCTTGTTGGCCTGCTTCAGGGCGGCGCGGAGGGTGCGGTTGTCGATCACGGGGACCTCCTGGAGGGACGGGCTGAAAGTAGAGATAACTCGGGTTGAATCACTGGAACTGGGACGTGAGGTTGGCCAGCGGGAGCAGCATGCCGAGGGCGACGAAGAAGACCGCGCCACCCATCGCCACGATCATCAATGGCCCGAGAAGGCCGGTCAGACCTTCGATCGTGGCATCGACTTCCGACTCGTAGGCATCCGCGACATTCACCAACATGGACTCCAGCTCGCCGGTGCGCTCCCCGATGGCGATCATGTGGATGACCATGGGCGGGAACTGACCGGACTTCTTGAGCGGGGCCGCGATGGACTGGCCTTCCTGGATGTTCTTGCTGGCGCTCTCGACCGCTTCCTGGATGATCACGTTGCCGACGACGTCCTTGACGATGCCGAGGGCCGAGATGATCGGCACGCCGGAGACCAGCAGGGTGGCGAGGGTGCGGCAGAAGCGGCTGACCGCGATCATGCGGTTGAGCTTGCCCAGCAGCGGCACCTTCAACAGGACGGCGTGCCACCACTTCTTGCCGTTGTTGCGCACGTACCAGCGGAACCCGAAGAAGCCGATGATGGCGAACACGCCGAAGACGCAGGCGAGGCCGGACGTCAGGGCGTCTCCGATGAAGAAGACGATCATGGTCGGGATGGGCAGGGTGGCGTCGTTGCCGTTGACGCTCTCCAGCAGGTCCCGCATCTGGGGCACGATGAAGTAGAACAGGCCGGTCAGGATGCCGACCCCGATGATGGCCATCAGGATCGGGTAGAGCATCGCGCCCTGGACCTTGCCGCGCAGCTTGACCTGGGCCTCGTTGAACGTCGCGAGGCGGAGCAGGACCTGGGACAGGGCGCCGGAGCGCTCGCCCGCGCGCACCATCTGCACGAACAGGCTGTTGAAGATCCGCGGGTGCTTGCCCAGCGCGTCGGCGAGGGTGCTGCCCTCGTTCACCCGCTCCTTGACCTCGGACAGGGTGACCTTGAGCTTCTGCTTCTCGGACTGGTCGACCAGTGCGGTCAGGGTCTCGGCCATGGGCACGGACGCGCCCAGCAGCGTCGCCATCTGGCGGGTCAGGATGGAGATGTCCCGGCCGCTGACGAACTGGAAGTACTTCGCGAAGTCCACCTCCATGTCCAGACCGGAGCCGCGCACGCCGCCGCGCCCCTTCTTCTGGAGGTGGATCTCGGTCGGGTAGATGGCCTGCTTGCGCAGCCGACCGCGGGCGACCTTGGGGTTGTCCGCATCGATGATGCCGTTGACGGCCTTGCCCGCCTTGTCGAACCCTCTGTACTCGAAGACCGCCATGAAACCCCCTTATTCGCCCGCATTCTCACGAGTGACGCGGAGGATCTCCTCCACCGAGGTCACTCCCGCGAACACCTTGGCGATGCCGTCGTCGCGGAGCGTCTTCATGCCATCCTTGGCGCCCGCCTCCTTGATCCGGGCTGCGTTGCCGCCCTTGGCGACGGCCTCCTTGACCTTGTCGCTGGCGGCGAGGAACTCGAAGATGCCGCAGCGACCCCGATAACCCAGGCCGTTGCAGTGCTCGCAGCCGACCGGGTGGTACGTCGGACGGCCCGCCGCCTCCTGCTCGGTGATGCCCAGCTCCATGCGCTCCAGCTCGGCGAGGGGCCGGGGCTCCTTGCAGTGGCTGCACAGCCGGCGCACGAGGCGCTGGGCGAGCACGCCGAGGAGCTGGTCGCTGACCAGGAAGGGCTCGATGCCCATGTCGACCAGGCGGGTGAAGGCGCCGGCCGCGTCGTTGGTGTGGATGGTGGACAGCACGAGGTGGCCGGTGAGCGAGGCCTGGACGGCGTTCGCGGCGGTCTCGTGGTCACGGATCTCACCGACCAGGATGACGTCGGGGTCCTGGCGCAGGAAGGCGCGCAGGGCGGACGCGAAGGTGAGGTCGATCTTGTGGTTGACCTGCACCTGGCCGAGGCCCTCGAGCTCGTACTCGATGGGATCCTCGATGGTGAGGATGTTCTGGTCTGGGCTGTTGATCTCGGCGAGCGAGCTGAACAGCGTCGACGACTTGCCCGAGCCGGTCGGGCCGCAGACCAGCAGGATGCCGTTGGGCTTGCGGATGCAGGCGCGCCAGGGGAGCAGCACCTCGTCGCTCATGCCGATCCTGTCGAGGTTGAAGACCTCGCCCTTCTCGAGGATACGCATGACCACGCGCTCGCCGTGGCGGACGGGCACGGTGGAGACGCGCAGGTCGATCTCGCGGCCGCCCATGCGGCGCCGGATGCGGCCGTCCTGGGGCAGGCGCTTCTCGGCGATGTTCAGGCCCGCCATGATCTTGATGCGGGCGACGATGCTGTCCTTGAACTTGTAGGGCGGCTCGATGGTCTCGTGGAGCACGCCGTCGACCCGGAACCGCACCTTGAGCGCCTTCTCGAAGGGCTCGATGTGGATGTCCGACGCGCGCTCCTTGATGGCCTGGGTGAGCAGGGCGTTGACGAAGCGGATGATCGGCGCTTCGTTGGGATCGTCGAGGAGGTCTGCCTCATCCAGGAAGAGGTCGCCGTCGTCGTCGTCCTTGACCCCCTCGGCCTCCTCGAGGACCGACTGGGCGTCCTGGGCCGCCTTGTTCCACGCCTTGTTGATGCCCTGCTCGACGACGTCGACCGGCATGACCACCGCGCGGACCGAGCGGTCGAGCAGGGTGCGCAGGCTGTCCAGGCGGGACAGGGCGGACAGGTCCGCGATGCCCACCAGCAGGGTGTCGTCCTCGTCCACGTACAGCGGCAGGATGCCGTGCTCGCGGGCCATGGTCATGGGCACCGGACGGATGAAGGACGCCTCGGCCCAGGCCACGTCGTACTCGGCGAGCATCGGCAGGCCGGAGAGCTGGGACAGGGCGCTGGCGAGGGCGACCTTGTCGAGATCGGCCCGGTTCTGGGCGGCGGCGCGCACCGTGATCCCGGCGTTGCGGGCCGTCTCCAGCACCGACGCGACCGGATCGGGCCGCCCGGGTGCGCCCTGGACGTCCTGGGCGCGGGGGGTGGGGCTGGCGCGACGGATGCCCATCAGTTGCCCCCGTCGGTGTTGTCGTCGCCGGTCTCGGGCACGGCCAGATCCTCGGGATCGGCGTCCTCGGGCACGACGATGACGCCGGGCGGCATGGGCTGGGTGTCGGTGCTGGGCAGCACGTTGGGGTCGCTGTCGCCGCGGCCGTACTCGCGCGAGCCGCTGCTGGTGTTGGCGTCGTCGTCGTGCAGGGTGCGCACGTTGTCCTGGGGGACGGGGTTGCCGCGGTACAGCGACTCCTTGTCCACGATGTTCATGCTGAACTTGAGCAGGTTCTGGACCTCCTCGTAGGCCTGCTCGCGGGACTTGCCGTAGAAGCGGCGGCGGAACTCCCGGAACTGGGCCTCCTTGATGCGCATGATCTCGACCATGTCGTCACCGTCCTCGACGATGTGCGGCGTCAGGAAGATGAGCAGGTTCGACTTGCGCGCCTCGACCCGGCGACCGCGGAAGAGCGCGCCGACCAGCGGCACGTCGCCGAGGATCGGCACCTTGGTCTCGACCTCGGTCTCGGTCGTGCCCACGAGGCCGCCGAGCACGACGGTCTGGTTGTCCTTCACGAGTGCTGTGGTCTCGACCTCGCGCTTGGAGGTGACCGGGCCGCCCGACAGGAGGGGGTCGAGGTCGCTGTCGCTGGGCTCGACCTCGCTGACCTCCACCCGGACCTCGAGGGTGACGTAGTTCTCGGAGTTGATCCGCGGGGTCAGCTCCAGGGAGACCGCCACGTCCTCGCGGGTGAAGGTGACGATCGGCTGGCCGAGGTTGTTGAAGGAGGTGTTCGTCGGGAACGGCACCTTGCGGCCGACCACGATCTTCGCCTCGGCGTTGTCCAGGGTCAGCAGGTTGGGGTTGGAGACCACCTCGGCGCCCGAGTAGGTCTTGATCGCCTGCAGCACGATGCCGAACGCGGGGATCGAGAGGGTGTCGCCGGTGGCGGTGGGCACGTCGATGGACGGGCCGAACACGCCCATGGCGAGGCCGGAGAGCAGGTCGGTGGACAGGCCGAGAGCGGAGCTCTGTCCGAGGCTTCCGGACATCAACCCGAAGGGCTCGGTGGAAGGGTCGAAGCTGCTGGGATCGTTGATGTCGACGCCCAGAGGGCCGTGCAGGCCCATGCCGAAGTCGAGGCTGTCGTCGGAGCTGATCTCCATGATGACGGCGTCCACGAAGACCTGCTTGCGCACGCGGTCGAGCTCGTCGATGACCTTCTTGACGACCTTGAAGTCGTCGGGAGAGGCGATGATGACCAGGCTGTTGGTCGCCTCGTCGTGGGCGATCCGCATCCCCGAGTCGAAGGCGGCGATGGCGCCGAAGCCCTCCTCGCCGCCCTGCTGGGCCGCCGCCGCGCCCCGGTTGGTCGGGGTGCGCGTCGTGGTCGGCCGGCGGGTGCTGCCGGAGGAGTTGCCACCCTCGGACAGGCGGGAGAGCACGTCGACCACGTCCTGGGCCTTGGCCTGCTCCAGGCGAACCACGTTGATCTGGCTGCCGTACTTGCCGGTCGTGTCCTTGTCGAGCTGATCGACCAGCTCCAGCACCGCCTTGTGCCCCTCCTCGTTGGCGAGCACGATGAGGGCGTTGGTCCGCTCGTCGGCGATGATCTTGTCGATGTACTTGGACGCCTTGCCCGCGGAGACGGCGCCCGAGTTGGCGGTGGCGGCGTCGTCGTCGTTGCGGCGGCGGCGGGAGCGACGGCGGGAGCGGGTGTCCTCCTGCTGGGCCGCGGCGGACTCCTCGCCGACCCCGTACAGCTCGGTGATGATCGACTGGATCTCGGTCGCGTCGGCGAACTGCAGCTGCACGAAGGCCATGGTCGCCTTGGGCGCGCCCACGTCCAGCTCGTTGATGACCTCCCAGACCTTGCGCACGTTGTAGGCATGGTCGGTGATGATCAGCGTGTTCGTCGGGTTGTACGCGATGATGTTGCCGTTGGGGCTCTTCAGCGCGTTGACGACGCTCTGCACGTCGTTGACCGAGATGTTGTCCAGCGGCAGCAGCTGGGTGATCACCTGATCCGAGTAGGGGATCGAGTCGCTGCCCGACCGGACGGGCAGGGGCGCCTGGACCGCCTCGTTGGCCTTGATGATCTTGTAGTAGCTGCCGGTGCGGACCAGCGTGTAGCCGTTGACCTGCAGGGCCGAGAGGAAGGCCTGCCAGGCGGCGCCCTTGGTGACGGGCTTCTGGGTGACGATGGTCACCTTCTCCTTCAGCGCCTGGGACTCCGCGGTGATGTAGTTCTCCCCGCGCAGGTCCATGAAGAACTTCACGACCTCGGCCAGCTCGACGTTGAAGTAGTTGAGCTGGAGCTTGTCGCCGTCGTTGAGCGACTCGGGCGGCTTCTGGCGGGTGTCATCCTGGGCGTGCGCCACCTGGGACGGGGACACGACGGCCGTGGCCACGGACAACAGGACGGCCGCGAGCAGCCACCGGGACCAGCCGGGGGTGTGGGATGCGGCGTTGCGAAGGGCGAGGATCATCGAGGTCGCTCTTGCTTGGGGGGAGAAGGGGACGAGAGTCCGAGAGTCGGCGTGAAGGGCTGCTTTTCAGTCAGCGGATGTTGTACTTCATGGTCTTCTTCTGACCGCGCCGGGTGATCTCGAACTCGAAGGCGGAACTGTTCTGCATGCCCTGCCACGCGCCCATGGCCTCCTGCATGGAGGTGAGCGGCTGGCCGTTGACCGAGTGCACGACATCGCCGGAGCGGATGCCGATCTGGTAGAGCAGCTTGTTGCGACGGACGCCCGAGAGGCGGAAGCCGTCGACGTTGCCGTCGCCGTCCTTGTGGGGACGGGCGCGGGCCATCTTGGACACGGCGTCGAGGTCGGACAGGGTCTGGTCGACGAGCTCGCGGGAGATGACGTACTCCTCCTCGCTGACCTTGCTGATCCCCTCCTCGCCGGTGGGCTCGGCGGAGGCGACGCCGTCGTTGCGGCTGCTGGCGGCCTGCTCGGTGGCGAGGATGAACTCCTCCCGGCCGTCGCCGCGCTGCACGATCACCCGCTCGGTCTCGATCCGCGTGATGGTCGCGTCGAGGATCTTGTCGCCGACGCCGTAGCCGTTGGTCTCGTTGGAGTTCTCGAGCATCAGCAGGGCGGCCGACAGCTCCATGGGCTCGGCGACGACGGTGGCGAGCAGCACGACCGGCAGGTCGCTGGCCTCGTACTCGCAGTTCTCGCCCTCGCAGGGCGGCGGCTCGTCGACCAGGCCGATGGCGGTGCTGTCGAAGATGTTCCGCGCCATGATGGCGGAGATGTAGGTCTTGCGGTCCAGGCCGCGCGGCGCGCTGTCGGCCATGGCTCCCGCGGCCGCGGGGCGCTCCCCGTCGTCGGCGGTGTCGCCGTCCTCGTCATCGCCATCGGCGACCGCGTCGCCGTCACCAGCCGGTCGGGCACCGGGTCGGACGGTCTCGAGGCTCTCGCCCTCCTTGAGGCCGATCGCAGCACCCAGGGCCAGGTTGGTCCCCCAGCCCGCGCCGACGGCGAGGAGGGTCCCGAGGATGAGCAGGGCGATGGGCAGCAGCCAGCGCTTCATGGCAGCTCCAGTTGGACTGCCTGGTTCCCTGCAAGGACCGGACCATGCCATCGGCCCCGATCCTGACGCATTTCTGAAGCACACTCCGACATTGTGTCATGGGCCGGGAGGTGCCTCCGGGGGGCCTGACAGGCTGTCATCGGCCGCGGGCTCTTCCGGGTTGCCCTCACTGACCGCGGAGGACGGGTCGGCGGCGGGCTCGGCGGGGGCATCGCGCAGGCGGCGCAGGAGGTCGGCGCGCTCGGGGTGGCGCTCGGGGGTCCACTCGGCGACGACGCGGTCCAGCACGTCGGATGCGTGCTCCTGCCAGTGACCCACCAGCACCGGATCCATGCCCACGGTGTCGTCGAGCAGCCGGCGGATCCAGGCCTCCTTGACGGGCAGCTCCTGCTTCCAGGTCGACCACACGCGCCAGGCGCGCTCCGGGTGGTGGGCGAGCACCAGCTCCAGGGCGGCGACCACGTCCACCTCGGTGCCCTCGCGCAGCAGCCTCGAGCGCAGGGAGGCGAGCTGGTTGGCGGCCGCGCGTCCGGCGGGGGGCGGCTCGGGGACCCTGGCGAGCACCAGGGACCAGGCATGCTCCGCGGTCATCGCGTCCCGGTCGACGGCACCGGTCAGTCCGACCACCGCAGCGCGGCGCACGCCAGCGTGGGGATCCTGCAGCAGCAGCTCCAGGAGCCGGGCGACGTCCTGCCGGGGAATGTCGGGGCGGGCGTCGCGGAGGATCCGCGCCAGGCGCTTGCGCACGCCGACGTCCGGATCCATGGCCAGGGCGTCGAGATCTTCGACGTAGAGCGGGGAGGGGGCCTCGCGGGGGGTGGGGTCGAAGGAGGTCCCGGCGACGAAGGGATGCAGTCCCTCCAGCGCCTCCCGGCGGACCTTGGCGTCGCGGTGGCGGAGCAGGGCGGTGTGGGCCTGCAGGGCGGCGCGGGTCGGGTAGGGTGGGGTCCAGTCGGAGGTGTAGACGGTGAGCTCGCGCAGGCGGGTGATCTCGTGCCGGTCGACCTGGACGTCGTCGAGCAGGGCCTGCAGGAATGCCGCTTGTTCGTCCTCTTCCCGCGGGGCGGTCAGGACGAATGCGCGGCCGGTCTGACCGGGTGCCACCACCATCACCCCGGAGAGGGTCCAGTCGTCCGCGCCATCCCAGCGGAACCGGATCGGGACGTCGGTGTCGCAGCGCACGAAGCCATCGTCGCGGGCGCAGGGTCCGACGCCATCCGGCACGGCGATGTCCTCAGTGGTACCAGCGGCATGCGGCACGCTGACATGCAGCGTGGCCGTGCCGGCGAGAGAGACTGGGAACAGCAGCCAGACGAGCACGGGTTCCACATGGCACGTTATGGGCCGGCGAGCCTGGAATCACCCCCCGGAGTCCATGGTCGTGTCAGCTTCCGCTTGCACCTTGCTGGCCTTGCTCTTGTGGAGCACCACCCCATCTGTTGCCGCACAAGGCAGGACGGAAGGGGATCGGGTGCCGGTGGACGACGTGCCGCCGGCCGAGGAGCAGGCGGTACCGCCGCGGTCCTCCCAGGAGCCCAGCCGCACGACGGAAGGTGGGCTCGAGGACGCCCCGGCGGTCCAGCCCCCGGTCGAGGGCATCTGGGCCTGGGTGGCGCGCCTCGAGGGTGAGGTGCTGACCGACGACGCGGTCGAGGCGATGGCCGAGAAGGCCGAGGTGGAGCTGGCCGAGGGCGCCCTGTCGGACGAGCTCGCCGCACCCAAGGTGCCGGTCCAGCTCTACGACTCCCCGGACGAGGCGCTCACCGTCGACCCGCTGCGCCTGTCCGAGGTGGACCCGAAGAGCTTCGACATCCCGATCCGGACGGATCGCGAAGTCCAGCGTTGGATGCGCTATTTCCTCGGTCCTGGCCGGCGCCACTTTCAGCGCTACCTGGACCGCGGCGGCCGCTACGAGCCGATGATGCGGGAGAAGCTGGCCGCCAAGGGCCTGCCCCAGGATCTCGTCTACCTGTCGATGATCGAGTCCGGCTTCAACCCTCACGCCCTGTCCAGCGCCGGTGCCGGCGGCCTGTGGCAGTTCATGCCTGCGACCGGTCGCATGTATGACCTGCGGGTCGACTGGTGGGTGGATGACCGCCGCGACCCCATCAAGTCCACGGACGCCGCGGTCGCCCACCTCGAAGATCTGCATCGGATGTTCAAGGGCGACTGGGAGCTCGCCTGGTGCGCGTACAACGCGGGTCCGGGTCGGGTGCGCGGGGCGATGCAGCGCGCCGGCTCGAAGGACTTCTGGACCCTGGCCCGCGGGGGGCACCTGCCCCGGGAGACCGCGAACTACCCGCCGAAGCTCATGGCGGCCGCGATCCTGTCCAAGAACGCCGAGCGCTACGGCTTCACGATCAACCCGCACCCCCCGCTCGCCATCGACACGGTGGAGGTGACCGGCGCGGCCGCGCTCGACGTGCTGGCCGAGCTTGCAGGGGTGACGGTCGACGACCTCAAGGCGCTCAACCCGGGGCTGCGCCGGACCGCTACCCCGGTCGAGGGCTACCTGCTCTCCCTGCCCGCCGGCTCCGGCGCGCCGTTCGCGACCAAGCTCGCCAAGGTGCCGCCCACTGACCGGGTCCGCTTCGCCCAGCACACCGTGCGCAAGGGCGAGACCCTGGGCGTGATCGCCAGCCGCTACGGCGTGTCGACCGACTCCCTGGTCAAGCTGAACCGCCTGCAGGACGCGAACCGCATCGTGGTCGGCATGTCCCTGCTGGTGCCGTCGAACGGGGCCTCGGGCACCGCCCCCGTGGCGAGCCGGCCCGACGCCGCGCAGCCCGTCGTGACCAGCGGGGAGAAGCCGTCGGTCGCCGCGGCCCCCGTTGCCCCGGCGGAGCGCACGGTCAGCTACACGGTCGCTCGCGGCGACACGCTGTCGGGCATCGCCAGCCGCTACGGCGTGAGCACCAAGGACCTGGCGCGCTGGAACAAGATCACCGACGTGCACGGCATCCGCGTCGGCCAGCAGCTCACCATCCACCGGGCCACCTGGAAGATGTACGAGGTGCGCCCCGGCGACAGCCTCGGTCGCATCGCCCAGGGCCAGGGCTGCAGCGTGTCCGACCTGCGCAGCTGGAACGGGCTGTCGGGCGACGTCATCCATCCGGGTCAGACGCTGAAGATCCGGCAGTAGCCGTGGGTCGGGTGCGCCGCGGCTACGTGCTCGCCGGGGGGCGCTCGTCGCGAATGGGCCGGGACAAGGCCCTCATTCCTGTAGACGGCGTGCCGCTGGCCGCCCGGATCGCGGACGTGCTGGCGGCGGCCGGGCTCGACGTGTACCTCATCCGCCGCGGCCACCCCGCCGACCCCCCATGGCACCTGCCCGACGGCGCCGCGCTCCCGGTCGTGCACGAGCCCGACGACGGCGAGCCCCACCCCCTGCACGGGGTCGTCACGGCCCTGACCCACGCGGGCGAGGACGTCCTGGTCTGCCCCTGCGACCTGCCCGCCCTCACCGCCGAGGACGTCGGCGTGCTCCTCGCCGCCCCGGTCCCCGCCCACGCCCGCTCCCCCAGCCGCACGCATCCGCTGCTGGCGACGGTGAGGTTCGCGGACCTCCAGCGCGCACGGGAGCTGGCACGGACGGGGGCGCCGGTGCGGGCACTCGTGGAGGGATCGGCGGTTGCGGAGGTGTCGGAGGCGGGGATGCGGAACGCGAACCGGCCGGGGGAGGTGTGAGGGGCGGGGATCTGCTGGCAGGAACCGCGGTGCTGCGGGCAGGGGAGTGGCGGCCCACGGATCCGCTGGCGGGGAGTCGCGTTGCTGCAGGCAGGG
>MDTC01117333.1_pt1 | contig 21535 bp, 20 predicted proteins | sample 811181 | NCBI WGS metagenome assembly MDTC01 (sample SAMN05326644, study PRJNA326480) | marine metagenome | isolation source: seawater | place: Pacific Ocean: North | collected 2011 | reverse complement strand
TGTATTTTTTAATGAACAATTAATTTATTACCTCCCAAAAATAAGGTTTTTTTGAGATTATCGTTCAACTTGCAGGACAAATCTCAGATTGAAATCACTTCACCTGTTCAAAGTTTTGCTTCTCATAAAACTCATTATAGATTTTCCCTGCGCTTAGCAGCTCTTCGTGCGTTCCTTGCTCAAGCACTTGACCATCATTTAGAATAATTATTTGATCAAATTTTAAACTGCTAAAAATCCGATGACTGATTACAATTACGGTTTTATCTTCAATATGCTCGTTCAAATTTTCAATAATTTTCTTTTCCGTGTGCACATCTACTGCAGAAAGCGCATCATCAAACACTAAAATTTTAGGGTTCATGGCCAAGGCCCGAGCAATAGATATTCTTTGCTTCTGCCCTCCTGACAAAGTTACCCCTCGCTCACCAACAGCGGTTTTAAATCCCTGAGGGAAATCCATGATCTCATCATAGATAGAAGCTTGCTTAGCCGCTTCTTCGGCATCTCTATCACTAATCTCACTATTTCCAAAACGAATATTATTGTATATAGTATCAGAAAAAAGAAAAACATCTTGAGGAATGTAACCTATTTGTTTGCGTAAACTGCTCAGCTTCATATCTTGAATTTTCACCCCTTCAATACTAAGACTTCCTACACTTGGATAATACATACCTAAAATTAACTCAGCAAATGTAGTTTTACCGCTTCCTGTGCGCCCCATGATCGCCCATTTTTCGCCCGCTTTAATCTCCAAACCAATATTTTGAAGGGCTTTGATTCCAGTTTCAGGATACGTAAAATCCATTTTGTCAAATTTAATATTTCCTTTCAAGAGAATTTCCTCGCCTTTTGTAGTATCTATGGTGGTTTCCGTTTTCAGGAATTCATTGATTCTTTTTTGCGAGGCCGCGGCACTTTGAATGAGTGAAGCCGCCCAGCCAATAGATGTAACCGGCCATGTAAGCAAGTTAACATACATAATAAACTCCACGATATTTCCCGGAGAAATCAAACCGCTTTTAACATAAAATCCGCCAACGATTACCACGATAATAGTACTTAAACCTACTAGTAAAACCATAAGCGGAAAAAAGAAAGCTTGAATATGGGCTAAACTCAATGCTTTTTCCTTATAAACTTCACTTGCATCTTCATAAAATCTTAATGCAAGCCTTTCCTGAACATAACTTTTAAGCACGCGAATACCTGAGTAATACTCTTGTGCATTACTTGTTAAAACAGATAATTGTCTTTGGATAGCTTCACTTCGCTTGTGAATCAAATTATTTACATAAAAAATTGAAAGAGTCAATATTGGCATCGGAAGCAAAACCCATAAAGTAAGCGAAGCATTAATACTCAGCATGGTATAAATAACAAACGTAAATAAGAAGAATACATTAATCAAGTACATCAATGCAGGGCCTAAGTACATGCGAATTTTGGATACATCTTCAGTAGCTCGATTCATTAGGTCACCAGTATTGTTTTTCTTATAGAAAGCCGTATCAAGTCGCTGGTAATGTTCGTAAATCTCATTTTTTAAGTCAAACTCTACCAACCGAGACATCACAATAATGGATTGACGCATCAAAAATGTAAACACCCCACCAATCAAGGCAGCTGCAAAGTATATCAAGGTGAAAATGAGTAATGAACTTTTTAAGGATGATTGGAGTGCTTCTTGCAAATTGAAATTTTCAAAAGAAGCAAAAAGATTAATATTTTGACTGACCATATCAATGGCTAGGCTCAAGATTCGAGGAGATAATACCTTGAAAACATTGGAGAGGGCAACGAATGCAATACCCAGTAAAAGCTGCCACTTATACTTGTATAAATACTTGTTTAAATATTTTAGTTCTTTCAAAATTATAGTTTAGGTTCAAGGTGTTCGCTCCTTTCCAAAGTTGACATCAGTGTATCTTATTTTATTAAGAAATGTACTTAAATTTTATCTTCAACTTTAAAGTATTGTCTTACCTTTACACGGCTAATATCTCAATTAGGTGGTAAAGGTAACATTCAAAAATTGATTTCTAAAAATCCAAACCAACAAGATGAATGTATTTGAAAAAATGGAAAACATGGAGCATGAGCAGCTCATGTTTTTCAATGATAATAAAACAGGATTAAAAGGCATTATTGGGATCCATAATAGTGTTTTGGGGCCAGCTTTGGGAGGAACTCGACTTTGGCATTATGCCAGTGAGCAAGAAGCGATAAACGATGTCCTACGTCTCTCTAGAGGCATGAGTTTTAAATCATCCATTAGTGGAATCCATTTAGGTGGCGGAAAAGCAGTCATAATCGATAATCCTAATGCTAAGAAAGACGAAGCTTATTGGAGAAGTTATGGGAAATTTGTCGATAACTTGGGAGGTAAATATATCACTGCTGAAGACGTTGGCACCAATACACAGTTTATTGAATACATTTCTTTAGAAACGGATCATGTAGCAGGTAAACCTGACTACTTGGGCGGTGGCGGAGATCCATCTCCAGTGACGGCCTATGGTGTTTATTTGGGGATGAAAGCAGCACAAAAGCAATTAAGCGGTAGTGAATCACTGCAAGGAAAAAAAGTTCTTGTCCAAGGAGCTGGTCATGTTGGACAATACTTAATTGATCATTTAGTAAAAGAAAAAGCAATAATTTCAATTGCTGATATTAATGAAGCCAATTTAAAGATGGTTTCTGACAAATATAAGGTTAAGGTTGTATCACCGACCGATGTTTATCAAGCCGATATGGACATATATGCTCCCTGTGCATTAGGGGCAAGTATTAATGATGCAAGCATCCCTGAGTTAAAGTGTGGGGTTATCGCGGGAGCAGCAAATAATCAGTTAGCCGATGAACTTGTTCATGGTAATTTATTGCGTGATAAAGGAATAATTTATGCGCCTGATTTTTTAATCAATGCTGGAGGAGTTATTAATTGTTATATTGAGACAATTGGCTACAATAGATCAAGAGCATTAGCGGCTACAGAAAAGATATATGATCAGACATTAGCTGTACTTAATCATGCAGCCAAAGCGCATAGAAACGCTCAAGAAGTGGCTCTTGAAATTGCTATGCAACGAATTGAAAATATTGGAAAAACTAGACAGCGCAGATAAATGATTTCAAGAAGAATACTTCGAGTAAAGGTAATGCAAGTTCTATTTTCTCACGAAATAAGTGGAGAAGAGCGAACAGATAGTTTAGAAAAAATGCTGTTGATGCGAATTGATAAGACCAAACAATTGTATTATGTATACCTGCAATATCTTATTGCAGTTTGCCAGTATGCATTGATTGATGCGGCAAAACGCGCAAACAAGCACATTCAAGAAGAAAGTGACCTTAATATTAACACAACGATTGCACAAATCTCTATCCTTACATGTATTCAGGAAAGTGAGCACTATAAGCGTCTTTTGACCGCACAAACGATATCGTCTTTTATTGATCAAAAATTGGTGAAGGAGCTTTTCAATAAGTTGCAAGCAAGTGATAAGTATGTTAAATTTTGTGAAATAAAAAAGCATACCAAAGCTGATGAAGTAGATATTCTTCGCTATATATCTAAAAAAATAATTGGTGCTAGCCAGCCCCTTGATGAGCATTTAGCTGAGTATTTCATGGGATTGGAAGACGACCATTTTATCACTTTGCATAGCTTACAAAAAAAGTTAAAAGACTATGCAGAAATGGACGAACATTTATTCCTAAAATCTTTCCTACTTGAAGTTGAAGATATAGAAGAGATAGAGTTCTCTAAACACCTATTAAGTAACAACTTAAATCATCGTGATGAACTAAATAAAATCATTGAGCCAAGGTTAAAAAACTGGGATATGGATCGGGTCGCTGTAATGGATATCATCTTAATACAATTGGCGGTAACTGAATTTCTATTTTCACCACACATCCCCTTAAAAGTGAGCCTTAATGAATACATCGATATTTCTAAAGAATATAGTACTTCAAAGAGCAAAGATTTCATCAATGGAATTCTAGACAAGGTAATGAAAGTGTTAAGTGATGAAGGAAAAATTCAAAAATTAGGAAGAGGTTTAATAAACAATTAATAAATTTACAATCAAATTAAAAAAATCAATTTAAAATTATGAAAAAGTATTTATTTGTATCAACAGTAGCATTGGCTACATTTATGTTTTCTTGTAACTCAGAATCACCAGCTGCGGAAGAAGTAAGCACTGAGACTACCATAGTAGAGCCTGCAGTGGAAGAACGAGCTCCAGCTGTTGAACCTGCAGTTGCTATGGCAACAACTATTTTATCAGTTGATAGAATGGAACATGATTTTGGCCAGATCCCTGATGTTGCGCCCGTAGAAACTTCATTTGTTTTAACAAATAATGGCGATAAGCCCTTGTTAATTACAAGTGCTCAAGGATCTTGCGGTTGTACAGTACCTGAATATCCAAAAGACCCAATTGCTCCTGGAGAAAGTAGAGACATGAAGGTGTCTTTCAATCCATCTGGCAAGGAAGGCGTGAATAACAAAACCGTTACTATAACGGCGAATACGGAGCCAGCGACAACAATCATAAACATTAAGAGTGATGTTCAAAAAACAGCACAATAATGAATTATATTGTACTTGCTAGTGAAGGCGGAGGTTTTTTTGCTGATCCTATGAATATGGTACTGATATCGGCAGCGATGTTTGTGCTTTATTTCTTCATGCTGAGGCCCAATCAAAAGAAAGCCAAGCAAGCGGAAGCTTTTATGGAAGGATTAGAAAAAGGGACCCAATTGGTAACCGCATCTGGTATTCACGGTAAAGTGAATCGCATTAATGAGGCGACTATAGATATGGAAGTAGCAAAAAATACCATTATTAAAGTGGAAAAAAATGCTATATCCATAGAAATGAGTGCTGCTTTAAATAAGCCTGCCGAAGCTAAATAACAACTACTAGCGCAGTTTAAAATTAAAAGCTCTCTGATCAACTCGGGGGGCTTTTTTTTATGGTTATCCACATTTTTTCCACAAAATATTTGAATATGACAAGATTAGTTTTTAATATTGAAGATCCTTTAAAATACAATGAGGTAAAAAAAGGTATTCATTATTCACATTGATATATGTTAAAAGTAGGTATTACAGGGGGAATAGGAAGTGGTAAAACCCACATCTGCCAGTTGTTTCAACAACTTGGGGTTCCTGTCTATAATGCTGATGAAAGAGCTAAAAACTTGATGAACAATGACCCTATTGTAAGGCAAGGTCTTGTGGATACATTTGGTCCTGAGGTTTTTAATAAAGATGGATTAAACCGAGATTTTCTTGCACAAGTAGTTTTTAAAGATAAGGTAAAACTCAAGCAGTTAAATGATATTGTCCATCCTGCTGTTGCTCAAGATGCGCAAGCTTGGCACCTCCAGCACAATGACAAGCCATATACCATAAAAGAAGCTGCATTATTATTCGAGACAGGTAGTTTTAAAGAATTAGACAAGACAATCTTAGTGCACGCCAAAGAAGATGAACGAATTCTTCGGGTAATGAGGCGTGACAAAGTGAGTAAAGAAAAAGTGCTAGCCCGAATTAAGAATCAATTTACCGACTTAGCTAAAATGGAACATGCTGATTTCATCATCAATAATGATGGGAATCGGGAAATTGAAAAAATGGTTGAAAAGATTCACTCTTACTTCAACATGGCAGCCATATCCTAGCCTAATTATTTAAAACTAGACGCATATTTAACCGATAACTGCCCGTGTTATATAACTTGTCATGCAAGAAGACTCGCCAAACCATAAATATATCCAGTAAACAAATGAAGCTATTTGAAAACGACTACGAAGAAAATTTACTACCTAAAGACGGAATAGTAAACTATTTTGCTAAGATATTTAACCAAACTGAAGCTGATCATTTTATAAAAAAACTATTAACAAATATTGCGTGGAAAAATGATGAAGCAATAATTTTTGGGAAGAAAATCATTACCAAACGAAAAGTAGCTTGGTATGGCGAAAAGCAGTTTGAATACACCTATTCCAAAATTACAAAACAAGCCCTAATTTGGACAACTGAATTATTGGAGTTGAAGACCAAGGTTGAAGAAAAAACGGGAGAATCTTTTAACTCCTGCCTACTGAATCTATACCACAATGGAAATGAAGGTATGGGGTGGCATAGTGACAACGAAAAAAATTTAAAAAGTAATGGATCCATTGCCTCGTTAAGTTTTGGGGAAGGGCGCAAATTTTCTTTCAAGCACAAAAAAAGTAAAGAAAAAGTGGGTATTTTCCTGGAGCACGGAAGTTTATTGGTCATGAAAGCTGAGACCCAACGCCACTGGCTGCATATGCTTCCAACAAGTAAAAAAATCTTTGGACCCAGGGTTAACTTAACTTTCAGAACAATAATCGATTAAAATAAATAGAGCCAGTACATGCTAATTATGAAATTGATCCGCTTAGAATCTACGTAATATATTCCACTATTTTCTCATAAATGAAGTCCAGCTCCTCATCAGATATGCAATATGGTGGAAGTAAGTACAAGGTATTTCCAAGGGGACGCAACAGTATACCTTTTTCCAGAAAGAAATAGTTGATTTCATCTCTCACAGCATTCCCATAACCTGTGACAACATCACTCTTCACATCTAAGGCAAGAATAGTGCCCAACACACGAATATTTTCTACTTTAATATTCCCTTTTAAACGCGCCATAAATGATTCATTTTTGGCTTGAATACCTTTAATTCTATCTTGACATTTTTCTTGAAGTAATAAGTCTAAACTCGCATTCGCTGAAGCGCAAGCTATCGGATTGGCGGTAAACGAGTGTCCATGAAAAAAAGTCTTATTCATAAAATGATCCGATAAGAAAGCATCGTATATTTTTGCTGTACAGGTGGTCACTCCCATTGCCATCACACCTCCAGTAAGGCCTTTCGATAGGCACATAATATCCGGCTGCTCCTCGCCTACTTCACTAGCAAAAAAAGTGCCTGTCCTGTAAAAACCTGTCATCACCTCATCGGCAATACAAAGCACCTCATGCTCCTTACACAAAGCTAAAATTTCATCCAAAGTTTCCTTACTATACATCAACATGCCACCAGCGCCTTGAACTAAGGGTTCGTATACAATAGCAGCCACATCATGAGCTTCCAAAAGTTGTCTAATCTGTGTGATACATTGATCTGCATTTTTTGCTGGACTTTCCACAAATTCTACATCAAACAAAAATGGAAAGAATGGTTCTGTAAATGCACTTCGACTGCCTACTGACATTGCCCCAAAAGTATCGCCATGGTAACCTTCCTTAAAAGCTATCACTTTAGTCTTTTCTTGTTGTATATTTTGCCAATATTGAAAAGCCATTTTCAAACCAACTTCCACTGCGGTTGAACCATTGTCTGAATAAAAGATTCGCGCTTGATTATCTGGTAAATTTTCCAGCAGACGTTCTGCTAAACTTACTGCTGGCTCGTGCGTAAATCCTGCAAAAATCACATGCTCTAAACTTCTTGCTTGTTCAGCTATCTTATCAGCGATATAAGGCTGACTATGTCCATGAAGACAGGTCCACCAACTCGATATCGCATCGATATATTTCTTGCCGTCCTCATCGAATAAATAGACACCCTCTCCTTTTTTCAAACCAATAGGCTTTGGCCCGACTTGCATTTGGGTAAATGGATGCCATACGCTGGCTTGACTTCTTTCAGATAAACTCTTTTTCATTTTTTTCAATTGCTGACAAAGTAAAGATTTCAGATCTTAAAAATCCGTCATCAGACTACTAACATCTATTGTCTTAGATCTAATATTTAATGCAAACATTCTTAGGCTCTGTAAAGAAACGTAAAGCCTCAAATCCACCTTCCCGTCCTACTCCACTATTTTTCACTCCACCGAAAGGAGTACGTAAATCACGCAGCAACCAAGTGTTTACCCAAACAATTCCTGCATCAATATTTTCAGCTACTCGATGCGCTCGTTTTAAATCATTGGTAAATATAGTAGCACTTAAGCCATACTTGGTATTGTTAGCCAAAGCCAAAACCTCTTCTTCTGTTTTAAACTTATTTAATGTTACCACGGGGCCAAAAATTTCATCTTGATTCGTCAAACAATTTGGCTGCAAGCCTTCAATAACTGTAGGAGCAATAAAATAACCATCCGCACATCTCCCTTCCCCCTTTAAAGCTTGACCACCAATTAAAACCTGTCCACCTTCTTCTTTAGCTATTTCAATATGATTTAATACTTTCTCGAAATGTGCTTGTGATACTACCGCTCCAATATTTGTGTCATTTTCTTTGGGATCACCAACTTTCAATTTTGCCACAGCACTAATAAATTTGTCTCTAAACTCGTTATACAAACTTTCTTGAATGTAAATACGCGATCCACATAAGCAAATCTGTCCTTGATTACTAAAGGAGGCTTTTACACTTGTTGCAACTGCATTAGCCAAGTCAGCGTCATCAAATATAATATTAGGATTCTTGCCTCCTAGTTCTAAACTCAACTTCTTAAACATCGGAGCTGCTGTTCTTGCTATATGCTCCCCAGTTTTGGTCCCTCCCGTAAATGAAACCGCCTTAATTTTTTCGTGTTCTACAATCGCTTGACCAGCAATTGGACCCAGGCCGTGGACAATATTTAAAACGCCTTTAGGAAGCCCGGCCTCAATACAAATCTTTGAAAACAAATAAGCAGTTAAAGGAGTCACTTCGCTCGGCTTAGCTATCACACAATTTCCCGCGGCTAAAGCCGGAGCTATTTTCCAAGTAAAAAGATACAACGGTAGATTCCAAGGAGAAATACAACCCACCATACCAATCGGCCTCCGCAGGGTATAATTAATTGCTAAATTTTCCATGTGGTGTGACTCACTAGCAAAGTGTTCTATAGCCGTTGCGAAGAAGTGAATGTTGTCATGCGCTCTAGGGATATCAATCAACTCAGCCAAAGCAACTGGCTTGCCATTATCCATCGATTCTGCAGCAGCTAACTCTTTCTGGTATTTTTTAATTCCAGCGGCTATTTTCAGCATCACCTCGCTTCGAGCCTTAACTCCGACATTCGACCATAAAGGGAATGCTTGCTCTGCAGCTTGCACAGCTGACTCTACATCCTTGGCATCCGATGAAGGAATATTTGCATAGACCTTGCCAGTTGCGGGCTCAACATTGTCAATATATTGGCCACTCAGAGGCTCAACTAATTCTCCATTGATATAATTCTTTAAAAATTGCTCTACTTGCATGCTACAAATATAAGGGGAAAACAAAGACATAAAAAAACCCCAGACTACCTTTCGGCAACATAGGGTTTTAGTTATTATTTAATTTTATGAGTTGAAAATTATATTTCTAAATTTATAGGACACTATTTGTTTTCTTAACTGCCTCAGCACTTGAGGTCATCTTGGCTTGCTCAGCTTCACTTAGTTCGAGCTCTACAATTTTTTCCACCCCATTTTTACCTAAAATAACCGGAACTCCAATACACAAATCATGTAATCCATATTCGCCTTCTAAAAATACTGAACAAGGAATCATTTTTTTCTGGTCACAAACGATGGATTGAACTAAAGTTGAAACTGCTGCACCTGGCGCATACCAGGCACTTGTGCCTAACATACCCGTCAATGTTGCTCCACCAACTTTTGTGGCTTCCATCAACTCGTTAATTCTTTCTTCACTTAAGAATTCACTGATTGGAACCCCTCTATAACGAGCTAATCGAGTTAAGGGAACCATTCCTTTATCACTGTGTCCACCTATTACCATGCCATCTACGTCACTTCCTGGACAAGCTAAGGCTTCCGATATTCTATATTGGAATCGAGCACTATCTAATGCTCCTCCCATTCCTATTACTCTATTTTTAGGTAATCCTGTGCTCTTCAATGCCAAATATGTCATTGTATCCATAGGATTACTAACTACAACAATAATTGCTTCTGGAGAGTGATTTAAAATATTCTCCGTCACAGATTTAACAATTCCTGCATTGATTCCTATTAACTCTTCTCTCGTCATTCCTGGCTTTCGAGGAATTCCAGAAGTAATAACAACAACCTGGCTACCAGCAGTTTTTGAATAATCATTGGTTGAACCAATTATCCTGGTATCGAAACCATTTAAATTGGCAGTTTGCATTAAATCCATTGCTTTTCCTTCAGCAAAATTTTCTTTAATGTCTAATAAAACTACTTCTGAGCAAAAGTTCTTAATGGCAATATATTCGGCACAACTAGCCCCTACATTTCCAGCTCCAATTACTGATACTTTCATATTTTTTTTGTTATAATTTGAGTGTTTAGATATAATTCAAACAAAGGTAGAAAAAAATGCGTTTATCTAATAAGAGAATTCTTTTTAGTAATAGTCTAAGTAATGATTTATCTTAGTAGCTCAATTTTAAAAATTCTATGAGATATTTTTACATTTTACTTGCGGTTTTTACCACCTTTCCTATAATCACTCAAGCGCAACACAAGCATGCTCAAAATGTTAGCTGGTGTGGCACAGAAATAAGTGATGAGGGAATGCAAGCTTTTTATCAACGAGATAAAAGCCATCTGAACCTTAAGACAGGAAACTATCCTACCGTTTATATTCCCATCGTATATCATTTAGTCGGTGAAGATAACGGTACAGGATATTATGAGTTAAGTGAATTGTTTAGAGCGCATTGCGAGCTGCAGGATTTATTTAACAACGCGGATATCGTTTTCTACATAAAAGATATTCAATATGTAGACAATTCAAACTATTACAGTGGGGGTTCAACTTACCCATTATTTACAAATTACAATGACCGAGATGCGTGTAACGTATTTCTAGTAAGCCAAATGAGTGGTGTTTGTGGATACAGTTTTGTCCCATCTACCTCAGGGCCAGGTCCCAATCGCGGTGGTATTATGCTTGCTATGAATTGTATGGAGCCAGGAAACACAACCTATCGTCATGAAATGGGTCATTATCTAAACTTACCACATACCTTTTATGGATGGGAAGGTGAAAACCCTCCTGCAATTGGCACAAATGCGCCAAACTCTATTGGTGGAAGACTAGTTGAAAGGGCTGACCAATCGAATTGCCTTAGCTCCGGTGATGGTTTTTGTGACACTCCTCCAGATTATTTAAGTGATAGATGGACTTGTAATTTTGCAAGAGAATACAGAGATCCAAACGGAATACTCTTTACAATCGATGAAAAGAACTATATGTCATATAGTAATGATGGTTGTTCTTCTTATTTAAAGGATGATCAATTGGCAGAGGTAAATGCGGCTCCTGCCAGTTATCGACCATACCTGTTGAATGACCCCATTCCCACGATTGATACTATTGCTTCTGTGGGAGGCTTGTTGCCCGAGCAGAATACATTCAATCTAAATTCTAATGAGGTAATCATTTCTTGGAACCGAACGACTAATGCAGATTATTATCACTTGCAGGCAACTCGATTTAATTTCAATAATCCTACAATAAATGTTGTTACTCAGGATACTTTTTACATAATTAGTAATCCAGCAAATGGTGATTCTTATGAGTGGAGAGTGAAGCCAGTTAACTTTACTTATGTTTGTGCTCCATTTACACCGATAAGAACATTTTCAATTTCAACCTTAAGCGCTGAAGTTAATGTAAATAATAGTTCATGTATTCAAAATACGGATGGAAGTATTGAAATAATAATGAACCAACCGGGGTCTTATGATTACTATTGGTCATGTAGTGACCCATTTGTAAACAGCGATATTCAAAATGTCAATTCAAACGTCATCAGTAATTTAGGTCCTGAAACATATACGGTTACTGTGGTTAGCAATGCGGGTGATACTTTATTCAGCCAAGTTAATGTTGATGCTCCAGATGAACTTATCGTAAATATTAATCAAGTAGGAAATGAACTTGTTGCAAGCGTTTCAGGAGGAACACCTCCATATTCATACATATGGGATAATGGCAGCGAGAGCTTGACGCTAGGGAATATTGAAAGTGGTGATTATACGTTTATCGTTATTGATCAATTGGGGTGTCAAAAATCTGATATGGGTAGTTTTAATAATCAAGCCACAGGAATTATAGACCAAAATCTAATCGGTAATATTATTCTAGCCCCAAACCCAAGTCAAAGCGGTCTTGTTAAGCTTGTAGTTCCTATGAAAACTGCTGAGAGTCTAGAGATATCGATAATGGATGTCAGTGGCAAAGTATTAAATATTCAGAACCTTCAGACAAAACAAGGCCTCAATACTTTCCAAATGAATTTAAGCATGCTAAGCAAGGGAGTTTATATTGTGTATGCTCGGTCTTATGTAGCAGTACAGAGTGCAAAATTAGTGATAAGATAGGAAGAAAATCAACCATCATCTTAAAGCCTTAGGTATATTATCTAAGGCTTTTTTATTTTTGACTTATGGCCAACACCTCAATGGTATTTGAAGTTATCTTAAAGCGATCATCAATGCGATGAGCTAATACCCATGCAATCCTTTCACCCGAAATTAATACCCAAGTATTTTCCTTATCGAAGGCAGAAATCTTTTGATCACGCAAAAATTTGCCAATATTCTTTTTACTTGGTTTTCCTGAAGATTTTTGGAGGCCAATAGGATAAAAATAATCACCGGTTTTCCATTTTCTTAGAATTAATGGATAAGACAGCTTACTAGCATCAAGGTAAGCATGCGATGGCTTTTTGTTTATCTTACTTAACTTATTAATCGTTTTTACACTAAAAGATAAAGTAAAATCATTTTCTACCTTTAACTTTTTACTTCCCTTTGATATTGGATAGCGTTCAGCTTTTAATATTTGCTTCAGTGGAGTAACTATTAAAAACTTACGATCTTTTAGTATTCGATATTCTTTGCTTAAATATACTTTAACATCACTTTGCTGCATACCTTGAACCAGATCAGTCACATCACTAGCATTAAAACCATAAGGCCTAAATAACTCAAACAATAAACTATAATTGACCCCATAATGAAGGAGTTTTTTTATACTAATAAAAAAACTGCCTTTCCGAGGCTTTAACAGTTTTTGTCTCCACTCTGCCACAATTATATCATGCATCTTTTCAATATCATTCCATCGATTAAAATGATCTTTCATAGTTGCATCCAAGCCTTGATTAATTTCTTTTAACGGTCCTAAAACTTGATGTCTTATTTTATTGCGATCATATTTAAGCGTCAAATTTGAACTATCCTCTCGGTATTCAATCTCATTGAACTTGATATACTGTTGGATTTCCTCTAGTGAAACTTGAAGTAAAGGCCTTGCAATATATCTTTGTTTGGGCAATATTCCTCTTATACCTTTAATACCTGTGCCCTTTGCTAACTTAAAAAGTAATGTTTCAATATTGTCCTGCAAGTGATGAGCGGTTACGATCGTTTGCGCCTTCTCTTCCTTTCTTATTTCTTCCAACCAATTATATCGAAGTGATCGTGCTAAATCTTGAATAGAACGCTTCTGCTCTTGACTTATGCGAGATGTTTCAAATGAAACACTTCGAAAATCAAGTTGATGGCATTCACAATATTTTTTTAAAAAAACAAGGTCAGCTTCACTTTCAGCACCCCTTAAATTATAGTTACAATGGGCAACAATAAATGCGTAATCCAGCTTCCGTAAGACATCCAATAAAACCATAGAATCTTTACCCCCACTAGAGGCTAGGATTAATCTGTCCCCTGTATTAAATAAAGCTTCTTGTTTAATGAAGCTTTGAACTTGCTCGAGCATCCTGCAAATATAGAATTTCTTATGTTAAACTCTATTTAACTGTAGGATAAGAATGTAGGAAATACGAGGATTTTAACCGAATAGTTTTTCAGCACAAATTTTATTTACCAAACGTTTGTTTTGTCTTTTAAAATAACGGCATTTTTATTACTTTTGTACTACAATAAAAATTAGTTGTTTATGAAAATTTTAGTTCCCCTAAGCAAAGTGCCGGATACTACGGCAAAAATTGCTTTTACAAATAATAATACTGAGTTCGATACAAACAATGTGCAATTCATTATAAATCCTACAGATGAATGGTATGCATTGGTTAGAGCAATTGAGTTAGTAGAAAAAAATGGTGGATCCGTTACTGTTATCAACGTAGGTTCCGCAGAAAATGATCAATTCATTAGAAAGGCACTGGCTATAGGTGCAAATGATGCTGTTCGTGTTGATGCTCAGGCAAAGGATGCTTTTTTTACGGCTTCTCAGATTGCTGATTATGCCAAGGCGAACGCTTATGACCTTGTGATTACGGGTAAAGAAACCATCGATTACAATGGTGCTCAAATCGGCGGTATGATTGCTGAATTCATGGATGCCGGCTATGTAGGCCTAGTTACGCGATTGGACATTGAAGATGGTAAAGTAAGCTTAAACAGGGAAATAGAAGGTGGAGAGGAAGTTGTGGAAGCTAGTCTTCCGCTTGTAGTAAGTGCCCAAAAGGGAATGGCTGAGCAAAGAATCCCTAACATGCGGGGTATTATGCAAGCAAGAACAAAACCGTTGAACGTTATTCCTGCCAATGGAACGAACGCAATAGTAAATATTGCAGCCTATCATTTACCGCCTACTAAAAGTGGATGTACCTATGTAGACGCTGAAAATATTGGTGAATTGGTTCGATTATTGCATGAAGAAGCCAAAGTAATTTAACTTAAAAAAGAAAGAAAATGTCAATTTTAGTATATATAGATCAATCCAATGGAGCGGCAAAAAAAGCCAGCTTGGAAGCCTCATTTTATGGAAAAACTATAGCTGCAGCAAAAGGCACTGAGGCTATAGGTGTTTATCTTGGTGAAGCAAGCGAGGATATAGTAAGGTCACTAGGAAATTATGGACTTAGCAAAGTTTTACATGCCAATGATAGCATGTTTAATGATTTTGATTCAAAAGCATTTACAAAAGCCGTAGCTGCCGCTGCAGAGCAAGTTAATGCGAGTGATATAGTTGTGCCTTTTAATCAAAATGGAAAACAGCTAGGTCCACGCTTATCTGTGAAGTTAAATGCAGGCTATGTGCCAGGTGCTTCCTCACTACCCAATGATAATGGACAGCTATCGAAAGCCGTTTTTTCTGGTAAATCTTATGCAGACTATACAGTAGCTACAGATAAAGCAATCATTGGTCTATCCGCAAATTCAATTCAAGCAGAAAAAACTGACCACGAGGCAGCTGTGGAGGCATTCTCAAGTGGAGTCTCTGCTGAAGATTTTGCAACCAAGATTTTGAAAAAAGAAGTTTTAGAGGGTGAAATTCCTTTGACTGAAGCGGAAAGAGTTGTTTCTGCTGGCAGAGGACTAAAAGGACCAGAAAACTGGGGAATGATAGAGGACTTAGCCAAAGCTCTAACTGCAGCTACAGCGTGTTCTCGTCCAGTTTCTGATATCGGATGGAGACCTCATCACGAGCACGTAGGTCAAACAGGCGTGACAGTGAAGCCAAACTTATATATTGCTGTTGGAATTTCAGGAGCTATTCAACATCTAGCGGGAGTCAATCAAAGTAAAGTTATGGTTGTAATTAATAATGATCCAGAAGCGCCTTTTTTTAAGGCTGCTGATTATGGTATTGTTGGTGATGCATTTGAAGTCATCCCTAAGTTGTTAGAAGAAGTAAACGCTTTTAAGCAAGCAAATTAAGAATAATTCAAAAAAAAAGACGAGCAATGCTCGTCTTTTTTTTGAACGGTCAAGCGATTAATTGAAGCCAAAAATAGAATATTAGATTAATCCCCATTTTTCAGTATTTTTACAATGTCATGGAAAGAGTGCAATTAGAAGTAGTTACTTTAGCTGAAGGAGTTTCACAATCAAACTCTTACACCGTTTTATTGCAAGAAAAGCATGGTGCAAAGCGTTTTGTGATTGTAATTGGCTATACAGAAGCGCAAGCAATAGCAATTTCTTTGGATGGGAATGTTAAGCCTAACAGGCCATTGACACATGACCTGTTTCATCAGGTATGCCAATCATACAACATAGAATTATTAGAGGTTGCAATCACTCATTTAAAGGAAGGAGTCTATTTTGCTAACTTGGTGTGTAAAAAGGGAGATTTAATTATTGATATGGATAGCCGAAGCTCAGATGCACTAGCCCTAGCATTGCGTTTTGATTGTCCCATTTTTATTAATAAAGATTTACTCGATAAAGTCAGTATCGAGGAAAATAAGGATTCTAATCAAACCATCCAAGAATTTGAAAAGGAACTGGAAGAGGAATTACAGGACCTAAAAACCCCCAGTATTGACCAAATCGAAAGAGAAAAAAAAGACTTTTCAAAAAAAACAATTACCGAATTGAATTCAATGCTTAATAAGGCATTGAAAAACGAAGACTACGAATTAGCAGCGAAGTTAAGAGACGAAATTAGCCGCAGAAAGTAAGCTAAACCATTGTAATTAAGACCTAAATCAAGCCTTATGATTAAACAATATTCAAATACTCTTATACCAATATTTTTATTCGTATTTTCTTCCTTTGGATTAGTTAGCTGTGATCAAGGTATACAAAATCAACCAATTATAAATACTTGGGTTAGTGAAAATGAGGACAGTTTCTATCTTAGTATCCTAGCAAATAATGAAGTTAGCAGCAATATTTTTGGAAATGAATTTTTCGGTCTTTATGAACTCGAGGGTGATTCCATACTAAGAATTAATATTCCCTTACAGAATCAGACGCTGACAATTGATTCGACAGCAAGCTATTTTGATTCAGAAGGTACACCTTCCCTTTCCTATTACCATGAGGAGAAATTGATTGCAACAGAAGAGTTTGGCAAGATTTCTAGCACCTTAGCCGTGAATACCTTTACTATTTTAGTAGTTAATAAGGATGAACTTAGTTTACTTACCAGCACCAATGAAATACTCAATTTTACAGCACAAAAAGAAGAAGCTGTTGCGGAAATTGGCATATCATTCATTTCTATTCTAAGGGGAATAATGGGTATAGTTTTTCTTTTGTTGATAGCATTCGTATTAAGTACAGATAGAAAAAATATTAACTGGCGTTTAGTCAGTATAGGGGTTGGCTTACAATTGGTCCTAGCTCTTCTTGTGTTGAAAGTGCCGTTTGTAAAAAGTATTTTTGACGTAGTCTCCAAAGGATTTGTTACCGTATTAAATTTTACCAAAGAAGGCTCTAGCTTTTTGTTTGGAAACCTAGTCACGGATATTGATACTATGGGCTTCATATTCGCCTTTCAAATTTTACCGACCATTGTATTCTTTGCCGCCCTTACTTCTGCTTTATACTACATGGGGATTATCCAATGGATTGTTTATGCCTTCGCTTGGATCATGAGTAAAACTATGAAACTTTCAGGCGCTGAAAGCTTAGCTGCCGCTGGAAATATATTTTTAGGGCAAACAGAATCACCCTTGTTGGTAAGACCTTATTTAGAAAAAATGACCAAATCTGAAATCATGTGTTTAATGACAGGAGGAATGGCTACAATCGCTGGAGGTGTTCTTGGTGCTTATGTTGGATATCTTGGTGGAGAAAGTGTCCAAGAGCAACAAGTTTTTGCGTCTCACCTTCTCGCAGCATCTATAATGTCTGCTCCTGCAGCTATTGTTGCTGCAAAAATGCTGGTCCCTGAATCAAATCCCGAGAACATAGATAGTAAGCTAAGTATTTCTAAGGATAAAATTGGTGCAAATATCTTGGATGCAATCTCTACCGGAACAAGAGATGGCTTAAAACTAGCCGTGAATGTTGGCGTAATGTTATTAGTGTTTACTGCCTTCATGTATATGTTTAATGCAATGAGTTTTCAGCTTGGTGAGTGGACAAACCTTAATGCTAAAATTTATGCGAATACTGCTGGTCGATTTGAAGGACTTACTTTACAGTATATCTTAGGAATGATTTTTTCTCCTGTAGCTTGGATGCTCGGCGTTGACTGGTCTGATGCAGTAATGGTTGGACAACTTCTTGGTGAAAAGACTATACTTAATGAATTCTTTGCTTATGCAAGCCTAGGTAAGTTAAAGGCAGCGGAATTATTCCATCATAAAAAGTCAATTATAATTGCAACCTATGCATTATGTGGCTTTGCCAACTTTGCTTCTATTGGGATTCAAATTGGAGGAATAAGTGCTTTAGCTCAAAATCAACAATCCACGCTTGCTAAATTAGGTGTAAGGGCCTTAGTAGGTGGAACCATCGCTTGCTTCATGACAGCAACAATTGCTGGAATGTTATACTAGATCATATTAACGAGTAGTTTACCTTTTGGCGTGTCCATAAAGTAAAATAAATGCCGCTTTACACCCAACTTTTCTTGAGTAAATAAGACCTCGACTACGTATTGCATTCCAAATTCAGTTTCCTCCTCTTGGTAGGTGATGAACTCGTATGATTTCGATTCACCCAGCCAGGCTGAGATGACATCACAAGTGACTTTGACGGTATTAGCTTCACTGGCATTCAAAAGATTAAATGAATCTTGTCCATTTCTCCTTTCATCTGATCCACGATACATAATTACTTTGGCAGCAACAGAATAGTTTTCATCTACACAACTTCCCAATAACTGTTGCACATTTTTTTGGCAATCATTTAACTTGGACACATCCATTGCATCAACTAGGATTTCTGCATTACTGCTCTGCTCATCCTGAATTGATGAAACATTCAAATCAACGATGTCATTTGTACCCTCAACCTTAGGCTCATTATCACGATTTTCAGGGTTCTTATTGTTGCAAGCAAACGAACTAAAAACAACAACTAATAATAATAAATAAGGTGCTCTTCCTTTTAATAACATCAACATAATTAGGCTAATTTCGAGTTAAATATTTTATTTTATTTCGGCAGATCTGTGTAAAATTACAAACTTACTTAATATGAAAACTATTATACGGGCACTATTTGAATTTTTATTGACGGGTTCCTTCTTCCAGGGTCAAACTAAATATCAAAAAATATCTGTTACTCTAGTCCTTAAATAAAAGCCAGTACTACAAATGTAATTTAACAAAAAATGAATGTCTTTAACGAATCTTTCGAATAAGACCGCTTAAAACTTTCCCTGGTCCTACTTCTTCAAAAGACTCAAATCCATCCGCTTTCATTCGAATTATAGACTGCGTCCATAGCACAGGTGCTGTAAGTTGTTTGATTAAATTCATTTTAATCTCTTCAACATCAACTACGGGGGCAGCGACAACATTTTGATAAATTGGGCAAACAGGCGTATTAAAAGTAATCGCTTCTATCTGAGCAGCTAGCTCTTCCTCAGCACTTTTCATTAAAGGCGAATGAAAGGCTCCGTTTACTTTTAGCTTAATAGCCATTCTAGCACCTGCTTCTTTAAATTTATCGACAGCTATATCTATCCCCTTCTCAGTGCCGGAGATAACCACTTGACCTATCGTATTATAGTTAGCAGGCACCACAAGCTCATCAATACCAGAGCAAATTTCTTCAAGCTGTTCATTTTCTAAACCAATGATCGCAGCCATGCCACTTTTCTGAACATCACAGGCTTTCTGCATCGCGTTTGCTCTTGCTTTAACCAATTGTAAACCATCTTCAAAACTCAAGACCTTTGCAGCTACCAATGCAGAAAACTCGCCTAAAGAATGACCTGCGACAGCTTCTGGATTAAACTCCTCTCGGGTAAGCGCATCTGCCACAGCATGCACAAATATTGCCGGTTGAGTAACACTGGTTTGGAGTAGTTTTTCCTCAGGTCCATCGAGCATTATTTTAGCTAAGTCAAAGCCTAAGATATTCTTGGCTTGATGCAGGTAGTCCTTAAAGGATGAACGTTCTTGTATTAACTCTTTACCCATTCCAATGAACTGACTCCCTTGACCTGGAAAAACAAATGCTTTCTTCATAGCTACTTTTTATATTGATTGATATCGATTTTATGTTTACAGAATCTATATTCGCGTTCCAAATTAGAAGCAATAATTAAGGTTCTATTTTTTGGCATTTTTTCTAGAGTATTCAAATACCATTCAACTCCATGCTCATCTAAATTACTGGTGGGCTCATCCAATAAACACAACTCTACATCGGCAAATAAGGCCAAAGCAAGTTTAACTCGCTGCTTCATCCCTGAAGAATAATCCTTAATCCACTTTTTGCTATCAAAAGCAAAAAGTTCTACTATTCGCTTTTTAGGGTAATCCGGTAAAAATGGTTTGTGTTTTTCGACAAAATCTAAGCACTCGTCTAATGTCAACTCTTCAATTAAATCAATATATGGAGCACAATAGCTTATTTTCTGATAAACTTGTTCAATAGCTGTGTTTTCATATTCAATTTCACCTTGATTCGGAACTGTTTGTCCGGAAAGTAATTTAAGTAAGGTAGATTTGCCAGAACCATTATCTCCCAATATAGCATAAGTCTGACCAGGCTCAAAACTTAGATTTATATCTTTAAAAATCCAGCTTTTCCCATATTTTTTTCCAACATGTTCTAAGGTTATACGCATATAGACTAACGATTATCTGAAGCAGCAAATCCTTTCATAATTCCGCGCACAGATTCTCTTACAAAAGTTGTTATCTCGTCTTTTTCGCGTGAATCTTCAATTTCTGCTTCTATGAGTTTTAGCGCATTTCGGGTATTATAACCACGCACAAACAAGATTCTGTATATTTCTAAAATAGAATTAATAGTCTTCGAATCAAAGCCTCTTCTCCGCATGCCTACAGAATTTACACCAATGTAGGATAAAGGAAATCGAGCTGCTTTTACATATGGCGGCACGTCTTTATTGACTCCTCCGCCCCCTGAAATAAAAGCATGCTTACCAATTTTAGTAAACTGTTGTACATTGACCGATCCACCCAAAATAGCCCAATTATCTACCTCCACATGCCCAGCTAAATTCACATTGTTTGCTAGAATAACGTGTTTTCCGATTACGCAGTCATGCGCAATATGCACATAAGCCATTAACATACTATTATCCCCAATTTTAGTAGTACCACTAAATTCTGTTCCTTTGTTTATGGTAACATATTCGCGAATAATCACGTTATCACCGATTTCGGTAGTAGTCTTTTCTCCTTTATATTTTAAATCTTGAGGAACAGCAGAGATAACAGAGCCTGGAAAAATTTTACAATTTTTACCAATTCGGGCTCCTTCCATGATAGTAACGTGCGGTCCAATCCATGTACCCTCATCTATAATAACATCCTTATGGATGGTTACAAAGGGTTCAACAACCACATTGTCCGCTAATTCCGCCTGAGGATGAACATATGATAAGGGTTGATGCATTAGTTTCTTTTCTGAATTTTAGCCATTAATTCTGCCTCAGTTACAACTTTGTCACCGACAAAGGCAGTTCCTTTCATTTCCATAATTCCTCTTCGCATTGGACCTAAAAGTTCCAACTTAAGAATCAGAGTATCTCCTGGTTTTACCATACTTTTAAATCTACAATTACTAATTTTTAAGAAGTACGTATCATAATTACCCGGGTCATCCATGGTATTCAATGCTAGAATACCTCCTGTTTGAG
>MDTC01253337.1_pt1 | contig 21543 bp, 24 predicted proteins | sample 811181 | NCBI WGS metagenome assembly MDTC01 (sample SAMN05326644, study PRJNA326480) | marine metagenome | isolation source: seawater | place: Pacific Ocean: North | collected 2011 | reverse complement strand
TAGCTTAATAATTTTGCTAAAAATTCATCTCCATTTGGTTTGTAGATAGAAGACATTAAAAAACCAAATAACACATCCGAAATAATGTATTTCTTTTCCATTTTATCTTTATAATATTGTGGAAGAGTAGATGTAGGTAAAAGTTTTACAATTGGATTATCTTTACCTAAATACATATCTAATCCAATCCATATTATTTCATCGCTTTCCAGAACAGTTGCATTGAAGTTTGAATAAAATGTACCGATTTGAATTTTTTTATTTTGTTTGAATAAGAGGTTATATCTTGTAATTGCTTTACTTATTTCATATTCATAACTTCCAATGTTATTAAAAATACTATCTATATTTTCGAAAATGAATTGCATTGTAGAGTCATTTAAGAATAAGTTCAGATTTTGAGTAACATCTTTAATTTTAGAACTATCAAATAATTCATCATTACTTCCTAATCTTAACATTCTTGTATAAAAATTTTCATAAAGTTCAGGAAATTGAAGTAGTTTCTGGTGTAAATCTTCTCCGCTCTTCGCATTTGCTAGGACTTTATCAATTCTTTTTGCTTTTAAAATGGATAATTTTTTAGAATCTATTTTAAGTTCTGAATTTTTGTTGTTGCATTGATTAAAGCAAACAAATAAAATGAGTAATAAGAAATAATTAAGTTTTTTCATAAATCGTACTGTAAAAGTAAAATTTGTTGGGCAAAAAAATTTTATGTTTGTATAAATATCAAATTATGAAAAAATTAGTTACTGTATTATCTCTATTATCCATTTTTTTGAACTTTTCTTTTTTTGCTCAAACAGAAGATCCTGTCGTTATTGAGCAAACTCCACAAAAAATAAGATTTGGATTAAAGGGTTTTAGTTCAATTGGCTGGTTGAGCCCAGAAAATGAACGAAGTTTAACTAGAGGGAAATTAGGTTTGGGTTTCGGATGGGGTTTAAATACAGAATTTTACATGAATAAAACGACATCTTTTCGAACGGGTTTTAGTTTATCAACTTACAGTGCTGGGCTAGAATACAACGATAATGAAAAGACTTCTAATCAAGCTTACAAGGATACTTATTACGTAATAAATAATGCTGAATTTCAGTTATGGGAAAATGATTCTATTATTCCAAATGGTAATTTATTTAAACTAAATTATAGAAAATACAATCTTAGTTATTTAAACATCCCTTTAATTCTTAAGCTCAAAACAAAAGAGATAGGTTACATTACTTATTTTGGAGAATTTGGCGGTACAATAGGTCTTAAGACTAAAGCAAATGTAGAAGATACACAAATTGGTGTTCTTCCAGACACTATTAATGAGAATATTTCCTTTGTTACCCAAGGAAATGAGTCTGTTCCAACTAATGATTTTAATTTTAATGACGTCTCACAACCGCTAAGAGCAGGATTATGCTTAGGTGCAGGTGCTGAATATAATTTTTCTGGTTCTACTGCTTTATTTTTTCAGCTTAACTGGAATTATTTTATGACCAATATGATGAAGAAGCAAGAAAAAGATAATTATTTAAGAACGTTTAATAACGACACAAATAAATTTGAATCAGTAAATTCAAAAGCTATACCAGGAAGTTTTCATCTGACAGTAGGTATTTTATTTTAAAAAATATTTAAACATCTTCCAATTAAAATATTACCCTATTTATTTTAGTAGAGTGAAATTAATAGAAAATCATATTGTTAAATGGTTATCTGATTATTTAGAGAGTTCATCCATGAAAGGATTTGTTGTTGGTGTATCAGGCGGTGTAGATTCAGCTGTTACGTCAACATTATGTGCTAAAACTGGTTATCCAACGTATGTATTAAATATGCCCATATTTCAAAAAGCCAGTCAGTATGATAGGAGTATAGAACATATAAACTGGTTAAAAGCTAATTACGATAATACATTTAGTGAAAATATTGATTTAAGCCCAGTGCTTAATTCTTATGTTGATGTTTTAAACTCTGGATTGCAAGACCATTTGTCAATGGCAAACTTAAGGTCAAGAATTAGAATGTCTACTTTATATGTTTATGCATCAAATAAAAAGTTATTAGTCGCAGGAACAGGAAATAAGGTAGAAGATTTCGGAGTTGGCTTTTATACTAAATATGGAGATGGTGGTGTAGATATATCTCCCATTGCTGATTTAATGAAATCAGAGGTGTTTGAGTTATCAAAATACTTAGGAGTTATCAAAAGTATTCAAAATGCCGCACCTACTGATGGATTGTGGGATGACGATAGAAACGATGAAGACCAACTTGGGGCAACTTATAACGAATTAGAATGGGCAATGAAATACATTGATGAAAATAATACCAAGGAGTTGACTAAAAGAGAATCTGAGGTTATTGATATTTACAAAAATCTTAACAATGCTAACAAGCATAAGATGAATCCTATTCCCGTTTGTTATATTCCTAAAAATTTAAAATGATTTTTTTAATCTTCTGGTGCTAACTCAATTATTAAGTTATTTATTTCGGGAGTGATTTGTATTTGGCAAGCTAACCTACTGTTATCTTCACTATGCCAACTTTCATCTAGCATAGCTTCCTCATCATCTGATTTATTTGAAAGATTATGATCAGATTTAATATATACGTGACATGATGCACAGAGTGCCATTCCCCCACACGTACCTTCAACTGGTAGTTCATGGATCTTTAAAAGCTCCATTAAGTTAAGATTCATATCTACAGGGCCTGAAATGTAATGAGAAATATTATTTCTATCAATAACTTCAATATTTACCTCATTTTCCAAAACCAGAAATTCCTGTTACTGTTGTATATTTTAAAATATTTTTTTTGTCAGGATAAATTCTTTTAAACGCAGATTGAACCATAATAGTTCCCTCATGAAAGCCACATAGGATAAGATTTAATTTTCCTTCATAAGTATTAACATCACCAATTGCATAAATACCAGGGATATTTGTTGAATAATCGGTTGCGTTATTAACTTTTATAGAATTTTTTTCAATTTCTAGTCCCCAATTTGCGATTGGGCCTAATTTTGGAGTTAGACCAAAAAGCGGCAGCCAACTATCACAATTAACTATTTTTCTTTCATTACTATTCTTAGTCTTAATTTCAACACCAGAAACTACACCATTAGCCTTAAGATTGCAAACTTCAGAATTTAAAAACATTTTAATCTTTCCATTATTAGCATAATCAAGGGCTCTTTGAACTGAGTCGTTGTGCGCTCTAAATTTCTCACTTCTATGAACAAGTGTTACACTTTTGGCATATTTTTCAGCGAAGTATAGCGCCCAATCAAGTGCACTATCTCCACCTCCAGAAATTACCAGATCTTGATCTTTGAATAAAGATGGATCTTTAACAATATAGTAAATACCATTATTTTCAAATTTTTCAATATTTTCAACGGGAGGCTTTCTAGGTGTAAAAACACCTAATCCACCAGCAATTGCAACTACAGGAGCCTTGTGTTTTGTACCTTTATCAGTGGTTACTGTAAAATAATTATTACTATCTTTTTCTATAGTTTGCGCTGATTCACCAAGTGTAAATCCTGGGTTAAAAGGCTTAATTTGTTCCATTAAATTATTCACAAGATCTAAGGCCAAAACACTTGGATATCCAGGTATATCATATATTGGTTTTTTAGGATAAATCTCAGCGCATTGTCCACCAGGTTGAGGTAGAGAATCAATTAAATGACATCTCAATTTTAGTAGGCCAGCCTCAAATACCGTGAATAAACCTACAGGACCTGCACCAATTATTATAATATCTGTTTCGATAGTTTCCATCTTTTTGTTTTTTTTATGGATAGAAATTAATTAAGCATTTAAAATATTTTAAGCCAACAAAGTTAATGGAGGAATTTAAACTAACAATTATTTTTCAGTGAAATGAAATGATTACATTTGAGCGATAAACAAAAATGGAAAAAGTAACGTTAAGAGATAAAAATTTTAGATTATTTATAAGTAATGAAAAACTAATTAGTTCCATATCCTCATTAGCTAAAAAAATAAATAGTGATTATCGTTCTAAACATACTTTATTTATTTGCGTTTTAAATGGATCATTCATGTTTGCATCAGAACTAATCAGCCAATTTGTACATAATTGTGAGGTTTCGTTTGTGAAATTCGCTTCATACGACGGAGTTTCGTCAAGTGGAAGAGTTAGTGAGCTAATTGGAATTAATGAAGATTTAAATAAAAAAGACATTATTATTATAGAAGATATTGTAGATACAGGACTTACAATTAAAAAAGTTGTAGATCATGTGTCAAATTTCAATCCAAATTCAATAGAAATTGCTACTATGTTATTTAAACCTAAAGCTTATAAAGAAAAAATTCCATTGAAATATAAGGCTATAAATGTTGGCAACGAATTTTTAGTTGGGTTTGGACTAGATTATAATGGTTTGGGTAGAAATTTAGAAGGAATTTATATTTTAGATTAAAAATTAAAAATGTTAAATATAGTATTATTTGGACCGCCAGGAGCTGGTAAGGGAACACAAGCCGAAAAGATAAAAAAGCATTATAATTTGATGCACCTTTCAACAGGAGATATTTTTAGAAAAAATATTAAAGGTTCTACAGATCTTGGATTACTAGCTAAAAGTTACATGGATAAGGGAGATTTGGTTCCAGACGAAATCACGATAAAGATGTTAGAATCTGAGGTTAATAAGCATTCTTCATCCTCAGGATTTATTTTTGATGGGTTTCCTAGAACCAAAGACCAAGCAATTGCCTTAGATGAGTTTTTATCCTCAAATGGAACTGAAGTGACAAAAATGATTGCATTAAATGTTCCTGAAAAGGAATTAATAAAAAGACTTATTGATAGAGGAAAAGATAGCGGAAGGGCTGATGATCAAGACGAAAATATTATTGCTAATAGAATACAAGTTTATGAGAAAAATACAGCCATATTAGCAGGCTTTTATAAACAACAAAATAAATTAGCTGAAGTTGATGGATTAGGTTCTGTAGAAGTTATTACATCAAGAATTTATTCAGCAATAGATAATTAGAGTAAAATGTCTACTAGTAACTTTGTAGATTATGTTAAAATTTGTTGTCGATCTGGAAAAGGTGGCAGTGGTTCAAGGCATTTTCACAGAGACAGAACAACATCCAAAGGTGGTCCTGATGGTGGTGATGGTGGAAGAGGCGGTAATATTATACTGCGTGGAAATCACCAAATATGGACTCTTCTGAACCTCAAGTACAGAAAACATGTAATTGCTTCGCATGGAGAACCAGGTGGCTCAAATCTTCGTAGTGGCAAAAGTGGTAAAGACGAAATTATTGATGTTCCATTAGGAACTGTTGCAAAAGATGCAGAGACTGGTGAATTTTTATTTGAAATAACTGAAAACGGAGAAGAAAAAATTCTCTTACACGGCGGTAGAGGTGGTTTGGGAAATAACCATTTTAAGTCATCAATAAATCAAACACCAAAATATGCTCAGCCTGGCGAAGATGGAAAGGAAGAATGGAAAATTCTAGAACTTAAAGTTTTAGCAGATGTTGGTCTTGTTGGTTTTCCTAACGCTGGTAAATCTACTTTTCTTTCCATAGTTTCTGCGGCCAAACCACAAATTGCAAATTATCCTTTTACTACAATTTTCCCAAATTTGGGAATGGTACCATATAGAAAACACAAATCTTTCGTAATTGCTGATATCCCAGGTATAATTGAAGGTGCTCACAGAGGCAAGGGTTTGGGGCATAGGTTTTTAAGACATATTGAAAGGAATTCAGTATTGTTATTTATGATACCCGTAGATTCTAAAAATATAATTAATGAGTATAAAATTTTATATAATGAACTTGAAAAATATAATCCGGAACTAATTCATAAGGATAGAATATTGGCAATTACAAAATGTGATTTATTAGACGATGAGCTTATGAGGGAGTTAAAAGATGATCTTCCTAAAAGTATAAAAACAATTTGTATTTCTTCAGTTTCAAAAAAAGGAATCACTAAATTAAAAGACGAAATTTGGAAAATTCTTCACGATGGACTGGATTAATCTAATAAAATCGTTTGATCAAAAATTTGTTCTTCTTATAAATAGTATAAACCATCCTATTATTGATAAATCAATGTGGATAATTAGTAGCAGCTCATTTGGTGTACCTTTTTATATGCTATTTATATACTTTATTATCAAAAATTTTAGTAAAAAAAATGCAATTATTATTGTTATTACAACTTGTATATTGGTAGGTCTAGGTGATTTAATTGCATATGAATTATTTAAAGAAACAATTCGAAGATACCGTCCAAGTCATAATTTATATTTAAGTGATATTTTACATCTTCATGTTCATGAAGATGGTTCATTTTACACAGGTGGAAAATTTGGATTTGTATCAAATCATGCCACTAATATGTCAACTTTGTGTTGTTGTATGTTCATGATTTTTAAAAATATTTATAAGTGGTTCTGGATCCCACTTCTTATTTTTTTAATTTTAATTTCTTACAGTAGAATATATTTAGGTGTACATTATTTAACAGACATTATTGGAGGGTGGATATTGGGGTTTATTTTAGCTAGCATTGGCATTATATTTCTCAAAAAAATTATGAAGTTATGAAATCTTTATTTTTCGTGTTTTTAGGTGGTGGTATAGGTGCTGTTCTTAGGTATTTAATTGGAACTTTTTTTCAGCTATTTTACACTGGTAATTTTCCTTATTCAACTTTAACTGCAAACATTATCGGCTGTTTGTTAGTTGGTGTCTTCGCATTTATATTTGAAGATTTTAGATGGATAAATCAATATTCAAGATTATTTTTTGTTGTAGGTGTTTGTGGTGGTTTAAGTACTTTTTCGACCTTTAGTTTAGAGACTCTTAATTTGTTTAAAAGTGGCAACTTTTACTTGGCAATTTTAAATGTTTTTATAAGTATTTTAGGATGCTTAATAGTTTTATTCTTGTTTTATAAAAGATTTAAAACGTAGCCAGCTACATATCCTTACATTCTTTAAAAATAACTAAAAAGTCCATTTCATTATTCATTGCATTTTCAAAGGATGAATAATTATTCATTATTCTTTTTAGACTACATTCGCAAAAGACAGAATCTAACTTTGCTCTTTGGCACTCTATTAAGTATTTGTTTTTATCATTTTTACTCCACTCATTACATGAAATCATCATTAAAGAGGATGTTATTAAAATAATATTTTTTTTAATAGATTTATTCACACTAACGGTTCTGATTACAATTATTCTAAATATATTAATAAAAGAATAAAAACAGTATTATTTAGTTTGTAAAATATGAGATATTTTGCATTTCACTTGATTACTTTGATTTACAATAACTTATAAATTAGATTTTTTAAGTTTTAAAATATCTAGATTATTAAATTACAATTTATTTATTTTTAATTGCTCATTTTCCAAGCTATCTCTTAGATCTATTATTAAGCTATCAAGTATTTTCGGATTTGAAGAATAATATTTAATTGCATTAGATAAATCTTCATTATTAAAATTATTTTCTTTTAGAACTTGAATTATTTGAAGATTTATACTGTCCAATTTAATTTTTGAATACTTATTGTTATATATGTGGGCATTCATCAAGTAAATTTCTTTAATAATCTTTTGGAAATTTTCTGGATTAATTTCTGTACTTAATTTCACTTCATTTTTACTAACACAACAATTTAAAACTGATGTTAGCAGTAATAAATATAAAAATCTCATGATTTAAATGTTAGCCTCATTCCATTACCAAATATTGAAAAAGATCCATTGTGAAATATTCTTTCACCATTGATAAAAGTGCTGTCAATAGAACTTCCAAAGTTATATCCCTCAAAAGGAGACCAACCGCATTTATATAATAGATTTTCTTTTTTAACAATTTGATTTCTGGCTCTATTAATTAATACAATATCAGCAAAATATCCAGGTCTTAAATAACCTCTTTTTTCAATTTGGAAACACTCTGCCACATCATGACTAGTTTTTTTTACAATTTTTTCTAAAGTAATTTCGTTTCTTTTTTCTAGTTCTAATAATGTAATTAATGCATGTTGAACAAGTGGACCACCAGAGGGAGAATTAATATAATTATTACTTTTTTCCTTGAAAGTGTGTGGCGCATGATCAGTTGCTATCACATCTACAGTATCATCATTAATAGCATCAATTAATTTTGACCTGTCATACTCTGATTTTACAGCAGGATTCCATTTAATTAAACTTTCTTTTTCCTTGTAATCATCATCATTGAACCAAAGATGATGAATACAACATTCAGCAGTAATTTTTTTATTTTTTATTTCTTTTTTTTCAGCAAAAAGTTCTAGCTCTTTAGCTGTGGAAATATGTAATATATGTAATCTTGTTTCGTATTTTTTAGCTAATTCTACGGCAAATGAAGAGGATAAATAGCATGCATCTTCAGATCTTATTTTAGGATGATATTCAAATGGTATATCATCTCCAAATATTTTAATGTATTTCGATAAGTTGTTTTTAATTGTTAATTCATCTTCACAATGAGTCGCGATTAGTAAGGGGCTATTTTTAAAAATTTGGGCAAGAATTTCTTTGTTGTCCACTAACATGTTTCCAGTTGATGATCCCATGAAAACTTTTATTCCACATACATTTTTTGTATTTGTTTTTAAAACTTCTTCAAGATTATTATTGTTTGCGCCCATGTAGAAAGAGAAATTTGCTAGTGAATTTTTAGATGCTATAGCATACTTTCTTTCAAGCAAATCTTGAGTTACTGTGTTAGGAATTGTATTAGGCATTTCCATAAAACTTGTTATTCCACCTGCTACCGCAGCTCTTGATTCGGTAAAAATATTAGCTTTATGTGTTAGGCCAGGTTCTCTAAAATGGACTTGATCATCAATCATTCCAGGAATTGCTATCAGACCGCTACCAACATACTCATTCTCATAAAAACCACTTATAGAGCCTTCTTTTATTTCATCAATAAATTGACCATCTATTGAAATATCGCCCTTGAATTTCTTATTCTCGTTAATTATTTCTACGTCTCTAATTATTGATTTTTTATTCAAAACTTTTTAAATCTTAATTTTATTACACCTAAAAATGCTTCTTGAAATATACTAATATTCATTTTAGAATTTCCTAATTCTCTATCTTTGAAAACTATTGGAATTTCATTTACAATAAATCCATGTTTAATAGCGCTAAATTTCATTTCAATTTGAAATGCATATCCGACAAACCAAATATTATCAAGATCTATCTTCTCTAAAACTTTTCTTGAATAACATTTGAAACCAGCTGTAGTATCCTTAATTTTTATTCCTAATATTATTCGAACATAAAAGGAAGCATAATAGGAAAGAAGATACCTGTTTTTAGGCCAATTTAGTATTTTTCCTCCGGGTACATATCTTGATCCTATACATACATCTGAACCATCAGTCACACAATTTTCTAAAAGTCTTGGTAGGTCATCAGGATTATGAGAAAAGTCTGCGTCCATTTCAAAGATATAGTCGTAATTATTTCTAATTGCCCATTTAAAACCGTGAATGTAAGCACTTCCAAGTCCTAATTTTTTATCTCTTTGCTCTAAAAATAGCCTGTTTTTATGTCCTTGTATCAGCTCTTTAACTCTTTCTGCTGTTCCATCTGGAGATTTGTCATCAACAATTAGTATATGAAAATTTTCTTTTTTTAGTAAAACAGCTTTTATTATGCTGGATATATTTTCAATTTCATTGTAAGTAGGTATTATTACAAGGCTTTTCATCAGTTTGCTAATATAACAATAGATTGCAGATGATATCTAATAAATTAGATTCAATTATTTAATTAGAATTAACTAATTTTATAAAGACTAATGTGATGAGATTTTTTCTATTACTTTTCATACCAATTTTAAATTACACACAAAATAGTAATCTTTCCTTGCTAGACCACTGGACAACCGATACTCTTCCTGTTTGTTACGATAATCAGTCAATTTTTAATGAAATCTGGGGTTTTACTTTTAATCAACATAATTATGCGGTTATAGGTTCAACATCCGGAACACATTTTTTCCAAATAGTTGAAAATAATCTTTTACCAATAGATTTTGTAAAAGGTAAACACTTTGGGAGAGATGTTGTACATCGAGATTATCATGATTATAACGGCTATTTATATATGGTTTGTGATGAAGGACCAAGTTCATTGCAAATAGTTGATTTGAAATATCTCCCTGACAGTATTTCTTTAGTCTACGATAGTGATTCTTTATTTGTTAAATCACATAATATTTTTATAGATACTTTGAATAAAAAATTATATGCTTGTGCGGTGACTACTAAATCAAACTTTAATGCGATGAGTGTCTACGATGTTTCAAATCCAATAAACCCAAGTTTAATATATAATTATAATAATGTTAGTCATGTTCATGATGCATATGTTTGGAACGATACAGCTTACCTGAATTGTGGTAATGATGGGTTGAAAATTATTAAATCTTCATCCAATTTTCCAATACAAATTGGACAATTAAATAACTACATTCAAAAAGGGTACAATCACTCAGGCTGGTTAAATAAGGAAAAAACAAGCTATGTTATGTGTGATGAGAATTATGGCTTAGATGTTAAAATTGTTGATGTGAGTAGTATTGATGAGCCAGAAATTGCATCCTTTTTAAATTCATCAATGGGAAATGATGAAAATTCAGTAGCTCATAATGTGATAGTTAGGAACAACATTGCATTTATTAGTTATTATCATGATGGGTTACAAATTTTTGATATTAGCAACCCTTCTAGCCCCAAAAAAATTGCATATTATGATACATATTTACAAGAACAAACCACTCCTTGGGCAGGTGCGTGGGGTGTTTACCCTTTTACAGTAAGCAATTTGGTTTTAGTCTCCGATAGAGCAAATGGTCTTTTTTTGTTTAATTTTATTCCACCACCTTTAGTTACTAATTTAAGTGTAAATGTATTACCAAATCCAGTAAATGATTTTTTTTACTTTCATAGGAATCATTATGGAATTTCTAATTATTATTTAAAGTTATATGATATTAGCGGTAAGTTAGTAAGATCATATCAAGGGGAAAATGACTATTTAAGAATAGAAAATATAAAGGATTTGAAATCTGGAATTTATATATTGAAATATATTTCAAACTTAGAATCAGTCAATTTACAATTTAAAATATTCAAAAATTGAAAGAAAGAAAAGATTTGACAGTTTAGCTGAAAACAAATAATCTAATTATTTTTACAAATATGATAAGTGAATCTCAAATAGTTAATGCTTTAAAAAAAGTTATTGAGCCTGATTTAGGTAAGGACATAATTTCATTAAACCTTGTGTCTGATATTGTCATAAAAAATAATAATATTTCTTTTTCAATCGTTACTAAAAATGCTGCTATGCATTCCAGAAAAAGAATGAAAGAAGCTTGCGAGTTTGCAATTGAAAGATCAATCGGTAGTGGATTTAACCTAGACATTTCAATTTCAGCTATGAAAAATACAGAATCAGCACAAAATTCTCTTTCAAATATTAAAAATATTATAGCTGTTGTTTCCGGAAAAGGTGGTGTTGGAAAGTCTACAGTATCTGCTAACATTGCAATAGGTTTAGCGCAAAAGGGATTTAGGGTTGGAATAGTAGATGCAGACATATATGGTCCATCCCTACCAATGATGTTTGACGTGCAACATTACAGACCAATGTCAAGAAAAATTGGGAATAAAGATTTTATAGTTCCAACAGAAAACTATGGTGTTAAATTACTTTCTATTGGTTTTTTTGCTGAGCTTGATGAAGCCGTAGTATGGAGAGGGCCTATGGCTGTTAAAGCACTAAAACAGTTAATTTTTGATTCCGATTGGCAAGAACTAGATTACTTAATCATTGATACACCTCCGGGAACTGGAGATGTTCATTTATCCATAGTGCAGTCATTACCTCTTACAGGAGTTGTAGTAGTAACAACACCCCAGCCTGTAGCTTTGGCGGACGCTAAGAAAGCTATTTCAATGTTTAGTCTAGAAAACATTAATGTCCCAATCATTGGAATTGTTGAAAATATGTCTTGGTTTACACCTAAAGAACTACCTGAAGAAAAATATTTTATTTTTGGTAAAAACGGTGGTGCAGATTTATGTGAAACTCTTGACCTTAATTTACTTGGCCAGGTTCCGCTTGTACAAAGCATTAGAGAAAGTGGTGATGTTGGCAGACCTGCAATACTACAGCAGGAGACAATAGTTCAGAAATATTACATAAATCTTTGTAATAATTTATTAAAAAATGTTGATCACAGAAATAATAATTTAGAAAAAACAAAAGTCGTTCCTGTAGATTATGGAACACCAAAATGTTCGTCGTAATGAAATGAAAAATATACATGAAATAGTAATTAGAGCAATAGATGAATTGAGGCCTTATTTACACAATGATGGGGGAGATATGGAGTTGGTTGAAATTACAAATGATAATATTGTTTTTGTAAAATTGATTGGTGCATGTAAAACTTGCTCAGTTAGTTCGGTAACTATTAAAGCCGGTCTTGAGGAAAATCTTAAAATTGTTGCTCCGGAAATAAAGGCAGTTAAGGCAATCGATTAAAACTCAAATTGCAATCCAATTGAAGGTAATACTGAACCAGATATATTGTTTATATATTTAAGTTGGTATCGTGTAGGGTCGTTGATATCTTCAACTGGATTCCCCATTTCGTCTCTCACTGCTATCAAACTTCTTGGAGTTTCAGTTTTAAAATTGTAAAGATTTTGTACGTCTAAGTATACATTTAATGCAACTTTTTTCCAATATAACTTCTTATCAATTCTAAGATCTAATCCGTGATTAGATTTTAATCTCTCACTGTTTAAATTTGTATAATCAAAAACACCAAATGAATTTATGTCCCATATAGTTTTTAGTGAAGAATTTATAGAATCATAGGGCGTGTATGGTGATCCACCAGAAAATCTAAAACGTGCTCCTATCTCCCAATTTTTTTTAAGTTTTATTCCACCCGTAACACTTATTATATGTCTACTATCCCAAGCTGATGCTATATATTCATTGTTTTGATTTTTGAACTCACTTTTAACCCAAGTGTAAGCAAAAATTCCATAAAATAAAGTGTTCAACTTCTTTTGTGCAAGAAGTTCAACCCCATATGATCTACCTTCTGAACTACTTGTAACAGGTTCATTACCAATAACGCCAAAATCTCCGCCAAGATTTGCTAATGAAATATTATTACCAATAAGGAAAGGATAATTTTCGTAATTTTTTAAGAAACCTTCTATGGTTAATTTGCTAAAATTACCAGGATTAGTTTCCAGACCTAAAACAATATGTTTATTGTTGATATATTCTACCCCGTTAAGTTTATTTTCAAGCTCATTGTTTTTATTTCTGTATCCAAGAACAGTATATGCTGGAAGCTGAAAATATTTACCAACATTAAAATTTAAACTAGAATTTTCATTTAATGCATATGAGATACTTAATCTTGGAGAAATTTGACTAAGAGGGTTTGTCATTTCTTTAGAGTAAGAGTTTTGATCTGTTCTTATTCCAAAAGAAGCTATTAGTTTATTGTTTAGTGCTTTTTTACTAATTTGACCAAATATGCTGGTTTTGAAAAAAGAAATTTTAGAATTATCATCAATAGTATCTAGAATATTTTGGTAGATGATTTTCTGAAATGTATTGTTTGTATATGTTACATGCTCTAGGCCCGTGCCAAAATTTATTTTCCAACCATTTTTTCTATAGGTATTTTCAAATCTAAACTTGTTTTCAATTTCTTGAGAAAGGTAATCCTGTATAAGATTTTCAGCAATTTCTACATTATTACTGTACTTTACAGATCTATTATTCAAATGATTTCTTGAAAAAATTATATTTTGAAAGCTGTTTTCACTGAAATGGGTCCAGTTTGCACCTACAGCGTAATTCCATTGTGTTGTTACAGGCAAATAACCTAAAATGTATTCGTTTCTTTCAATTTCTTCAGGGTCAGTTTCATTATCATTTAAAGTCTTGTTAAGCTCGAAATCGTCAATTGCTCCTAGTCCTATGATTGTTAACTGATTTTTTTCGTTAATCTTTGTTTTTGATTTGAATTGAAAATCGTTATAAGTTGGTAAAAAAGGTAAACCAATTGCACTAAACAATAATTGTAGATATGACCTTCTTGCAGAAAATACAAATGTCGTTTTGTCTCCAATAGGGCCGTCTAAAGTTAAACCAATGTCACTCGAACCAATTGTAAAAGAAGAAGCTATTCGTTCGTTATTTCCATCAATTTGTTTAAATTCCATAACAGAGCTAAGACAATTTCCCCTGTTTGATGGAAAGGCTCCAGAATATAGATCTACCTCCCTGATAAAATTTACATTTATCATTCCAACTGGTCCACCAGACGATCCTTGTGTTGCAAAATGATTGATATTTGGAACTTCGATTCCATCTAAATAAAATCTATTTTCATTTGGTGCCCCACCTCTGATAATAATATCATTTCTAAAAGAGACTGTAGACGCCACTCCAGGAAGAGATTGTATAACTCTTGATATGTCTCTATTTCCGCCAGGATTTCTGTAAATCTCACTTGCATTAATGCTTCTTTTACTGACAGGACTTTCTTCGCTTTTTTGGAATGGTGATGCTTTTACTTCAACTACATCCAAGGATTTAGAAGAAATATTTAATTGAATGTCTAAAATTGTAGGTTTGTTAGGATTTACAATTATTTCTGCAAAAGATTTAGTTTCGTAACCTATGTAAGAGCACGTTAAGTTGTATTGTCCTGGTTCTAAATCATTAATAATATAATTTCCGTCAAAATCAGTTGCTACACCAGATTGAATTTGTTCTATGTAAATGTTTGCAAATGGGATAACATCATTATTAATTTTGTCAGTTACTTTACCTTTGATAGTTGATTTTTGACTGTAAACATTTATTATAATCAATAGTTTGAAAATAATTAACAATCCGTGCTTCATTTTGTTTATAATTTTAATTACAATATTAAACAAAAAATCCAAAATTGCTTGGTAAATACAAAATGTTTAACTAATTTAGCTAAAAATTAAACAAATGCAAACTTACTCTATAGCTGATTTAGAAAAGCTTTCAGGCATAAAGTCTCACACTATCAGAATATGGGAAAAAAGATATAATATTGTCAGTCCTGAACGCTCTGACACAAATATAAGGGCTTACAATGATGATCAATTAAAAAAGATTCTAAACGTTTCTTTCTTAATTAACAATGGTTTAAAAATAAGCAAAATTGCATCTTTATCTCTTGAAGAGCTTTCTGAAAAAGTCATTCATTTAACCTCAAATTGTGAGGGATTTGAAGCCCAAATTAATGATTTCGTAATATGTTCTTTACAATTTGATGAAGATTTATTTGAAAGAACCTACAATAATCTTATTAAAAAACATAATCTTGCTTTCATTTACGAAAATGTTTTTATAGCAACACTCAGAAGAATAGGTGCTCTTTGGTCGTCTGGAGAATTATTTCCTTCTCAGGAACATTTTCTGTCAAATTTGATAAAACAAAAATTCTATCATGCAATTGAGATTGCAAATTCTACTGTTAAAAGAGATAAAACAGCATATTTATTTTTACCTCCATGGGAGGATCATGATTTTGCGCTATTGTATGCTAATATGGTTTTAAAAGAAAGTGGTTTCGAAGTTATTAATGTCGGAAAAACCATTTCTTTTGACAGTATTCTTCAGTGCATTGAAAAAATTAAGCCTGATATGCTTTTCACAACATTTATTGTTGGGCAAAAGGTTACAATACTTCAAAAGTTTTGCGACGATCTAAAAGCCAATTCCAATTGTAAGTTGTTTTATGCTGGAAATGCAGATTTATTAAGATTGGTTAATACTAATGGCAAAGTTTTCTATTCGTTACAAGAATTTGATAAATTTTTTAATAAAAATATTTTAAATTGAAGAAAATAGCCGTCATTGGTTCAGGTTTTGCGGGTCTTACATCATCTATAGAATTAGCTTCAATGGGTTATGAAGTTGATTTATACGAAAAAAATAACGACCCAGGTGGAAGGGCTAGAAAACTTGAAATTAAAGGTTTTACTTTTGATATGGGCCCTAGTTGGTACTGGATGCCAGACGTTTTCGAAAAATTTTTTGCTAGACACGGAAAACAACCCGATGATTATTACAAATTATTAAAATTAGATCCTGGTTTTTCAATAATTTTCGATAAAGGAGATAAATTGTCAGTTCCAGCATCTTTTGATAAGTTAGTCAAAACATTTGATGAAATAGAAAACGGTAGCGGTAAAAAGCTTCAAATATTCATGAAAAAAGCTGCTACTAAATACCAAATTGGAATGACAGACCTTGTCTACAAACCTTCTCACTCAATATTTGAATTTATTAACTTACAAGTTTTAAAAGGTCTATTTCACTTGGATATTTTCACAAATTTTAGAAAATATGTAAGGAAATACTTTAGACATACTAAGCTAATCCAGTTGATGGAGTTCCCTGTTTTATTTCTTGGGGCTACTCCAAAAAACACACCTGCTTTGTATTCTTTAATGAATTATACTGGTCTTTCTCAGGGAACATTTTATCCTATTGGAGGATTTAATGAGGTTATTTCTGCACTTGTAGACTTAGCAAAAGAAAAAGGTGTTAAAATACATTGTAATTCTGAAATAGAAAAAGTCAATGTTATTAATGGAAAGGCTAAAAGTCTAACAATTAATAATGAAAAGTTAGATTTTGATGGAGTTGTTGCGGGTGCAGATTACCACCACGTTGAACAATTTTTGCTTGATGAGAAGTTTAGAAATTACCCAAAAACCTATTGGGATAAAAGAGAAATGGCACCATCAAGCTTACTATTTTATATAGGTTTAGATAAAAAGCTAAAGAATATTGATCACCATACGCTTTTTTTTGATCAGGATTTTGACATTCATGCAGAAGAAATTTACGATGATCCCAAGTGGCCTACATCTCCTCTTTTTTACATGAGCTGTTCATCGGTTACTGACAATACCGTAGCACCAAAAGGTGGTGAAAACGTTGTTATTCTTATTCCATTAGCACCTGGTCTTGAAGATTCAGACCAAATGAGAGAAAATTATTTTAACATTATTTTAGAAAGGTTAAAAAATTTGACTGGAAACGACATTAAAGATAGTATAGTTGTTAAAGAGTCTTATTGCGTAAAAGATTTTGAAAAGGACTACAACGCTTTTAAAGGAAATGCATATGGTTTAGCGAATACATTAAGACAAACAGCAATTTTAAAGCCTAGAATGAGAAACAAAAGAATAAAAAACTTATATTACACCGGACAGTTAACTGTCCCAGGACCTGGTGTTCCTCCTTCAATTATCTCAGGACAAATTGTAGCATATGAAATTGATAAATATTTAAAAAAGGCATCATGATTGAATTATACCATAAAACATCCCAGAATACTAGCAAATTTATTACTAGAACATACAGTACTAGTTTTTCACTAGGTATAAAGTTATTGGACAAAAATATTCATGACGCTATTTATTCAATATATGGATTTGTTAGACTTGCAGACGAAATCGTTGATACTTTTCATGATTTTCCAAAAGCAGAGATGTTAAATGAGTTCAAAAGCGAAACATACAAAGCAATAAATAGAAAAATTAGTGTTAATCCTGTGTTACACTCGTTTCAAAATGTTGTAAATCAATATAATATTGAAATTAAATTAATCGATCTTTTCCTTAAAAGTATGGAGCAAGATTTAAATGATATAAAGTATTCAAACAAGGCTTATGATGAATATATAGTAGGTTCAGCAGAGGTTGTTGGTTTAATGTGTTTAAAGGTTTTTGTCAATGGTGATCAAAAACTATACAACGAACTTGAAGATCCTGCAAGAAAACTCGGTGCAGCATTTCAAAAGGTTAACTTTCTTAGGGATGTTAAAGCTGACTACCAAGATTTAGGTAGAACTTATTTTCCTGGTGTTGATTTAGATAGTTTCACTGCCTCTGAAAAATTGGAGATTGAGCGTGACATCGAAAAAGACCTTAAATGTGCTTTGGAGGGAATTAAAAGATTGCCAAGTTCTTCAAGACTAGGTGTTTTTGTTGCTTATAGATATTACTTGTCCCTATTTAAAAAAATTAAAAAAATTCCTACAGAAAGGTTAATGAAAGAAAGAATTAGGGTGCCAAACTCTAAGAAACTTTACATTACCTTTGAGTCGGCTTTTCAAAATCAATTCAATTGGATTTAATAAATATACTTATATCAGTTTTTGTATTTATACTAATGGAAGCAGTTGCATGGTTTACCCACAAATATATAATGCATGGTTTGCTTTGGTATTTTCATAAAGATCACCATACGCACGAAAATAAAGGAGTATTTGAAAAAAACGACTTTTTTTTCCTAATATTCGCCATACCTGGATCAATTTTTATAATGTACGGTATAGAAATTGGACTGTCAAATTACCAGTTTTGGATTGGCTTAGGAATTACTGTCTATGGTGCGGCTTATTTTTTCGTCCATGATTTATTTATTCACCAAAGAATAAAAGTTCTTAGGAAAACAAAAAATAAGTATTTATTGGCAATCAGAAAAGGACATAAAGTACATCATAAAAAAACATCTAAAGAAGATGGGGAGTGCTTTGGAATGTTAGTTGTTCCCATAAAATATTTTAGGCTATATAAATAGTTCTTGTGCAGCATTATTTATACCTAATTATTAATTTATCATCAATTATAATCCCACTTGTTTTTTCTTTTCATCCAAGATTAAATTTCTTTAAGAAATTTTATTCATTCTTTATAGGCTTAATATTTATGACACCAGTATTCATTATTTGGGATATTTGGTTTACGAGAAATGGCATATGGGGTTTTAATTCAGAATATATATTGGGGATTAATATTTTCAACCTCCCTTTAGAAGAATGGTTGTTTTTCATTTGTATACCATTTTCATGCATATTCACATACCACGTAGTATGGACATTATCAAAGGATAAGACTAGTTATAATATGCGATCATTTACTATTTTGCTAAGTGCTAGCTTACTTTTATTAGGACTTTTATTTTTTGAAAAATGGTACACTACAATAACATTTATAGGGTTGTCAGTTGTGCTATTGTTAGCACAATTAGTAGTCAATATGAAAATTTTTTACAAGACTTTTTTGATTTTAATTTTTCCGTTTTTGATTGTAAATGGACTTCTTACTGGATCTATAATTAAAGATGAAGTTGTTTGGTATGATAACAATCATAATTTAGCATTGAGGATTTTTACCATTCCTGTAGAGGATATTTTTTATGCAATGTTTATGTTGTTAATGGTAATGATTGGTTATCAATTAAGTTTAAATAAAAAAGCTAAATTTTCTTGAAATTACTCTTTTAGTAACAACTCAGATATAAAGAAAACAATAGGCACTGCTATTATTTGCATGGCAATAAAATATATTATATTGTCTGGGCAAATGCCAGTAAAGGTATTTGTAAAGGACCTTGCTAAAGATACCACAGGGTTGGCAAACGAAGTAGAAGATGTAAACCAATATGCTGCAGTTATATAAAGACCCACTGATGGAGCAATTGCCTTGTAGTTCTTGACACTTATTATTGAAATGGTTAGTAGTAGACCAAAAGTTGCGATCAATTCAGACAAATAGATGTGAGTTCCAGATCTTACTTTTTCTGAAATTTCTATACTTGGCAAGTCAAACATTAAATTTGCTAATATAACACCAGCTATTGCACCAGTTACTTGCGCAGAAATAAAATAAATTGATTCAATAATATTAATTTGTTTTTTCATTAAAAACAGTAAGGTAACAGACGGATTAAAATGTGCACCAGAAAATGGTTCAAATATCCATATTAAAACTATTAATCCTGCACCGGTTGCAATCGTATTAAACAATAGTATCAGACCTTCATCGCTACTTAAAGATTCGCCCATTATTCCAGATCCTACAATTACCATAAGTAGAAAAGAGGTCCCAATAAATTCAGCAATTATTTTTTTAAGCATTTGAACTAAAATTGTTTTTTAAGTAGTCTTTGGTGAATGCTTTTATCTCTTCCCTACACTTTTTGTAAGCTAAATCAATAGTCTTCTTGTCACCGGTAATTTTGGATGGGTCTGTAAAGTTATGGTGAGTAGCGTTACATTTTTTTAAGTAGATTGGACAGTTTTCATGTGCATGATCACAAACAGTAATTAGATGAGAAATATTTTTGTGTAAAAATTCTTCAATTCTGTTAGATGTATGGTTTGATATGTCGATATTGTCTTCCAGCATCGTTGAAATAGCTTTTGGATTTAATCCTTCAGCTTTAACTCCTGCGCTATAAATATTTATATCCATATTCATTTTTTCAATAAAGTATTTTAAATAACCTTCAGCCATTTGACTTCTACAGCTATTTCCCGTGCAAATTACCAAAACAGATGGTTTTTTCATATCTCAAAATTAATCGTTTAATTAATATATTTATTTAGAAAAAACATTTAATTTACTTATATTTTGGAATTATCGAATGAAAATTAATACTCCACTTAGATTTACTATTTTAAGTTCTTTATTAAGCACAGCTTTTGTGGTTTTATTCCTTTTTCTAACTTTTGAAAAGATATTGGACTATTCTTTGGCTTATTCTGTTTATTTTCTATTGTTTATCTGTTTATTCATCTTTTTGTCCTTAACAATTTATTTTTTGTTGGAGTTTTTCATTAATCAAAAAATAAGATTGCTGTATCGGATGATTCATAATTATAAAATGTCCAATATGGATATGGAAATCAATATGCAAGAGGATATACTTTCAGCAACTGAAGATGACATTTTAAAATGGGCAAATAAAAATAGATCAGAACTTATTAAACTAAAGGAAGAGGAAAAGTTTAGAAGGGAGTTTGTTGGAAATTTAGCGCACGAACTTAAAACACCAATTTTTAGTATTCAAGGCTACATTATTACCTTGATTGAAGGAGGTCTTGAGGACGAATCTGTAAATAAAACCTTTTTGAATAGGGCGCTAAAAGGTGTTGAGAGAATGAATAAAATTATTTCAGATTTAGATATGATAACTAAGTTTGAATCAGAAAGGGTTAATATGGATTTTTCAAAATACGATATTATTGAAATCTGTAAAGATATTTATGAAAGTCTGGAGCTTAAAGCAAAAGAAAATAAGATTAATTTGAAATTTTCAGATCAATATGATAGTCCTATTTTTGTTAAATGTGATAAAGATAAAATAGGTCAAGTAATACAGAATTTAGTAATGAATGCTATTAATTATTCTAAAGAAAAATGTGATATTATAATTAGTTTTTCTGACTTAGGGTCCACTATCTTAATTGAAGTTGAAGATAACGGGCTTGGTATTGATCAATCTCATTTAAGTCGTTTGTTTGAAAGATTTTATAGAGTCGATAAAAGTAGAGCTCGTAATGAGGGAGGTTCAGGTTTAGGCT
>MDTC01142438.1_pt1 | contig 21544 bp, 20 predicted proteins | sample 811181 | NCBI WGS metagenome assembly MDTC01 (sample SAMN05326644, study PRJNA326480) | marine metagenome | isolation source: seawater | place: Pacific Ocean: North | collected 2011 | reverse complement strand
GGGCGCGGGGTCGCCGTCGGGGTCGGGCGGCACGTACAGGTTGCGATCACAGCCGGCGCCTGCCGCGAGGCAAGCCAGTCCCACACAGCACCAGCGTCGGATCATCACCCCTTCGACCTATGCCGAGGAGCGGCCTGATGCACACTCCCTTCGACTCCCGCCTCCTGGCCCCGCTGTACGGCACCGACGCCATGCGCGCGTGCTGGTCGGACGAGGCGATCGTGCAGTCCTGGCTGGACGTCGAGATCGCCCTGGCCCGCGCTCAGGCTGAGCTGGACGTCATTCCCGCCGAGGCCGCCGCCGCCATCGAGGCCGCCGCCCGCCTGGAGCACCTCGACTGGGACGCCCTGGCTACGGCTACGAAGCGTGTCGGCATGCCCATCAAGCCCCTGCTCGACCAGATCGGCGCGCACGGCGGCGACCTCGTCCGGCGGACCTTGCACTGGGGCGCCACCACCCAGGACGTGCTCGACACCGGCCAGGCCCTGCGGATCGCCGCGAGCATCGCCATCCTGGACCGGGAGCTGCGCGGCCTGCTGTCCCAGCTGGTCGACCTCGCCGACGCCCACCGCGGCACGGTCATGGTCGCCCGCACCAACGCCCAGGACGCCCTGCCCACCACCTTCGGCCTGCACGCGAGCGGCTGGGCGACCGAGCTGTGCCGCCACGTCCAGCGCCTCGCCGCCCTCCGCGAACGCGCCTGCTTCGGCATGTACGGCGGCGCGGTCGGTACCCTGGCCTCCGCCGGCCCCGACGCCCTCGCCGTGCGCGACCGCATGCTCGCCCACCTGGGCCTGACCGTGCCCCCGGGCGCGTGGAACGCCAGCCAGGACGGCGTCGCCGAGCTCCTGCTGTGGAGCGGCCTCGTGCACGGCACCCTCGGACGCCTCGCCAACGACGTCGAGACGATGGGCCGCACCGCGACGTCCGAGCTGCGAGAAGGGGAGGGTGGAGGCGGATCCTCGACCATGCCCCACAAGTCGAACCCCAGGGCCTGCAACGCCATCCAGGGGTTCACCCGCACCGGCACCCAGCTCGCCGGCGGCGCATTCGCCCTGATGGACCAGCGCGACGTGCGTGCCGCCAGCATGCGCGCCATCTCCTGGACCGTCGTACCGGAGGCCATGCTGACCCTGTCCGCCTCCCTCGCCCGGGCGCGCGGCCTCGTGGGGCACCTGATCGTCGACCCGGGGCGCATGCGGGCCAGCTTCGCCCACTCCCGTGGCTTCGTGATGTCCGAGGCGGTCATGATGCGCCTCGCGGACGCCATCGGCCGGGAGCCGGCGTACACCCTGGTGAAGGAGGCGCTCGCCCGGTACGACGACGGACGCGCCGACCTTGCCGACGTGCTCCTGCAGAGCGAGGCCATCCGTGCCCACCTCACCGCGGACGAGGTGCGCGCCGCCTGCCGACCCGAGACCTACCTGGGTCACGCCGACGCCCTGCTCGACGAGGCGCTGGCGGCGTGCCGGGCCGTGCTCGACGACGGATGATCCCGCGCGTCAGCCGAAGATCAGCGGGACCCACACCACCGAGACGATCACGGCGAGCGCGACCAGCAGCAGGTTGAGCACGAGCCCCGCCCAGGCCATGTCCGCGGGCGACACGTCTCCGCCCTCGGCGGCGATTGCGTTTGGCGCCGTCGCCACCGGCATCATGAACGCGCAGCTGGCCGAGAACGTGGCCGGCACCATCCACACCAGCGGGTCGACCCCGGTGCTCGCGACCCCGGCCAGGAGCACCGGCAGCACGATCTGGCTGGTCGCGGTGTTGCTGGTGACCTCGGTGGTGAAGGTCATGAACAGGCTGATCAGCAGCACGACCACGGCGGTGCCGACCAGGCCCGTGCCCAGGGTGTCGTGGATGGCGGTGAGGCCGGCGGTCGCGCCCGAGAGCCACTCGGTCAGCGCGGTCGCCTTCACCGCGGCCGCCAGCGAGAATCCACCTCCGAGCAGGATCAACACGTTCCAGGGGATCCCCTTCTCCATGCGCGCGGTGGTCAGCAGGAAGCTTCCCTCGTGCTTGCGCCGCCCCTTCGGCAGGGCGGGGATGAAGAAGAGCAGCAGGGCGATCCCGATGGCGACGAGGGCGTCCGACGTCCACTTGGGCGGGAACCACTCCGACCAGCCCGGGATGGTGAGCGGCCCGAGGGGGATCGGCGAGCGGGTGAACCACAGGACCAGCGCCACGCCGAGCAGCCCCAGCACGAGCCCCTCGGCGAGCGACCACCGCGGCAGCTCGGGCGCCTTGGGGGCCTCGGCGAAGCGGCGGGGCAGGGGGATGGCGATGCGGGTCACCACAAACCAGGCGACCGGCAGGGCCAGGATCACGAAGGGGATCCCGACGGCGGACCAGGTGGCGAAGGTCACCTCGGGCACGAGGCTCGCGAGCACCGCGTTGGGCGGCGTGCCGATGATCGTGGTCAGGCCGCCGATGCTGGCCGAGTAGGCGAGCGCGAGGACAAACGCCGTGCGTTGTCGAGGATCATCGGTGCAGATCCGGGCGAGGGACAGGGCGACCGGCAGCAGCATCAGCATGGTCGCCGTGTTGGATACGAGCCCAGAGAGCACCGCGCAGGCCACCATCATCGCGAGCACGACCCGGCTCGGCGAGACTCGGATGAAGCGCGGCTGGAGCACGGCGGAGACCAGGCGCTGGTGCAGGTCGGCCTCCTCCATGGCGTGGCCGATGACCATGCCGCCGAGCATCAGCACGTTGAGCGGGTGGGTGTAGGCGGCGGCGGCGTCACCGACAGAGAGCACGCCGAGCAGGGGAAAGGCGACGATGGGCAGGAGCGCGGTCACCGCGAGCGGCAGCACCCGGCCGACCCACCACAGGGCCATGAGCAACGCGACTGCCGCGGTGCGCTGGCCGGGCACGGTCAGGCCCTCGGGCGTGGGCAGGTTCAGCACGACCACGAAGACGACGAGACCGATCAACACGCCCACGATGCGGTAGGCGGGGTGGCCGGTCAGTCGGTCCCAGCGCCCGATGGCGTCGGAGATGGCAGCAAGGACGGTGCTCACGAGCGGGCATGCTACCCGACCGGAGCCCCCCGGATCGCGATCGCCTCGCGCAGCCCCGCGCCCATGTAGCTCCACGCCCGGAGGAACACGTCACGGTCCACGCGCCGATCCGGCGTTCCAGCGCCATTCTCGCCCGGATCGTGCACGATGAGCGCGTCCCCGTCGCGATCCCAGACCAGCAGGCTGTGACCCGCCGGGCTCGCGCCTCCGTTCAGCCCCCCCGCGTCCACGTTGCAGATCACCAGCCACCCGTCGTCCAGCAGGGCGTCCAGGTCGTCGAGCCCCGGCGAGCGCGCCTCGATCGGGATGGGCTGCCGGCTCACGACCTCGCGCGCCAGGGTGGTCGCGGCGATGAGGTCGAAGCCCGAGGCCATGCTCGCGGCCACGTCCGGCGGGAAGCTGTCGAACACCGCGTTCACCGGGTTGTCGACGAAGGCGTCGTAGTCGAACGCATCGTAGGCCCGCGCCTCGACCGGCAGGGTGCCCAGCGCCAGGTAGGCCGCGTGGGTCCAGGTGCCTTCCCCCGCCCGGCGCTGGGTCAGCAGGTCCAGCAGGCGCAGGCTGTAGGTGGCGCCCGGCTCCGCCGCCTCCAGCGCCATGCGTAGCGTGCACTGCAGGCAGTGGTGCTGGTCGGGGTTGGCGTGGAACGGTGGACGCATGGACCTTCATGGCACAGGCGGACCGGATACGCACCCGTCCCGCCCGGAGGAGCCATGACCCGCTTCGCAGACCTGTCCCCCGCCGAGACCCTCGAGAACGGGCTCGTCACCTGGCGATCCGGCGGTGGCGTCGCGGTGATCACCCTCACCAACCCGCCCGCCAACGGCTACTCGCACGAGATGATGCGGGACCTGGACCAGGCCATCCTGCGGGCCCGCTTCGATGACGACGTGCACGTGATCGTCATCGCGGGGGAGGGTGAGAAGTTCTTCTGCGCGGGCGCCGACATCAACGCGCTCAACGCGATGACCCAGACCTTCAAGTACCAGTTCTGCCTGCACGCGAACGAGACGCTCCTGCGGCTCGAGCACACCGACAAGCTCACCATCGCAGCGCTCGGTGGGCACTGCGTCGGCGGCGGCCTCGAGATCGCCCTGGCCTGCGACATGCGGGTCGCGCGCACCGGCAAGGGCAAGATCGGCCTGCCCGAGGTCGCGCTGGGCGTGCTCCCCGGCACCGGCGGCACCCAGCGCCTCGCCCGTGCGGTCGGCCGCGCCAAGAGCATCGATCTCATGGTCACGGGCGAGCTCCTCGACCACGCCGCCGCCGCCGAGCTGGGCCTGCTCAACCGCCAGTTCCCCGCCGACTCCGAGGACGAGTTCCTCGACAAGGTCCTGGCGCTTGCCGCCACCTTCTGCCCGCCCGGTCGCGCCTCCATGGCGGTCGGCCTCATCAAGCGCAGCGTGCAGAGCGGACTCGAGATGGGCCTGGAGCAGGGCCTCGCCCTCGAGCGCGAGCTGCAGGCCCGCCTGTTCGCCTCCGACGACGCCCGCGAGGGCCTGTCCGCGTACGTGGGTCGGCGCACCCCCGAGTTCACCGGAAAGTAGGGAAGCACCATGGATGCCGAAGAGCTGGTCGAGCGATTCTCCATCTTCGACGACTGGGAGGAGCGCTACGCCTACCTGATGGAGCTGGGCAAGAAGCTGCCTCCCTACCCGGAGTCCGCGCGCGACGAGGACCATCGGGTGCGCGGCTGCGTCTCCAAGGTCTGGCTCACCCACGAGCAGCGCGGGGACACCATCCACTTCGAGGCCGACAGTGACGCGTTCATCGTCAAGGGGCTCGTCGCGGTGCTGCTCATGCTCTACAGCGACAAGACGCCGGCGCAGATCCTGGCCGTGCCCATCGAGGACACGTTTGCCGAGCTGGGCCTGCAGAGCCACCTGACCCCGAGCCGTCGCAACGGATTCTTCAGCATGGTCGAGCGGATCCGCGGGATCGCCCGCGAGTCGGCCTGATGCGCGCCCTGCCGCTGCTCCTGCTCGCCACGGCCTGCAATGGCTGCGGCGAGCCCGCCTCCGTCGACACCTACTCCGACCTCCCCGCAGAGCCCGTCACCGTGCGGGTCGCGACCTACAACACCTCGTTCTTCCAGGAAGAACCTGGCGGACTGCTCACCCGGCTCGAGGGTGGGCGCTGGCCCCAGGCACGCCAGGTGGCCTCGGTGCTGCAGACCATCCGCCCGGACGTCGTGCTGCTGAACGAGGTCGACACGGACACCAGCGGCGCCGTCGCCCAGGCCTTCATCGAGCAGTACCTGGCGGTGGGGCAGGACGGTCGGGAGCCGATCACCTACGCCCATCACTTCGTCGCTCCGGTGAACACGGGGGTGCACTCGGGCTTCGACCTCGACAACGACGGCGTGGTCGACGACTCCCCCGGCGACCGGAGCTACGGCGGCGACGCGCTCGGGTATGGCACCTTCGAGGGGCAGTACGGCATGCTGGTCCTGTCGCGCCACCCGATCACGGACGCCCGCACGTTCCAGCAGCTCCCCTGGTCCGCACTCCCCCAGCCGGGCTTCCCCGACGACTGGTATTCGGCGGAGGAGCAGGCTTCCCTGCGCCTGTCGAGCAAGTCCCACTGGGACCTCACCCTCGACGTCGCGGGCCACCCCCTGCACCTGCTCGCGAGCCACCCGACGCCGCCCTCGTTCGACGGTCCCGAGGATCGCAACGGACGCAGGAACAACGCCGAGATCCGCTTCTGGGTGCACTACGTCGAGCAGGCGGACCTGCCGTGGGCCGTCGACGACGCCGGGGTCGCCGGCGGGCTGCCCGAGGGCGCATCCTTCGTGATCGTCGGCGACCTCAACGCCGACCCGAACGACGGCGACACCGCGGGTGGCGCGATCAGCGACCTGGTCGCCAGCGAGCGCGTCTCCAAGGCGTCTCCACCGGCCAGCGCGGGCGGGACGGCGGCCGCGGCCGAGCAGGGTGGGGCCAACGCGAACCACCGCGGAGACCCCGCCCACGACACGTCGGACTGGGACGACGCCAGCGTGGGCAACCTGCGCGTCGACTACGCCCTGCCGTCTGCGGACCTCGAGGTCCTGGACAGCGGCGTGTTCTGGCCCACCACAGACGATCCCGACGCCGCGCTCATCCGCGCCAGCGACCACCGGGCCGTGTGGGTGGAAGTCGGCTTCTGAAGCGGGGAGTCGGGCGGGGTCAGTCGGCGGGGAGCAGGTCCGCCGAGCGCCAGACCACGGTGTCGACCGAACCGGTCTCCTCGCCGCTCTCCCTCACACAGACTTCGCGCCAGGCGAACGGATCGGCGAGCTCCACCCCCAGGTCCCCCCTCCGGACATCACGGGTGTAGGTCATCCAGCCCGCCTCGGGGAGCTGCACCGCGTCGTCGTGGTCGTGGTCTGGGAAGCAGGTCAGCGGCTCTGGCGCGCGCACGGCGACGACCAGGACCCCCACGTCCCCGTCCCACAGCCAGCGGTTGCGAAACACGGCGCGCACGCGGGTCGCTGCGGGCAGCTCGTCGACGGTCGGGGGGATGTGGAGCACGGGCAGGCGGACGTCCACGGACAACACCTCGCCGTTCTCGGACAGCACGGAGGTCTGGGTACCGTCCAGGATCAGCGTAGTCGTCTCGCCCGGGCCGTAGGCGACCACGGGGAGCGCCTCGCCAGGGGCCAGATCGACGGGCAGCCGGCGCATCGATGTGTCCACCACCGAGCCGCTGTCGCCCTGCGTCGTCAGCCGGTCGATCCTGGCCGAGACGCCGCCGACGTTCTCGATGCGGATCTCGACGCGCTCGCCCGGCTCGATCAGCAGTGCCGAGGGCTCGGCGAGCAGGCGGGGGAGGTCCTCGAAGAGCACTGGCTCCGGGGCGCCGCAGCCGGCGAGGAGGGGAAGCACGAGGGTCAGTCGGCCCATCGCAGACCCGTCCTCCGCCACCACCCGGCGGTGTCGAACGCGTGCTCCGTCCGGTCGCCGTCCGGTGGATCGCAGCTGATGTACACGCGGTAGGACGCGCTCGGCACGTTGTCCGGCACCGGCGGAGCGTTGAAGCGCCACGACAGCGTCGTGGCCCCGGACGCGTCCACTCGGACCCGGTCGCTCTCCCCTGGACCGCCGCACTCCGTGGATGGGGGAGCGAGGATCGCGGCCTGCACCCGCCCCGGCTCGCCCTCCACCTGTGCCGCGTGGCTGTGCGCCACGTGGATCAGGATGGACTCGTCCTCGCGGGAGGCGGCGGCGATGACCACCGGCACCTGGACGACCCGCGGCAGGGGGCCGTCCGCGGCGGGGAGGTACAGGTCGGGCGCGATGCCGGAAAACCCGATCGTCGCGGGACCGTTGTCGCCCTGGACCGTCAGCCGCGTCGAGTCGCCGCCCTGCAGGACCAGCGGCAGGTCCTCGTGTGCGACCTCGACGAGCTGGTGTCGCCCGTGGATCGCGTGCAGCTGCAGCAGCTCGATCGGCAGGTCGCCTTCGTTCGTCACCGTGATCTCGATCGGCTCCCAAGGCTCCGCGACGACCGCCGCCGGCTCGGCGACCAGGACGGGAAGGTCAGCGAGCTCTGGCGGTGGACGCGGATCCGCGCACGCACCCAACGCGAGGATGGAGGCGCACACGAGCACGATCGGCGGCAGACGCCGGACCTTCGCCCGGTCGCTCCCTGCATTTCGATCCGCGTGATCCCGCATCCCGACCCCCGCGGCACTCTAGCTGCGATCTGCGCGGCTCGCGCGGGTGAACGGCGCGTTCCAGTGGGGTACGTCCGGGACTCCGGAGGACGCGTGACCACGCCCAAGCACTTCCTGATGGAGCAGATCGAGCGAGACCTCGACCGGGGGACCTACGGTGGCCAGGTGGTCACGCGGTTCCCGCCGGAGCCCAATGGCTTCCTGCACATCGGCCATGCCAAGGCCGTGCTCACCGACTTCGGCCTCGCGGCGATGTACGGCGGGCGCTGCCACCTGCGCTTCGACGACACCAACCCGACCGTCGAGGACACCCGCTACGTCGAGGCCATCCAGCAGGACCTCCAGTGGCTCGGCTGCGACTGGGGGGAGCACCTCTACTACGCCAGCGACTACTTCCCGAAGCTCTACGCCTTCGCCCAGCGGCTGATCCGCGAGGGCAAGGCCTACGTCTGCTCCCAGACCGAGGAGGAGATGCGGGAGGCGCGGGGCTCGGTCACCGAGCCGGGCTCGCCCAGCCCCGACCGGGATCGGGACCCCGAGGAGTCCCTGCGCCTGCTCGACGAGATGCGCCGCGGCGTGCATCCCGACGGCGCCTACACCGTGCGCGCGAAGATCGACATGGCGCACGCGAACATGAAGATGCGCGACCCGCTGATGTACCGCATCCGCAACGTGCCCCACCACCGCACCGGCGACGCCTGGCACATCTACCCGATGTACGACTTCGCCCACGGGCTGTCGGACGCCATCGAGGGCGTCACTCACTCGATCTGCACGCTGGAGTTCGAGAACAACCGCGAGCTGTACGACTGGTTCGTCGAGGCCATCTTCGAGCCGCCGGTGCCGCGCCAGTACGAGTTCGCCCGCTTCAACATGACCGGGCTCATCACCTCCAAGCGCAAGCTCCTGCGGCTGGTCGAGGAGCACCACGTCGACGGCTGGGACGACCCCCGCATGCCGACCATCGCCGGCCAGCGCAACCGCGGCGTGCCCGCCGAGGCCATCCGCGTGCTCATGGACCGGGTCGGCCTCAACCGGGTCAACAGCACGGTCGACATGCAGCTGTACGAGCACACCATCCGTGAGGTGCTCAACGACACCGCCCCGCGCAGGATGGGCGTCCTTCGCCCACTTCCGGTGACGCTCGAGAACTGGGAGGCCGGCCGGGTCGACTGGCTCGACTGCGCCGAGTGGCCCTACGACGTGCCCAAGGAGGGCACCCGCAAGGTGCCGTTCACCGGCGATCTCTACATCGAGCGGGACGACTTCGCCGAGCAGCCGCCCAAGGGCTGGAAGCGCGTCACCCCCGGCGTCGAGGTCCGGCTGCGCCACGGTTACCTCATCACGGTCACCGGTGTGCAGAAGGACGCCAGCGGCGAGATCACCGGCCTCACCGCCACGGTCGATCCCGAGAGCCGCGGCGGCAAGGCGCCCGACGGGCGCAAGGTCAAGGGCACGGTGCACTGGGTCAGCGCGTCTGCGGGCAAGCGCGCCACCGTGCGGCTGGTCGATCGCCTGTTCACCTGGGACAAGCCCGAGGAGCACCCCGACGGCTTCCTCGCCGCGCTCAACCCCAAGGCGATGGAGGTCGTGCAGGCCGTGGTCGAGCCGTCCATCGCCGACGCCGGCCCCGGTGCCCGCTACCAGCTGGAGCGCCTCGGCTACTTCCACGTCGACGAGGGTGACGCCCTGCGCCTGACCCGCATCGTCCCGCTCAAGGACAGCTGGGGCAAGGCGGCGGACAAGGTCGAGGAGAAGGCCGAGCCTCAGCAGAAGAAGGCGCCCGAGCGGAAGCGCACGCGGAAGTCGGCGTCGGAGGCCCTGGAAGAGCTGCTGGCCGAGCGTCCGGAGCTCGGGGGTCGCATCGAGGCGCTGGAGGATCGCGGCCTGTCCGAGGACGACGCCGTCACGGTCGGCACCGACGATGCCATCTTCACCCTGTTCGAGGGTGCGCTCGCGGCGGGAGCAGCCCAGGATGCGCTCGTCACCTGGCTCGTCAACGACGTGCGTGGTCTGCTCAAGGATCGTGAGCAGCACGGTCTCACCGGCGCGCACCTGGCGACGCTCATCGGGCTCGTCAGCGAGGGCGAGGTGACCAGCAAGGTCGGTCGCACGGTGCTGGGCCAGGTGGTCGAGTCGGGCGAAGACCCCGCGGAGATCGTCGATCGCGAGGGCCTGCGCCCGGTGCGCGATCGCGGCGTGCTCGAGGGCCACCTGCGCGCGGTCATGGAGGCCAACGCCGGCAAGGTCGACGCCTACCGCGGAGGCAACAGCAACCTGCGCGGCTTCTTCGTCGGCCAGGTCATGCGCGCCACCGGCGGCCGCGCAGACCCGCGCCTGCTGCAGGAGATCGTGAGCGAGATCCTGGGGTGACTCCTGCCCTGTCGTCGACGGGGCAGCGGTAGCTAGATCGACCGCAGGAACGCCACCAGCGCTGCCAGGTCCTCATCGGAGAGGGCCTCGGCGGCGTCGCGGGCGGCCTCGGCCTCGCCGTGGTGGCCGGAGATCGCGGCCTCCAGGGTGAAGGCGCTGCCGTCGTGCAGGTAGGGGCCGGTGAAGGCGAGGCCCCACAGGGGCGGGGTGCGGAACTCGCGGGGGCGGGCCGCGTCGCCCTCCTGGTCGACCAGGGGTGCGAAGGGGTCGGCGACGTCGTGCAGCAGCAGGTCGGAGTAGATCGGAACCCCGTCGAGCTCGGGCACGTGGCAGCCGTCGCAGCCGACGCTGGAGAACACCGCCTCTCCACGCGCGGCGAGGCTGGCCTCGACGTCGGGGTCGCCCCGGCCCGGGGTCAGGCTGCGCATGTAGAAGGAGATCGCCTCGGCCTCCGACGCCGGGAGCTCCGGATCGGCGACCTCGTCGTCGTCGGTGCCGGTGAAGGTGGAGAACTCCTCGGGGAGGGTCGCGCCCAGCTCGTTGAGGAGCGCGTCGGCGGCGAAGTCGTCCAGCGTGCCGATCTGGGCCTTCCAGCCGAAGCGACCGACGGTGCCGTCGGAGAGGACCCGCGCCCGGCCACTGATCCCGTCTCCGTCGAGGTCGGTCGGGTCCTCCAGGGCGAGGATCGCCTCGTCGCTGATCTCGTCGAGCAGGCCCACCCCGAGGATGGTCGGCGGCTGGCGCGTCTCGACGATGAGCGGGATGTCGGCGAAGCGCATGGGGTCCATGCCTGGCACGACCACGCGCGGCAGCACCGGGTGATCCAGGGCGGTCGGCACCCCGTCGCGGTTCTCGGCGACCCGGATGACGTTGGTGTCCACGCCACCGGCCCCGCCCAGGACGGGATCCTGATGGCAGGCCCGGCAGGAGTCGGCGTTGAACCCGGATCCCAGGCCTTCACCCGGGCGAAGGTTGCGATCGAAGAGCGCCTGGCCCTCGAGCCACAGCTGACGGTCGGCGCCGGTGAGCGCCTCGCGCGGTCCACCGGGCACGCCCACATCGTCGATGCCGGGCTGGTGGTCGATCTCGGGGAGGGAGTCGCGGTCGCCCAGCAGGCCGGGACGCTCGGTGGCGTAGGGGCCGAGGCTGTTCAGGAACCCGGTCACCAGCGCCTGCTCGTCGGCGTCGAGGTCGTTCCAGCGGTCGCGTGAGGCGGCGGCCTCCCCGCCGTGCAGGGCGATCGCGTCGGCGTAGGTCTCGGCGCCGCCGTCGTGCATGTATGGCGCGGTCAGCCCGACTCCCCACAGGGGGGCGGTGCGGAACTCGGTGGGCCCGGCGTAGGCGATCTGCAGGCCGTCGGAGTTGTCCTCGCCGAGGTCGTGGACCAGCAGGTCGGTGTAGGCCGGGATGGGCCCGATGCGGCTCTCCAGGCTCTGAACGTGGCAGCCGGTGCAGCCGAGGTCGGCAAAGAGCCGGGCGCCCTTCTCGGTCTCCTTCGTGCGCGGCAGCGGCTTGGGCGGCGCGGCGTACACGCTGAAGATCAGGAGATCGCGCTGATCCTGGTCGCTCATCTCGGGGTCGGGCACGCCATCGTTGTCGGTGGTGGGCTCGCCGGGGGCGGAGACCTGGGCGAAGGCCTGCTGGGTCAGGAACGGGGCCAGGGCGTCCGCGGGGTCCAGGTCGACGTCCAGCCAGGCGGTCTCGCTCATGACGGGCTCGTCCGGCAGCACCTCGAACAGCGGATTGCTGGTCAGGCCCATCTGGTTGAACATCGCGCCGCGATTGAACGACTCCAGGTTGGCGGCCTGGGACTTGACGCCGAAGCGCCCGACCCGGCCCTGCTCGTAGTTGGCCCGACCGCTGATCCCGTCGCCGTCGAGGTCGTCCGGGTCCTCGCGCGACAGGATGTGCGCGTCGCTCACGAACTCGAACAGGCCGATGCCGAACATCGGCGGGGCATTGCGACGACCGGCCCGCAGCAGCTCGCCGGTCTCGGCGGGGGCGATGACGTGGCCGCCGTCCAGCGCGTACAGGTTGCGCACCGGGGACTGGCCGTTCGAGCCCTGGTCGACGAGGGCGCCGTCCCAGCGGCGGCCCTTGACCAGGAAGAAGTCGCGGTAGTGCGGGGAGGCGCCGCCCGGGATGGGCACGCCGTGGCAGGAGTGGCAGGAGTCGGCGTTGAACGTCGGTCCCAGGCCGTCGGCATCGGTGAAGTCGCGGCGGAGGACCTCGTCGCCACGCTCGAAGGCGGCGAGGGTCTCGGCGTCCAGTCCGTCGATCGGGTCGCCCAGGCGATCGGCGTAGTGGCGCCAGGTCGGGTCCGGCTCCGGGATCTCCGGATTGCACGCGCCGAGCAGCGCCAGCGCGCCCAGCAGGGTCACGCGTCTCATGGGTTCTCCTCCGCAAACGTGCCGATCCACACCGAGCCCAGGAACGAGTCACCGGACGTGTAGAGGTTGCCGCCGGCAGCCCACGCCTGTCCACTGCGGTCGACGAACACGCCGTGCAGGACATCGTCGGTGGGCACGGGCACCTCCACGATCTCGTCGGAGGCGATGTCGTAGATGCCGGCGAACCCGCGCTCGCCGACGACCCCCGCCGAGCCGGCCTCGTACACGTGCACGCCAGACAGTCCGGAGCGCGCGCTGGCGGTCCTGGTCAGGGCGTCGCCGTCCACCTCCAGGACCGCACCCGTGCCGCGCCCACCCACGAAGATCGGCTTCTGGCCGGGCATTCCATGCACGGTCACGATGTCGGCCGCAAAGCCCGTCGGGATCGCCTCGAGGCTCGTGCCGTCGTTGCTGCGGACCACCACGCCGCCGAGGCCGCACGCCCACAGGGAGGTGCCGTCGTGGTGGGCCTTGAAGAGGTTGCCCGGGTCTTCCAGGACCTCCGGCAGGTCCAGCGGGGTCCACGTGCCCCCCTGCCAGTGGAAGATCCGCGCGGTCTCGCCGCCCCAGGCGCTGGTGCCGCCCACCGCCCAGGCTTCCGTCGCGGACACGGCGTGCACGCCCCAGATCGCCTCGTCGATCTCCAGGCTGCGGTCCTCCCACGCGCTGCCGTCCCAGTGCAGCACGGTGCCGTTGAGGCCGCCCACCCACACGTCGCTCGCCGTGGTGCCGTGGACCCAGTTGAGCAGGGGCGTACCCTCGGGCACCGTGACCGCCTGCAGGTTGTCCGCGCTGCCCTTCAGCACGACGCCGGCGTCCGGCTGGCCGCCGACGACCCACACGTCCCCGCCGTCCGGCCCCCACACCATGAGGAACGCACCGCGATCGTCGTCTTGCAAGGCGGCAGACCAGGTGAGCGGCGCCGGGTCGTCGGTGGCGTCGGTCGGGTCGCCGGGACAGCTGGCCAGGACCAGCATCAGGGGGATGAGGCGAGTCACGTGCGCTCCGGGTCCGTACCATCGTCAACAGTATGGTGTCGCGAACCGGCGTGCCCGTCACTGGCTGCAACGCCGTGATTCACCCCACCTGGCGGAGCGTCAGTCCTCTTCCTCCGCCTCCAGCTCCGTCGACAGCGCCTCCCAGCGCTCCATCACCTCGAGCTGCTCCGCCTCCAGGGCGTCTCGGGTCTCGCCCAGCTCGCGGGCACGCTCGAAGTCGGTGGCATGGGTGATGAGGTCCTGGTCCACCGCGGCGATCCGCCCGTCCAGCGCCTCCATGCGCTGTTCCAGCTTCTCCAGCTCCTTCCTCATCTTCCGGAGCTCCTTCCGCCGCTCTTTGCGCGCCTCGTGCCGCTCGGCACCGGAGCTGTCCCCGTCCTCTCGGTCCCCCTGGCGGCTGGCCGCGGTCGGCTCGAGGTCCTCGGGCCGCACGCCCTCGTGCACCTCCAGGCGGCCGTCGCCGACGCGACCGACGTGGGTCGCCAGCTGCTCCACCAGGAAGCGATCGTGGCTCACCAGCACCATCGCGCCGTCGAAGGCCTTCAGCGCCCGGATCAGCACCTCGACCGTGACGGCGTCCAGGTGGTTGGTGGGCTCGTCGAGGAGGAGCACGTTGTGGGGCGCAGCACCGAGTGCCGCCAGGGCGACCCGCGCCTTCTCCCCACCGGAGAGCGGACCGATCGGGCGCAGGGCGTCCTCGCCGGACAGGCCGAGGGCTCCGAGCACGCCGCGGACGCGGGTCTCGCCGGCGCGGGGGGCCTGGGCGCCGACGTACTCGAGCGCGGTCTCGTCCGCGGGCAGCGCGCTGGCGAGGTCCTGGTCGAACACGCCGAGGCGGACCCGCCGACCGGTCCGCCGCTGGCCGGAGAGGGGGCGAAGGCGGCCGGCGAGGGTCTGGAGCAGGGTGGACTTGCCCGCGCCGTTGGGTCCGAGCACGGCCAGGCGCATGCCCCGGGTCAGCGTGAGCTCGACGTCGTGCAGGATCGGGACGTCGCGCTCCCAGCCCAGGGTGGCCTGGTCCAGCACCAGCAGATCGGCGTCGGCAGGAGGCGCGGGCGGCAGGTGGAAGTGGGGCAGCGGCTCGCGCTCGGGGGCGTCGATCCGGTCCATGCGGTCGAGCACCTTCTGGCGCGACTGGGCCTGCCGCGCCTTGGTCGCCTTGGCGCGAAAGCGCTCGACGAAGCGCTCCAACCGCGCGATCTCCGCCTGCTGGGCTTCGTACGCCTGCTCGTGCTGGCTGGTCCTCAGATCGCGCTCGGCGAGGTAGGCGCTGAAGTTGCCTGCGTAGCGGTGCAGGCGGTGGTTGCGCACCTCCAGGATCCCGGTGCAGACGCGGTCGAGGAGGTGGCGGTCGTGGCTGACCACCAGCAGGGACCACGGACCGGCGGCCAGGTGACCGGCGAGCCAGCCGCGAGCGTGCAGGTCCAGGTGGTTGGTGGGCTCGTCGAGCAGCAGCACGTCGGGCTCGGAGAGCAGCACCCGGGCCAGGGCGATCCGCATCTGCCAGCCGCCGGAGAAGGTGTCGCAGGGCTGGTGCCAGGCCTCGGGACCAAAGCCGAGCCCGTGCAGGACCTCGCCGATCCGGGCCTCGATGGCGTAGCCGCCGGCGATCCGGAACGCCTCGGTCGCCCGCTCCAGCCGCTCGATGGCGCCCTCTTCTCCGTCAGCGACCGCCTCGGTCGCCCGCTCGACCCGGGCCTCGAGGGCCTTCAGCCGGTCGAGCCCGCTCTCCGCTTCCTGCCACACGGTCTTGCTGGACCCGGCCACGGCGTGCTGGGGCAGCCAGCCCACCCGGATCCCCGGACGCACGGCGACCGTGCCAGAGTCGGCAGGTCGTTCGCCGACAATCGCACGGAGGAGCGTCGTCTTGCCGCTGCCGTTGCGACCCACCAGACCCAGCCGCTCACCGGGCCGGATGTGGGTCGTCGCCCCCAGGAGCAGGTCTTCGCCGCCGGGGGCGAGGTCGACGTCCTGGAGGCGGATCATGTCAGCGGCGGTTGATCTTGGTCTGCATGCCCATGTTCATGTTCATGGTCTGCTTCTGGCCGCCCATCTCCATGGTCATGGTGGTGGCGATGTCCACGCCGATCTCGGCCTGGGTCACCATCGGGTGGGCGAACTCGAAGGTGGTCGTGCCCTTGCCGGCACCCTCGAACTTCTCCATGGTCGCGGTGGCGCCGGGGGGGAGGCTCGGATCCTCCATGGGGCCGGTCTTGCCCTGCTGGGCGACGTTGACGGCCAGGGTGACGCCCTTGTCGGTCAGGCTGGTCACCTCGTAGGTGGTCACCTGGTCCACCTTGATGCCGTTCTCCTCCATGCTCTGGGTGAGCTTCCACTTGGCGCCCATGCCCACGGCCTCCTTGGGGAGGGTGGCGTTGGAGCCGTCCATGGACTTCTGGAGGTTGGCGACGAGGTCGGGCGGGGCGCCGGGGGGCGGGGTGAACTTGGCGTCCACGGTGTTGCCCATGGCGTCGGAGACGATGGTGGCCTTGGTGCCGACCATCGACTGCACCTGCTGCTCCATCATGCCGGCCATCATCGGGTCACCACCCTCCTCGACGCCCGCGTCCACGATCTCGAGATCGTAGGTGATGTTGCCGGTGCCCTGGTCCACCGCGGTGACGGTGGTGCGCATGCCCAGCTTCATGCCCGGCAGGGACATGTCCATCGGGATCGGACCGTCCATCTTCATGGACATGGCCATGATGAAGTCGACGGTCTGGGTGGAGCCCACCTGCGGCTTGAAGCGGAGCTCCACCTTCTTGCCGGTTCCGGTGGTGATCATCTCCGGCACCGGATCGGCGGCGAAGGCGGGGAGTACGGTCATGGCCACGAAGAGCAGGGCCGCGACGACGCCGACGAGCGTACGGGCCACACCGGTGAGGCGGTGCCAGCTGGAAGTGTTCGGTGCGCGCATGAAATCCTCACTTGGGGTGGTCGCGAGAGCAGCGAGTCCAGGTCGCCGCGGACACTAACCCGCGGCGCCGGGTCCGCTTCCCCCGGTGCCCGAAGACGGAAGCATCCGGTCACCGATGCGGACGACAATCGACGCTTCGATGACAAGGTTTCATTGACCCTGCGCGTTGGATCGGTGACTGTACCTCTGGCCGGGGGCACGCCCAGTGAGCACGACCATCCAACGCTATGCGGTCTACGGACCCGAAGAGGACGACCCGCTCATCATCGATGCGGAGAACTGGGTGTTTGCGCTCGGCACGGCGCTGGAGCTCCTGGAGCGGGAGGACTGGGTCAGTCGCCTCTCCTGTGAGGTCCACGCAGACGGGACCGTCGTCGCGGAAGATCGCGTGACCGGTGCCCGCTACCTCGTGCACCGCGTGCCCTACCCGGTCGCCGGCGTGCGCGAGCTGCAGGGTGAGACGGCGGACGCGGCCGATCCCCAGGGCCTGCAGCGCGCCTAGGCTCGGAGCCTCCGGGTCAGTGCTTCCAGGTGCCGGTGACCGTGCGCAGGCGCGGATCGTCACTCCAGGCCTTGGGGTCGTTGCGATCGAGGCTCGATGGATCGACGCCCAGCACGTCCACCGCGCTGCTCTTCGTCACGGTCCAGTCCCCGCGTGCCTGCACGGTGCCGCTGTAGACCATGTCCGCCTCGGCGTAGGCGGTGTTCGCCAGCTGCACCGTGACCGTGTCGCCCCACGCCGGATCCACCGGGATCTCCGCGCCGACCCAGTACATGAAGAAGTCCTCGACGGCCTTGCCGTTGGACGGGGTGGCGAGCGGGCGCCAGTCGACCTGGACCGGCTTGCCGGCTACGGTGAGGGTGAGCCCCTTGGACAGGCTGTCGAAGCGGGCGTCGTCGTGGTCCTTGACGGCCTTGCGCTTGCCGTCCCCGGCGTCGATCCGGGCCTTGATGTCGGCGAGCACCACCGTCCGCGGCACCTCCAGGACGACGACCGCGGAGACCTTGCCCTCACCGACGCGCAGGGCGTTGTAGAGGCTGTAGGTCTCCTTCGCAAAGGGGTGGGCCCCGGCCGGCAGTGCGGCCAGGACGAGCAGGGCGGGCAAGGTCCATCGGTGTTTCATCGTCCTTCGCGTTATCGCGGGGTCCGTGACGTGACACCTGGAGGGTGATGCGACGTCCCTGGCCGAGCCTGTTTCGCGTGTCCACGACCGTCCGCGCGGTGATCCTCGTGGTCGCGGCGACGTGTGCCCTGTTCCTGACGCAGCCAGCCCAGGCGGACGATGCCGTGCGCGTCGAGGCCTTCCACCAGGAGCCCCTGCCCGTGGGGCTGCAGCCCGCGCTGCCCCACACGCCCCAGCCCTTCCCCGGTGAGGGAGATCTGGAGTTCGAACGCCAGGGACCGAGCGGCTGGGTCCTGGTCGCCGCCCTCCTCGGCACCGGTGCTGCGGTCTCTGGCCTGGTCGCGCTCGCCTCCCACGCGCGCATGGGCAGCGCCGACACCCAGCCCGCCGACGTGCCCAAGCTGAAGCGCACCCGCAACGACGCCGCCTACGTGGCCCTCGGGCTGGCCGGCGGGGCGGGGGTAGCGCTGGTCATCCAGGTCGCGAAGTAGGCGCACGCTAGCGCGGCGTCATGTCCAGCTGCGAGGGGTCGGCCTGCTGGGCCTTCGACAGCCCCGGATCGGCGAGCAGGTATGGGGCCAGCTCGGTGATGGCCTGCCACGCCCGGCGGGCGCGCGGGGTGTCTTCCCGCTCGGCCCAGAGCTGCACCTGGCTGGTCGCGGCGCGGATCAGCGAGATCCACTCGACGGCCATGCCCTCGCGCTCGGCGGCCGAGAACACCGGGTCGGGCGCCTCGGCGTCACAGTGGCCGATCACCCAGGTACGAAGCTGGTCTCCGGTCAGCCGCGGCCAGGGCTCCTGCTGGCAGGGGTTGGGGCACTCGACCGGGATCCCCGGTGTTCGGACCACCACCGCGGCAAACTCGGGGGGGCCGGTCACCACGGCCTTGATGAGGCTGTGGCAGTTGGTGCCGAGCACCGGCGTGCCCTCGAGCAGGAGAGCCATGGACAGCCTGGCCCGGTTGGCGGGCATGTCCTCGATGAGGCTGTGCGGGTGGGCCAGCGCGGCGATCACACCCTCGGTCCGCTCCCAGCGTCCGGAGTCCGCACGCAGGGTCGGTGCCGTCTGTCGCAGGGCGTCCACGACCAGGGAGCGCAGGTGCGCCTTCCGTGCGTCGAGGTCGTCGGGCCCCTGCTCATCGAGGGTGCGTTCGGCCGCTCGCAGCTGCATGGTCGTGCGGACCACCACGCGCCAGCCCACCGCCATGGCGACGTCGGCCGGCAGCCAGTCCGCAGCGCACTCCACGCCGACCAGCTCGTCCAGCTCCCGGTCCGACTTGTGGGTGAGGCCCATGGCCGTCCGGATGCGGAAGTTCGGGCACGGCGGCGGGCAGGTCCGGTCGGCGATGAGGGAGGTGGCGTCCGGGTCGGGGTCGCACGGTCGCGCCAGCCACTTCAGGGCCGAAGACACCAGCACGGCCTGGTTGGCGGCAGGCTGCTCAGCGAGTGCGGCGTCGAGCAGGTCCAGGGCGCCGGTCGCCGAGGTGCCATACGGGATGTCTACGGCGTTGCCTGGGGCGCCGACGACCACCGCCGGTCCCGCCACCAGCTGCGCCGTGATCCGCTTGGGCGCCGGCTCGAGCGCGACCTCGGACAGCGCCCGGTCCAGGCAGGCGTCGCCGGTCTTGACCTTCTTGCCGGGGCGGAAGCGCACTTCCCTATCCTCGGGTACGTCGCAGGGCTGGATCGCGCGCTCCACGAGGATCGCGGCGAGGGCCGAGGCCTCTCCATCCATCGTAGCCGAGGCCACCGAGCCAGCCTGGGCGAGGGCGGGGAGGAGCAGGCCCACCGCCGCCACGACCCACCGCGCTGCCCTCACTCGACCTCCCCCTTCACGAACCGGACGGTGAGCCTACGCGTGGCGGAGTCGCTGGTCCAGTCGGAGGGGGCGCTGCTCTCCTTCAGCTTCCAAGGGCCCTTTGCGCGCACGTCCGCGCTGTAGACCATCGGCTTGGCGGTCCAGGCCTGGTCGTTCAGCACCAGGGTGATGTCGTCGTCGAGCAGGGGGGCCGGGACCGCGGCCTGTACGACGTAGACGAAGAAGCCGTCCACCGCGCGGCCGTTCAGCGCTGACCGGCTCGGCTCCCACTCCAGCTTCAGCTCGGCGCCGTCCACGGTCACGGTCTGGCCCTTCGCCAGCTCGTCCAGGCGGGCCTCGGTCCACTGCGCCTGGTGGGCCTTGGTCGGCGGCTTGCCCCCCGCCAGCTTGCCCAGGCCGGTGATGACGTCGGCGATGGGGATCTCGCCCATGACCACCACCCGCACGCCCTCGTCGCTGGCCTCGATGCCCGCGCGCAGGCTGTACTCGTCCCGGCCCAGCGGGTGGGAGACGGCCGGCGTGGCGGCGAGCAGCAGGAGCAGGGCCGGGGTGCGCATGGTGTCGTCGTAGCACGCGATGCCCGCCCGGCATTCCCGAGACCACGGCGCTGGCGTCGATGCGTTAGCCGACGCCCGTGATGACGCGCTGGCCCCTGCTGCTGATCGCGTGCGCCGCCTGCGGCCCCGCCCCCGAGCCGCCCGACACGGCGGAGGTGGTCGCGCTGGTTCCGGAGCTTCACACTCCAATCTACGACGTCTATGCCCTGCCCCTGGACCGGGACGCGATCTGGGATCTGCTGAGTCACAGCTTCGCGGGTGAGGCGCTCACCGAGCAGTACGTCGAGCTGTGGACGTCGCGGCACCGCATGGCGCGCGAGGAGACGGCGATCGACGTGCGGCGGGTGGAGTACGACGCCATCGAGGTCCTCGACGCAGAGCCCGGCCTGGTCCGGGTCGACGTGGCCTGGTCGGTCGGCGGGATCGTGACCCACCAGCGGCACAAGCACCCGCGGGTCAACCGCTACCGGGCGGTCTACACGCTGGCGGATGGCGCCGACGGCTGGCGGATCGTGCAGACGCGCATGAAGGACCTCTTCCGGGTGAAGAGCCCTTCCCGTGAGGGCGGCGTGTTCGACGTGCTCGACGAGACGCCGGACGGAGGCGGTGGCTACCTGGACCCTCTCGACCTGCTCGACGGCGGGCTGGGCGAGGACACGGGCACGCCCGGCAACAGCGATCTCGATCTGGATGCGGACTCGGGCGCCGCACCCACGACCATGGACCCGTTCGGCGCGCTGGAGGGCCCGTGAGCCCGGTCGTGCACGCGGTCGATCTGCGCTTCGCCTACCCAGGCTCCGGCTTCTCCCTGCACGTGCCCGACCTGTCCGTGCAGGCTGGCGAGCGGGTCGGCCTCATCGGGCCCAGTGGGTGCGGAAAGTCGACCTTGCTCGGTCTCATCTCGGGGCTGCTCCCCGCGACTGGCGGTCAGCTGCACGTCGCAGGCCGGCAGCTGGTCGGACTGTCCGAGGGCGCCCGCCGCCGCCACCGCCTGACCGCTCTCGGCCTCGTCTTCCAGGACTACCCGCTGGTCGACTACCTCGACGCCACCGAGAACGTGCTCCTGCCCTATCGGGTCGGGGGCCTGCGCCTCACGTCGGACGTGCGCGGTCGAGCCACCGATCTGCTCGTCGAGCTGGGCCTCGCCGGCAAGGAGCGCCGCCGCCCGGCCAGGCTGTCCCAGGGCGAGCGCCAGCGGGTCGCCCTCGCCCGCGCGCTGGTGACCGAGCCCTCGCTGATCCTCGCCGACGAGCCGACCACCGGGCTCGACCCCGCCCGCACCCAGGCCGTCGTCGACCTGCTCTCCCGGGTCTGCGCCGAGCGCGGGGTCACCCTGCTCCTGGTCACCCACGAAGAAGCCGTGGTTCAACGCCTCGATCGCGCGATCGACGTCTCGGCGTGGGCGCTGGAGGGCACCGCGTGATCCTCGTGCACGCCACCTTGCTCGCGGTCCGCTACCTCGCCGCCCATCCCGTGCGCGCCGTGGTGCTCGTGCTCGGGCTCGCGCTCGCCCTGGGCATGCCGGCCTTCACGCTGCTCGCCGCCGACCGCCTCGAGGAGACGCTGATGGCGCGGGCCGAGTCCTCGCCGGTGCTCATCGGCCACGTCGGCAACGAGTTCGACCTCACGATGAGCGCGCTCTACTTCCGCGGCGAGGTCCGCGATCCGGTGCCCGCGGGGG
>MDTC01130087.1_pt1 | contig 21548 bp, 23 predicted proteins | sample 811181 | NCBI WGS metagenome assembly MDTC01 (sample SAMN05326644, study PRJNA326480) | marine metagenome | isolation source: seawater | place: Pacific Ocean: North | collected 2011 | reverse complement strand
TCTATTGAAGAGATACAGGCGATAGTAGATGAATCTTTTGATTTAACTCCAGCTGGCATCATTAATAATTTAAATCTTTTAAAACCAATCTATCAAAAAACTGCTTCCTATGGCCATTTTGGTAGAGAAGATCAAGACTTTACATGGGAAAAAACATTAGAACTTTGATTTTGATAAAATTACAAATGAATACAATCAAAAATATAATTTTATGACTGTCTTTGATCCGTTAGTTTCAGTTATTATTCCTTCTTTCAATCATGAAAGATTCATACAAGACTCTATCTTAAGCGCACTTAACCAGACTTATAAGAATAGAGAGGTAATTGTCATAGACGACGGTTCAACAGATTCGTCTCAAGATATAATATTAGAACTACAAGCTTTGCATGGCTTTAAAGCGTATTTTCAATCAAATAAAGGAATATGTAGCGCATTAAATTACGCAATAAATGAAATCTCAACCGGTTCATATATCTCAATTCTTGCTTCAGATGATCTTTGGGCTCCTGAAAAGCTTAAAGAGCAATTAGATAAGATTAAAACTAATAGGTTTTCTCAATTCTGTTATTCAAAAGCACAAAAGTTAAATGAGGCCAACATCAAGCAAAATGCTATCTTTCCAAGGGTAGCTTATGAGGGAAAAATGCTTAATAGAGTTTTTTTACGTCAACATGTACCTGCAGGGACTATGTTCTTTTCAAGAAGCTTATTTAAAAAAGTTGGAGGATTTGATAGTTCTTTAAAAGAAGAGGATTGGGATTTTGTAATTAGATGTGCTGCACAAACAGAATTTACAGTAGTAAGAAAACCACTTCTTTATTACCGGCAGCACGGTGCAAACACTATGATCGCAAAAAACCGTAAGGAAATCTTCAATGAAAAATTTAAAATACTTAAAAAAAATAAACACTATGTGAATGGATTCATTTACTATTTAGCTTTATCTCTGCACTTTATTAACGATAGAATTTTAGGTTTTTTATATAATAAGAAATGAATAAAAATAACTTCTACATAAAGCCAGCTATGAGTAAAGATTTGAAGATTATTGTTAAAATTCATAAAGAAGCTTATGGAAGAAAACATTTCACTTCATTGCTTTCTAATACTTTGTTAGAAAAATATTATCAGGCATTTCTATGTGACCAATGCTCAATAAAAATGATTTATTCAAAAGAAGATAATAATGCACTGGGTTTCAGTGTCTATGGCAAATTAATACCTGCTAAACTCCACGAATTTCAAAAAAATAATTTTTTAGGCTTAATTTATGCGGTCGCATCAAATCCTTTTGATAGCCTAAAGATTCTTATAAAAAAATTTTTTATTAATCTTAAATATTTTAATCATAGGGAAAAAATGAAAATCGCAGACTTTTTGCTCCTATCGATAGCAACAATAAAAAAAGGGAGTGGAATTGGAACTATAATGATTAAAGATATGATTGATAATGCTAGAAAACAAGGAAATATGAAAGTGGGGTTATATGTAAATAATGATAATTACAAAGCCATTGGAGCATATGAAAAAGCAGGTTTCACTGCAACTCAAAAAATTAAAGATCAGATTTATATGGAGTTAGCTCTTTGATTAATAAAAGAATATGTGTAGTGAGTGGTGGTTTTGACCCAATACATTCTGGCCATATAAGTTATATAAATGCAGCAAAAAAATATGGAGATTACTTAATCATTGCCCTAAATAGCGATGAATGGCTAAAAAGAAAGAAAGGTAAAGAGTTTATGCCTTTTAATGAAAGAAAATCTATCTTAGAAAATCTTAAGAATGTAGACGAAGTAGTTGATTTCAAAGATGATAAATTGGGAAGTTGTATAAATGCTCTTGAGAAAATCAAAGACAAATTTCCCAATGATGAAATAATTTTTTGCAACGGTGGAGATAGAGGAAAAGATAATATCCCTGAAATGTCAGTTAGCGGAATAAACTTTGAGTTTAGCGTTGGTGGAGACGATAAAAAGAATTCAAGTAGTTGGATTCTCAAAAACTGGAAATATGAATCTGAAAGAAGAATTTGGGGAGAATTTTTTAATCTTTTTGAAGATAATCAAGTAAAAGTCAAAGAGCTTGTTGTTGAATCTGGTAAGGGCATGAGCTTACAGAGACACTCTAAAAGGAGTGAAATATGGCTAGTCTCACAAGGAAAGTGCTTAGTGAATTATTCTAAAGAAAGCCCTGACAAGACTAAGGAAATTATTCTTGATAAACATCATAGTATTCATATTGAGCTTGGAGATTGGCATCAAATTACTAATCCATATGATGAAATATGTAAGATAATTGAGATTCAATATGGCCAAGAGACTATAGAAGAAGATATAGAAAGGCATAGTTACTATAAAGAAGATGAGTGATTTTAAAATAAAAGATATATCTTTAGCAGAGTATGGTAGGCAAGAAATTTTGTTAGCTCAGGATGAAATGCCTGCTTTAATGCAGCTTAGAGATAACTACAGAGATGAACAACCTCTTAAAGGTGCGAAAATAATGGGCTGTATACATATGACCGTGCAAACAGCTGTTTTAATTGAAACTTTAATTGAATTAGGTGCTGAGGTTAGATGGTCTTCATGTAATATTTTCTCAACTCAAGATCATGCAGCTGCTGCAATTGCTGATCAAGGTATTCCTGTTTTTGCTTGGAAAGGCGAAACAGAAGAAGAATATGAATGGTGTCTAGATCAAACAATCAACAAAGATGGTAAGCCTTGGGATGCCAATATGATTTTAGATGATGGTGGAGATCTTACCCTTAAAGTACATAAAGATTATCCTGAAATGCTCTCAAAAATTCATGGAGTTTCTGAAGAAACGACAACAGGAGTTAAGCGATTAAAAGAAATGTTAGAAAGCGGTGAATTAAAAGTTCCTGCCATAAATGTAAATGATTCTATTACTAAATCAAAGAATGATAATAAATATGGATGTAGACATGGGCTAGATGATGCCATTAAAAGAGGAACAGATATGCTTTTATCTGGCAAGAAGGCTCTTGTAATTGGTTATGGTGATGTAGGTAAAGGCTCAGCTGATTCATTAAATCAGCAAAAAATGATCGTTGATATCACTGAAATTGATCCAATCTGTGCAATGCAAGCATGTTTTGATGGGTTTAATGTTGTCTCTGCTTATGAAAATGGAAATGTTAGCAAAGATGGCAAGAATTTAGATAAGAAATTATTAGGAAAATATGATTTAGTTGTTACCACAACAGGTAATATTAATGTTTTAGATAAGCATATGCTCGATGCCCTAAAATCTGGTTGTGTTGTTTGCAATATAGGACATTTCGATAGTGAAATAGATGTTAAACATTTAAAGAATTATGAGTGGAAGGAGATTAAGCCTGGTGTTCATAAAGTAATAAAAAATGAAGATGATTATATAATCCTTTTGGGTGAGGGCAGACTAGTTAATCTAGCTTTAGCAACTGGGCATCCAAGTAGAGTCATGGATGGATCTTTTTGCAATCAGGTTCTTGCACAAATTGCATTATTTAAAGATAGCTTTGCTGATAAATCTGATGATCAAAAAGAATTATATGTAAAAGTTTTACCAAAAAAATTAGATGAAGAGGTAGCAAGTTTAATGGTTAAAGGTTTTGGTGGAACATTAACAAAATTAACAAAAGAGCAAGAAGAGTACATTTCTGTAAGTAAAGAAGGTCCATTTAAGGATGATTCTTATACCTATTAGTTTAGAATATATCACAATGGCTGAGTGGCAGAGTGGTTATGCAGCGGACTGCAACTCCGTTAACATCGGTTCGATTCCGTTCTCAGCCTCCATTAAAAAAATTCACATATTTAATACATTCTTAAATTAGAGGAAACAATTGTATTAAAATAAATAAAATGAAAAATGCTTTTATAACAGGTGTAACTGGTCAAGATGGATCTTATCTTGCTGAGTTTTTATTGAAGCAAAATTACAACGTACATTCAATTTTTCGTCGTTCCAGTGTATTTACAACTGATAGAATTAATAAGATTTTAAACCACAAAAATTTCCATACTTATCATGGTGACTTAGTTGATTCGAGTAATCTTGGATCGTTAATAAATACTATTGAACCCGATGAGATTTATAATCTAGGTGCACAATCGCATGTTGCTGTTTCTTTTGAAATTCCTGAATATACTGCTGAAGTTGATGCTCTCGGAACAATTAGACTATTAAATTTGGTTAAAGAATCAAAAAAACAAATTAAATTTTATCAAGCTTCAACATCTGAACTTTTTGGCGGTATCCCTGGAACAGCCCCCCAAAATGAGCAGACACCTTTCTATCCTAAATCACCTTACGGAGCAGCAAAATTATACGCATACTGGATTACTAAAAATTATAGAGAATCTTATGAGTTGCATGCTTCGAATGGAATTCTCTTTAATCATGAGTCTCCTAGGAGAGGGGAAACTTTTGTAACTAAAAAAATTACAAAAGCAGTAGCTAGAATTTCTAAAGGCCATCAAGAAAGTCTTCAATTAGGAAATTTGGATGCAAAAAGAGATTGGGGATATGCGAAAGATTATGTCGAATCTATGTGGCTAATGCTTCAACAGGAGAAGCCTGATGACTATGTTATTGCAACAGGGATTACAAAAACTGTGAGAGAATTTGTTGAATTGGCTTTTAAGAATGTAAGTATTGATATTACTTGGGAAGGTAGTGGTGTAAATGAGAAAGGTTTGTGCTCAAAAACAAGAAAAGAACTTGTTACTATCAATCCTCGCTATTATAGGCCTGCTGAAGTTGAATTACTTCATGGTGACTCCACGTATGCTCAAAAAAAACTTGGATGGAAACCAAAAACAACCTTTGAGGAGCTTGTAAAGATCATGGTTGAATATGATTTAAAACATGATAACTATGGGTTTGATTAAAAATATTTCTTCATCCAAAAAATTACCAGGAATCAAAATTGTAGAGTATGACTGCTTTAAAGATTTAAGAGGGCAAATTTGGACTTCTTATTTAAGCGAGTTGTCACAAGATTTGTTGCCACCTAATTTAACTTTTAAGCACGATAAATTTAATACAAATACAAAAAATGTTCTTAGAGGTATTCATGGTGATTATAAAACATGGAAGCTTGTATCATGTCCTTTTGGAGAAATTGAACAAGTTGTTGTTGATTTAAGAAGTGAATCCCCAAACTTTAAGAAATGGATCAAATTCTATCTAAATCAAAAAAACCTTAAAGCTATCTTAATACCACCTGGTTTTGGAAATGCTTTTTGCGTGAATAGTAATAATGCTCTTTATCATTATAAACTTGCTTATGATGGAAAATATAATGATTTTGATGAACAATTTACATATGCATGGAACGATGACACTATTGGGATTGACTGGTCAGTTAAAAATCCAATAACAAGCGACAGAGATATGAGATAGTCAATGCAATGAAAAAATATGAATTCAATAATAAGCTTTTATGCATACTTTATAGGAAGAATGATTGGGTAAAAGGCTTAAACTTTATTACTGAAGACGAACATTTTATTCAAGCCGGATCATGGTGGTACGATAAAGGTAAGATTCTTGATTCACATACACACAACGAATTTCCAAGAACAGCTATGCGAACACAAGAAAGTGTTTACGTTGTTCAAGGCTCTATGAAAGTAACGCTTTTCACTGAAGATCATAAATTTATAGAAGAGTATATTATGAATGAAGGTGATCTTGCTATTTTTGTATATGGTGGACACGGTTATGAAATTCTTGATGATAATACCAAGATTATTGAAACTAAGAATGGGCCCTTTGTTGGTGTAGAAAAAGATAAGGTTAAGTTTTAGTTAATTTGATGAGAGATCATATAATACTTGCAACACAGGGGTCACAAGGCATTGTCGCCTTAAGGGAACTATTTAGTCTTGGCTATAAGCTTGATGATATCTCTGTTTGTGTTTGTGATTCTAAATTTAATCAACCTCTATTAAGTTTTCTAGAATATTTGAATTGCCCCTTTAGCAACATCGAAAGTTCAGATAAATTTGACGAATTTATCATGACTGCTCAGGCTAACTCACTACTGATAAGTGTAAGTTGGAAATTCTTAATATCAAAAAAAGCAATTAAGCATTTAAATTTTAAGGCAATTAATTTTCATCCTGGTTTGCTTCCTGAATATAAAGGATGCTTTTCAACGCCTTGGTCAATAATTAATAATGAAAAAGAAGTTGGCTATACTTATCATTTTATGAATGAAAAATTTGATTGTGGCAATATCTTGTTAAGGGAAACTATAAAAGTTAAAAGTATCGATGATGCTTTTTCACTGAATTTTAAGATATTCCAAAAAGGTCTTTCAAGGCTTGGATATGTCATAAAAAGAAGTAAATCTGATGGTATTACACAAGGTAGTGAAGGAAAATATTATCCTAATGAAATTCCTTATAATGGGGAGATTGATATAAATTGGTCTGACGAATTTATTGAACGTTTTATTAGATCAATGAACTTTCCACCACATAAACCTGCTGTTTTAAAAATAAATAATAATGAATATAGAATAAGTTCACTTAAGGAATATAAAAAATATAGACATGGATAAGTCCTTTATTCCACAGATGGCTCCCTTGTTTGAAAAAGAAGAGTCTAATGCAGTTAATGAATACATGGCTAATGTAGGTTTCATTACTGAGTTTAAGAAAACAAAAGAGTTTGAAGATTCTATTGCAAAATTTACTGGTGCAAAACATTGTTTCGCTGTAAACAACGGTACTATAAGTTTGTCTATTGCAGCTTTAGCGCTTGATATCAAGCCGGGCGATGAAGTGCTTGTTCCAAATTTCACAATGGTTGCAACACCTAATTCTGTAAAATTACTAGGAGCAAATGTCATATTCATAGATGTAGATCCAGATACACTATGGATAGATTTTGATCTAGCAAAGAAAAGAATATCAAAAAAAACAAAAGCAATTTTTCTAGTTTCTTCAAATGGGAGATACCCTAAAGAAAATATTGATGATTTTATAAAATTCTGTAGAGACAAGGACGTAAGGGTAATTGAAGATTCTGCTCAATCGCTGGGATCTTATTACGATGATGGAGTTCATATGGGTCTTAAAGGAGATATTGGTAGCTTTTCTTTTTCTGCCCCTAAAATCATTTCAACTGGGCAAGGCGGGGCCCTTGTAACAAACAATGATGAATTAGCATTCCTCATCTCAAGAATAAAAGATTTCGGCAGATCGGGTGGCGGCAATGACAATCATGATTTTTTTGGCATCAATTCAAAATTTACAGAACTTCAGGCCTGCATTGGTATTGAGCAAATGAAAAAACTACCTCTTAGAATTAAAAGAAAGAAGCAGATATGGGAAAGATATAGATCGAAGCTTGAAGGCGTAAATGGTATCAAACTTATATTCAATGACTGTAAATTTACTGCCCCATGGTTCATTGATTGTGTTGTAGATAAGAGATCAGAACTAATGAAATTCTTAAATTCAAAAAATATAGGAAGTAGAGTTATGTATCCTCCCCTTAATAAACAAAAGATTTATAGAAGTGATGAAGATCTCATTAACTCAAATTTTATTGGCAATCATGGATTATGGCTTCCATCTGCTGTACAACTCACAGATACTGAAATAGATTATATAACCGATCAGATTAAATGTTTTTATGCCTAATGGGTAAGTTATTGTCTGAAAACTTAGTTAAATTAGAATGAGATTATTACTTACTGGATGCGCAGGTTTCATAGGCTTTCATACAGCTCAAAAACTTCTTTCTAATCGATGCTATATTCTTGGCATTGATAACCTTGATGATTATTACTGCCAAAAATTAAAAAAAAATCGACTAGAGCTTTTAACTAATAACAAAAATTTTAAATTTAAAAATTGTGACATCAACAAATTCTTCATAGATGAAAAAAACTTTGATGCTGTAATTCATTTAGCTGCACAACCAGGAGTGCGATTACCAAAAAGCATGCATCATAAATACATGCATGCAAATATTGATGGCTTTGAACATATTATTGACCAGGCCAGTAAAAATAATATAAGAAGATTTATATACGCATCAAGTAGTTCAGTCTATTCAGGAAATACTAAAGTTCCTTATTGTGAAAGCCATAAACTAGAAAATCCTACTTCTTTATATGGCAAAACAAAATTAAACAATGAGTTATTTGCAGACAAATTTATTGAAAAAATGAAAATCATTGGGTTGCGTTTTTTTACTGTTTATGGTCCTTGGGGTAGGCCTGATATGGCTTATTTTTCGTTTACAAAAAAAATAAAAGAAAACACAGAGATCATTCTATATAATCATGGCGATACGCAAAGAGATATGACATATATTGATGATATATCTGATGGAATTTTACAGTCTTTGTTAAAAGTTGATTCAATTGATGGGCATGCGATCTTTAACCTTGGAAACACAAAACCTGTAAATACTAAATACTTGATATCCCTGATAGAAGAAAGGTATGGGAAAGAGGCAAAAATAAAATATCTTGATATAAAGAACGAAGTAAAAATTACATTGGCTGACATTACCAAAGCACAAACACTCATCAATTATGCACCAAAAATTTCAATAGACAGTGGTTTAAAATTATTTTTTGACTGGTATGATGCGTATTATGGAAAAATGTAACTTTGCCCAGGTGGTGAAATTGGTAGACACAAGGGACTTAAAATCCCTCGAAGGCAACTTCGTGCCGGTTCAAGTCCGGCCCTGGGCACCATTCTCTTTAGCAAAACATATATTATGAGAAATTTACTATTCGTAACTGGTGGGTGTGGATTCATAGGATCTGCCTTTATACGCATGGTTATGGCTAAAACAGATTTCAGCATAGTTAATATTGATAATTTAACTTATGCAGCTAATTTAGATGCTTTATCTACTGTATCAGATGGCGATAGATACTTTTTCTCTAAAACGGATATTTGTAGTAAAGAAGATATATCAAATTTATTTAATAAATATCAGCCCAGTGGCATTATTAATTTTGCAGCTGAGACGCACGTAGATAATTCTATTAATGAGCCAAATATTTTTTTAGAAACAAATGTAAATGGTACTTTTAATTTATTAAATTGTTCTTTGAGATATTTTAAAAACCTTCCAGATGAAAAAAAATTGAACTTTAGATTCTTACATGTTTCCACTGATGAGGTGTTTGGCTCTATTCTTTTAGATGAGAATAAGTCATTTGATGAGAACTCAAGGTATGATCCTAATTCTCCTTATTCTGCATCCAAAGCAGCATCAGATCACTTTGTTAGTGCTTGGAATACTACGTATGGCTTGCCAACTCTTATTACAAATTGTTCAAATAATTTTGGTGCATTCCAACATGAGGAAAAGCTTATTCCAAAAATAATCAAAAATGCTCTTGCTCAAAAATCAATACCCATATACGGAGACGGCTCCAACATAAGAGATTGGATCTATGTAGATGATCATGTAGATGGAATTTTCACAGTATTGAATCAAGGCAATGTTGGGCAAACATATAACATAGGATCTCAAAATGAACTATCAAATATATCCCTAGTAAAAAAAATATGTAAAATTTTAGACGAATTAGTTCCTAACAATTCAATAGAGAGTTATGCAAACCTCATTCAATTTGTTGATGATAGGCTTGGCCATGATGAAAAATATTCAATTAATCCAAAAAAAATTTATGATGAGCTGAATTGGGCTCCTTTGGTAAGCTTTGATGAGGCACTTAGAAAAACAGTGTCATGGTATATTAACCATTTAAATTATGAAAAATAAAAGAAAAGGAATCATTCTTGCTGGGGGTTCTGGCACCCGTCTATATCCAGTTTCTATTCCTTTTTCAAAGCAATTAATCCCTGTATTCAATAAGCCTATGATATATTATCCTCTTGCAACTCTAATGCTTGCTGATATTAAAGAAATTTTAATTATCACCACTAAAAGAGATGCTCTTTTATTTAAAGACCTTTTAAAAGATGGCTCTCAATGGGGTCTTAAAATCAAATATGCAATACAAAAAGAACCAAAAGGCATAGTAGAGTCACTAATTATTGCAGAGAATTTTTTGTCTGGTAGTCCTTGTGCACTAATCTTAGGTGATAATATTTTTCATGGAAATAATCTTAGAAGTATTCTTAAAACTCAATCGGAAAAGCTAAATGAAAATTGTATATTTACATATTACGTAAAAGATCCAGAAAGATATGGGGTTGCAAACTATAAGAATTCAAGAATTGTATCCTTAAAAGAAAAACCAAAGAAACCAAAATCTAATTTTGCCATTACAGGCTTATATTTTTATGATCAAAATGCGTCTGAAAATGCAAAAAAAATTACTCCTTCAAATAGAGGAGAATTAGAGATTACCGATTTAAATAAACTTTATCTTAAAGAAGGCAGTCTTAATTCTATAAAACTGAAGCGAGGATATGCGTGGCTGGATACAGGCACATTTGACTCTCTCATAGAAGCAAGTTTTTTTGTTTCAACAATTGAAAAAAGACAAGGGTTGCTTATTGCCTCGCCTGAAGAAGTTGCGTATAGGCTTGGCTACATTGATAGCATGCAGCTTAAAAAATTAGCTGATAGCTATAACAATAGCTACGGCAATAATCTTTTAAATTTATTAGAAAGCAATGAATAATGAGGTAAGTTTTATAATAGTATCTTGCGATAAATATAAAGATCTTTGGCCACCATTTTTTGCATGTTTTTTTAAATATTGGCCTGATTGCCCATACAAAATTTTCTTAGTCTCAAATTTTGAAGAATTTGAAGATGAAAGAGTAATTTCTATACGACTAGGTGAAGATAAAAAATACTCAGATAATATGCTTTCAATGTTGGACCTTATTCCTACAGAATGGTTTATATTTTGGTATGAAGACATTTTTTTAAACAAAGAAGTGAATACTTCAAGAGTGAAAGAATTTATCTCCAAAGCGCAAGAAAAAAATGTTGGATCTTTCAAAATATCATCTGACTATCCCTTGATTTATGAAGACTTAGAGGGTGGTATTGGAAAAATTCCAATTGGTGTTCGATACAGGACAGCTCTTGGGATGTCGTTATACCGAAAAGATATTTTTAAAAAGTTAATGATACCGGGAAAATCAGCATGGGAACTTGATAAGCTTAATAGACCTGAAATTGATGAAGGTTTTTATGCTTTAACCTTGCAACAATCAAAAGAACCATTGATTCCACATATTCATGCAGTTGAAAAAGGAGAGTGGATGTGGGGTGTCAAAAAATTTTTCGAGTCAGAGGAACTATTACAACATATAGAATCAAGAACAACACAGAGTATTTTTAGTCATTTGCGCCTAAAAATCTTTCTTTTTGTTATAGAGACATTTAAATTTTTTAAGATCCATTGGAGGTAATTAATGGGAAAGAAATTGAGACTTGGAATTGTTGGCCATGGATTTGTTGGAAAAGCCATGGATGGAGGTTTCAGTAAAGAAACAGAAAAATACATAGTTGACCCCCTATATAACAATACTATTGATGATCTAGCAAACTTCAATCCAGAATTAATTTTTGTGTGTGTTCCTACTCCTATGTCATCAGATGGCAGCATCAACTCATCAATTATTGAAGAAGTGGTAATAGAGCTTTCTCAAAAATGTGATGAATCTATTGTGGTAGTAAAAAGCACAGTTATCCCATCTGTATTAAAAAGTCTTATTAAATACAATAACAAAATTGTCTATAATCCTGAGTTTCTAAGGGAAAAGCATGCAGATCTAGATTTTAAAAATTCAGAAATGGTAATTTTAGGAGGAGAAGAGAGTGTTGCCTCGAAAGTTCTGAAAGCTTACAAAAATCATGCTAACTGTAAAACTAAAAATTTTTACATTACTGACATTGCTTCTGCCTCTTTAGCTAAATATGCAATCAATACCTTCCTTGCCTCGAAGGTTCTTTTTTTTAACGAAATATATGAGCTGTATCAAAATACAAAAGGCAAGCATAAGGATAGTAGCTGGAGTAATTTTATTAAAATATTGTCCACAGACAGTAGAATTGGATGTAGTCATTTAGAAGTTCCTGGCCAGGATGGAAAATTTGGTTTTGGGGGAGCATGCTTTCCAAAAGATACTATGGCATTAATCAAATATGCTGAAGATATTGGCGTTAGCATGGAAGTTCTAAAAGCAGTTGTAAGAAAAAATAATAAAATTAGAAGTTCATATGCTGAAATCGATTCAAGAGAAAAAGCTCAAGACATTAACTTTGATGATAAGATTTAATAATGAAAGACCAAAAAATTATAGAAGATAATAGTTTGAATTTAGTAGCGTTGCTTAAACTGTTCTACAAAAACAAGAAAATACTTATACTTTCAGCGTTATTTTTTGGGTTTTTGGGGGTTGCGCTTTCTTTTCTACAACCAAACATTTATCGATCTACCGCAGTACTAGCGCCAAGTGATGAAAATAATTCATTATCACGAGGTATTGCAAGCTCTCTGGGCGGCTTAGCTGGACTTGCTGGGATAAGTGTTCCTGGTGGCGAGTCTTCAAAAGCATCTGAAGGTATAAAAATAATGACGTCTCTTGGTTTTTTCGAAGAGATTTTAAAATCTGAAGATCTTATTCCATACCTTATAGCAGGTAAATCATGGGATAAAAAAAATAACAAGATTAAATATAATTACAGATATAACGAGAACACTGGTGAATGGAAACCAGCATGGTATTCTTTCTCATCAAAATCGAAACCATCCTCTCAAGATGCTTTTGAAGAATTTAAAAAAATTTATTCTGTAAGCCAGGATAAAATGACTGGTTTTGTAACGGTGAGCATTGATCACTATTCTCCCTATAAGGCGAAAGAACTAGTTGATTTAATTGTTTTTAAAATAAATGAAGACGTTAGAAAAAGAGAGTCAGAACAAGCTAAAAAATCTATTGAATATCTTAATGTTCAGATTGAATCAACCAATCTAGCAGAAGTTAAGGAGGCTTTGGCCAACTTAATACAAAATCAAATTCAAACAGTAATGCTTACAGAAGCAAGTCCTGATTTTCTATTTAAGACTTTAGATAGATCCGTTGTTCCAGAAATTAAAGTCAAGCCTAGAAGATCAATTGTTTTGATGCTTGGGGTTATTTTTGGTTTCATTATTGGGGCAGCTGGAGTCTTATTTAATCATTTTAGAAAAACTAGTGAAATCTAGTTCCTTTTTTTTACGAATAAAATAAAGCTTTAGAATAATCTATTATTATGAGTAGTATTTTTGGAAACTTAAAAAGAAATACATTAGCAAACTTTATACAAGTTATTCTCAGTACTTTTACTTTATTCATTCTATATCGTTATTTGATTTACGAAATGGGGCTTGAAGCTCTTGGGATTTGGGCTGTTGTTTTATCAGCTGTATCAAGTGGAAGATTAGTCGAACTAGGATTAGCTAGTGCTCCTGCTAAGTTTGTTTCAAAATACTTAGCTCTAAGCAGCTACTCAAAAGTGAACAAAGTTATAGATACGATTTCTATATCCATTTTCATCTTATTGCTTATATTTTCTCCACTTCTTTATTATTTCCTTGATTTTATATTTCCATATTTTATCGACGAAAAATTTCTCCCACTCATTACACAAATGATCCCATACATTATTGGTTCTTTAGTGTTGAGTGCTGTAGCAAGTGTTTTTCAAGGTTCTATTGATGGTTTTGAAAGGATGGATATTGGTGCATTCATTAAAGTAAGTGCTCAATTATTACTTTTAATATTGGCTGTTATCTTTGTCCCAACTATGGGGCTGATTGGGTTAGCTTTATCACAATTTATTCAGGGGATATATCTGCTTATTGTTTCTAGATTATTTATCAAATACTTATCTGAAGATATGTCAATTTTGCCAAATAAATTTAGCTTAAAGACATTAAAAAAGATTTTTAATTATGGATTAAATATGCAGATTGTCACAATATTTGTCACTATAAGAGAACCAATTTTGAAAGCATTTATTTCAAAATTTGGAGGTTTAGCTGCTGTTGGAATTTTTGAAGTGGCATTTCAAATTGTATCAAGACTAAGCACAGTTATTTATTCAGTGAATCAAGTCATTGTTCCTAGGATATCAGCATTAAAAGAACAGAGCTCTAATGAGATTTATAGGCTTTTTAAGATTAACTATGAAATTTTAATATTTATTGTTCCATTAATTTTTACATTAGTTTTTTGTTGGTCAGGTGTATTGTCATTAATACTTCTTGGAGAATTTGAGGATGATTTTGTATACGTTATTTACGTTATAGGTTTTGGATGGATAGCAAATGTTATGGTTCTGCCTATATATTTTTACAATATGGGATATGGTTCAGTTCAAAATAATGCACTATCTGAGGCAATTGTAGGGATTTCAAACATCATTTTTGGGTTCTTACTTGGAACTTATTTTGGGCTATATGGTGTGACTATTGGATATTCAATTTCAATGTTGTCTGGTGCATTAGTATTAATATATAGAATGAGTAAGCAAAATATTAATGTATCAGTATTATTTTCAAAAATAGATATTTATTTTTTGATAAGTTCATTGCTACTACTAGGTTATTTTTATAACTATCCAATTAATTTTTCTGAAGGCTTTGATTACGGAAATACAATGCTATTCTTATTGCCTTTAGTAACATTATTGTTGTATTCAATCTATCATCCAATGAGAAAAAAAATATTTACAATTGTTTTTAATGATAAATAATACACATACATCATGGACATAAAAACCCAACTTCTAAAAAAATTTAATGATAAAAAAGCTACTATAGGAATTTTTGGTTTGGGGTATGTCGGATTGCCGCTAGCTATAAGGTTTGTTCAAGTTGGTTTTAAGGTAATTGGCTTTGATATCAATACAGAAAAAGTTGATCAACTTAATAAATCAAGCTCATTTATAGATCATATTCCTGATAGATTAATTCAGAAAATTAATGACAAAGGATTCAAAGCAACATCTGACTTTGCTGAAGTTCAAAATGCTGATGCTTTAATAATTTGTGTGCCAACACCTCTTGATAAAAACAAAAATCCTGATTTAAGTTATGTAATTGAAACAACAAAAATGATTTCTTCTTATATAAGAGAAGGCCACGTATTTTCCCTAGAAAGTACGACTTATCCTGGAACCACCGATGAAGTTGTTCAGCCTATATTAGAATCAAGTGGTCTAAAAGTTGGTGAAGAAATATTTCTAGTTTATTCACCAGAGAGGGAGGATCCCGGTAATCAATCCTTTACAACCTCCACTATTCCAAAAGTTATTTCTGGAATTACACCCAACTGTTTAGAAATTGCAGAATCGTTATATGACTCTGCAGTAAATAATCTTGTTCCAGTATCGTCTACAAGAGCTGCTGAGATGACAAAGTTACTAGAAAACATCCATAGAGCTGTGAATATTGGTTTAGTAAATGAAGTGAAAATAGTTGCTGATGCAATGGATATTGATATACATGAGGTTATCGAAGCCGCTTCAACAAAGCCATTTGGTTTTACTCCGTATTATCCAGGGCCAGGATTGGGTGGTCACTGCATTCCAATAGATCCATTTTATTTTACATGGAGGGCTAAGCATTTTGGCTTAGAAACTAAATTCATTGAATTGGCTGGAGAGGTAAATAACAGTATCCCTGGGTGGGTAGTTAATAAGCTAAATAAAAGATTAGTTGAAGAGGGTAAAGTTTTAAATGGATCTAAAGTTTTATTACTTGGATTAGCCTATAAAAAAGATATTGGTGATATGAGAGAGTCACCTACATTTAAGTTTATAGATATTCTAGAAAATGAAGGCTGTAATGTAGATTACTGCGACCCATATATTCCTGTCTTAGGCAAAACTAGGGATTATAATTTTAATAAAAAAAGTATTGAGTTAAATGCTGAAAAGCTATCTACATATGACGCTGCTATACTTGTAACAGATCATTCATCATTTGATTATGACTTGATATGTAAAAATTCAAAAATTCTTGTTGACACAAGAGGAGTGTACAAAGAGCATAGATCAAATGTGATAAGAGCTTAAACAAAGATTGTGAAACAAGAACACATATGTCACGTAATTAGTGGATATTTCAGAGATAATCCAAGAATTTTTAATAGACAATGCCTCTCCCTTAAAAAAAATAACTATCAAGTTTCTATTCTTACAAATGATAATTTAGAGGATGAAGTCATTGAGGGTATTAGCATTATTTCAACGAAAAAAAAATTTAAATCAAGATTGCTTGTTATTCTTTTTTCCATAATACAGTTTTATGAAGATGCATTAAAAATTGACTCAGATTACTATCAATTGCATTCACCAGAACTTCTGCCCTTAGGAATATTGCTTAAATTTAGAGGAAAAAAAATAATTTATGATGCTCATGAAGACATGGAGAACCATATTTTAGAAAAAAAATCTATTCCTACAAATTTTTTGAGGCTCGTTATTTCTAAAATCTATACTTTATTTCAAAATATCACCTTAAGGTATTTTGATGGAGTAATTACACCTCATAATCATGTATTTAAGAAGTTTAAAAAAGAAAAAATTAGAGTTGAGCTGGTGCCAAACTTTCCAAATTTTGTATCTGAGGATATAGAAGAAAAAGATTACTTAGCCAGAAATGATGCAATCTGTTACAGCGGCACAGTTTACTTACACAGCAATCAAAAAATAATTCTTGATTCTATAGAAAAAATTGATGGTCTAAACTATTTAATTGCAGGAACAATACCAAAACAGTGTGAAAGCATAATATCTGCTCATCCTGCTAGAGAGAAAGTGATATTCAAAGGAATGCTTCCCCCTTCTGATGTTGATGCTTTTCATAAAAGTGCATTAGCTGGCATAACTATTCTAGACTACACAAAAAATCTTGGTGGAAAAGAGGGTACTCTTGCTTTAAATAAAATATTTGAATACATGGCATCAGGATTGCCGGTTATATGTACAGATACTTATATATTTCAAGAAATCATCCACCGCCATAAATGTGGTATTTTTGTAAATCCTAATAGTGTTACAGAAGTTAAGGCTGCAATTAAAACTATTTTAGGGGACAAGTCTGAGAGTTATGCAATGGGGCAAAGAGGGAAAAAAGCAGTAATAGAGGAATATTCATGGAAAAATATAGAACCACACTATATTAATATTTTTAAAACTTAACAAAATGATTGTCAGAATAATTTATTCAAATTTACTTTTCTCAGCAATGTTTTTCTTTTCTTTCTTAGCAATATTTGGTTTAAATTATTCTGGGCTGGAAAGTAGTTCTTCATTACTCATTTATTCGGTTTTCTCATCAATACTTGCTTATGGTTTGATTTTAATTGGAATATTTAGAGATAAAGGAAAGATTCTTTTGAAAGACCTAGTTTTCTATCTAATACCAATTCCAATAATTTTGTCTTATTTATGGACGGGTAATTTTTCAGGTCTTGCCTATAAAACTATAGGGTTGTTTTTGTTAAGTGTTGTCCCAGGCATTTATCTTGCTATTGAAATAAGCAAAAAGGATGGACTTAAAAATTATGAAAATATTTTTCTGGCACTTGCAGTAGTTATTACTTTAGGAATTTTACGTACAATTCCTGAAGTTCTAAATTCTCCTGTTTATGAAGTCATTACCCTTTATGCAGGAGGCCACTACCAGAACATGTCATATTTTTCATCTCTTGCATTTATTATTACTCTTACTTACTTTTCTTTTTACAGCCCAAAGAAATCAATCTTATTTGCCCTTTTTCTTTTAACTATGATGCTTATACAAATTGGCGGTGTTCTGGCATCTGGAGGAAGAGGTGGTTTGGTGGTAATATTTGTAACAATAGTATCTATATTATTTCTCAGACTAAAGTTTATTAAAACAATGCTCCTGTTTGTGGGTCTGGTGTTTATAGTTCCATTAATTCTAAACTCGCTACCCCTAGAATATTTAATAGACAATCAATTAGTTATCGATAGATTAGAGAGATTGGTTTCATATATTTCATCAGATGGTTTAGATTTCTCTCAATCATCATTTAGAGACGTATTTTATATTCAATCTCTAGAATATATTTCTCAAAAACCGATTTTTGGACACGGTTTTTTTTCAATAATTGATAATTCTCCTGAACCTTTTTTTGAGCGGCCAGGAGACTTCTATTCACATAACTTTTTTTTAGATATTTTGCTACATGGTGGCATATTATTTTTACTATTTTGGATAGCTATTCTTTCAGTATTTTTTTACAAGATTTTCTTAATATTAAAATATGAAAAAGACCAGTTCATGATTTTAGTGCCTGTTATATATTCTTTTACACAACTTATGTTCTCGGGGAGCTACTTACAAGAAACTATGTTTTGGTTTTCTGTTGTATTTGTACTTTCTTATAATTTTCAAAGAGAGAGCAGTAAATGAAAAAAATAATAGATATTCTTGATTACGGAATGGGGAACATTGGTTCTATAGCAAATATGCTGAATTATCTTGGTGCAAAATTTAGAATCATCAGCACTTATGAAGAAGTTGATAATTCAAATGCACTAATACTTCCAGGCGTAGGTAAATTTGATGCAGCTATCAAAATTTTAGAGAATAAAAATATTTTTAAATCAATTGTTTCGCTATCTGATAATAAGAGTGTGCCTATTCTTGGAATTTGTCTTGGGATGCAGTTGCTTTGCAGAGATAGTGAGGAAGGCCAAAAACAAGGGCTAGGGCTCATAGATGCTTCTGTAACAAAATTAGATACCTCAAGACATAAAAAATTAAAAATTCCACACATGGGGTGGAATTATGTAAATGTATGTGGCAAAGATAATATTCTTGCTAACTTTAAAGACCAACCTAGATTTTATTTTGTTCACTCCTTTTGTGTAAAAACTTTTGATGAAAGTATCGTAATTGGTAAAACTAATTACTCTGAAGAATTTGTTTCAGCAGTTCAGAGAGATAATATTATTGGGTTGCAATTTCATCCAGAAAAAAGTCATGAATATGGAATGCAGGTATTTAGAAACTTTATTAAATTAACAGATGAATGATTTAAGAGTTATACCGTTTCTTTTGCTAGGTGATGAAGGTTTGGTAAAAACTGTTTCATTTAAATCAAGAAAATATTTAGGAGATCCCATTAATGCTGTGAAAATATTTAATACAAAAAGGGTTGATGAGCTTGCTCTATTAGATATTGATGCATCAAGACATGGAAGAGAGCCAAAATATGAATATATAAAAGAAATTGTTTCTGAAGCTTTTATGCCTATCACTTATGGTGGTGGAGTAACAGAGCTTTACCAATTTGAAAAGCTATTCAAGCTTGGGGTAGAAAAAATTTGTGTAAATTCATTATTCTTCAGTAACCCTAAAATTATAAAAGAAGCTTCAAGCATCTTTGGCAGTCAGTCTATTGTGCTTTCTCTAGATGTTAAGAAAAATTTTTTTGGGAAGGATATGCTTTTATATGAGTGTGGAAAAAAGAAATCAATGTTAAAAAATAAAGAACTTGTGAAATTAATAAATGAGCTAGATATTGGTGAAATTGTTTTATCTTCTGTAGATCATGAAGGAGCTATGAAAGGTTTTAGGCTTGATCTATTAAAGTTTTTAAGTAGTGAGCTGAATATACCTATAATATCCCTTGGTGGGGCTGAAAATATTCATCATTTTTTAGCAGCAATCACGTGTGGCGCTTCTGCTGTAGGTGCAGGTTCAATGTTTGTTTATAATGGTCCCAATAAAGGAGTTCTCATTAGCTACTTAAATAATGAGCAAATTGAAGTATTAAATAATGCTTATAAGACAGAAAATTCTTAATCTAACAAAGTCCTTAAGAAAAACATATATTACTGTATCCTAGTAACATATGGAAAAACAAGACACATGCAAAAGATGCGTAATGGATATTACAGCTCCTGAAATAGAATTCTTTAATGATGGAAGATGCACTTTTTGTAAACATTACGATGAAGTAAATACAAAAGATCTTTTTGAACCAAGTGAAGGAGAAAAAAGAATTCAAAGCCTTGCAGATAAAATAAAAAAGGAATCAAAAGGAAAAAAATATAACTGTTTGATAGGTGTTAGCGGTGGAGTTGATAGTTCCTATGTTGCTTATTTGGTTAAGAAAAAACTTGGACTTAATCCTCTTGCACTTCATCTCGATAACGGATGGAATAGTGAGCTCGCAACAGCAAATGTTGAGAATCTCCTTAATAATTTGGATATAGATCTAGAGACTAATGTTTTAAATTGGAACGAGTTTCGAGATATTCAAAAAAGCTTCTTAAAATCATCTATTACAAATATAGAAATACCAACTGATCATGCTATTTGGGCATCCTTGGCTAAAACTGCTTCAAAACATAACATAAAGTATATTTTTTCAGGAAATAATGTTGTTACAGAAGCAATAATGCCTGAGTCATGGCTTTATGGGTCAAAAGATTCAAATTTAATCAAGAATATTCAAAAAAAATTTGGAACATTTGAAATCAAAGATTTTCCTATGCTTTCATTATTCGATTATGTTTATTATTTTTTGTTCAGAGGAATAAAGTGGATACCAATCTTAAACTATTTGGAATACAACAAAGAGTTATCTAAAGAAACTTTAATTAAAGATTTAAAATGGAGAGATTATGGTGGAAAGCATTATGAGTCAATATTCACCCGTTTTTTTCATGCATATTATATGCCCAAGAAGTATGGAATTGATTTAAGAAAATCTTATTTATCTGCATCTATCTGCTCAGGACAAATTAAAAGAGACAGCGCAATAAAAGAACTAAAAAATAATACTGCAGAACAAGATATATTAGAGCAAGATGAATCATATGTGAAAAAGAAATTAGGATTTACTGATGATGAATTTCAGAAAATTATGAGTAGCCCTAGAAAATACCATTATGACTATGGGAGTGACGAAAAAATATGGAAATATTTTTCAAAGTTTGTAGCTTGGGCAAGAAAAAAAATTACCAAAGTTTGAGACTATAATCTTGTATAATTTTATTTTTAACATTCAAATTTTATGACTAAATTTTTTCATGCAACTTCCGAGGTTCAGAATAAAGATTCAATTGGAGAGGGATCGAAAATATGGCAATATACAATTATCTTAAACGGAGCAGTAATAGGTAAAAACTGCAACATTTGTTCCCATGTTTTCATAGAATCAGATGTCATTATTGGAGATAATGTAACTATTAAATCTGGTGTTCAATTATGGGATGGCGCAAAGATAGAAAATAATGTGTTCATTGGGCCAAATGTTACTTTCACCAATGATAAATTTCCTAGAAGTAAACAATACCCTGAATCATTTAAGATTTTAAAAATTGAAGAGGGTGCATCTATAGGAGCAGGAGCAATAATATTGCCAGGCATCACAGTCGGGAAAGGTGCAATGGTTGGCGCTGGCGCAGTTGTAACAAGAGATGTTGATCCTGGTACATTGGTAACTGGAAATCCTGCCAAATTTATTAAAAATTTGAAATGCTAGAAAACTGTAAAATAATTTCACTTCCAACATTTAGTAACAAAAAAGGTG
>MDTC01092778.1_pt1 | contig 21549 bp, 25 predicted proteins | sample 811181 | NCBI WGS metagenome assembly MDTC01 (sample SAMN05326644, study PRJNA326480) | marine metagenome | isolation source: seawater | place: Pacific Ocean: North | collected 2011 | reverse complement strand
TGACATCTAATCTTTTAGCAATAACATCTATAAAATTAATTTGATTATTAGTTATTTTAGTAACATTATCAGGGCCAATATCATCTTCTGTTGCGTCCACTACCTCTTCAGCAGCTAACACCTTACGAAGCCTTAAAGCTCTTCTTAACGCACGACCTTCTGCTCTAGTTTCAGCTACAGCTACAGGATGATTTCTAAAAACTTTGTCACAATTGCCCCAATATACGTCTGCTGCGCCATTTACAGTCCTGGATTTAGTTTCTGGTGTAATATCTTTACCATTTAAAACATAGCTGAGAGAATGGACTACAGTAGCTCTTTTCTCATTATCTGGCCTCGGTGATTGCACTACTTCTGAAGTAGAATCTATAATAGCACAATTCATAGCGGTTTCAAATATTCTTCTCAATCCATCTGTAGTAGGATTTCCTTGTATTTTTTCATCATCTGAAAGTAGACCAAGAACATGATCTGTCCAATCTAAGTCAGCAATAGTTGGAATTTTATTATCACTTGCAGTTTCTACTTCTGCTTTTTTTCTAGGCATTATTTGTCCTCTATTTCTATAATTTTAGAATTTCTACTATTAATATTTTCTAAAACTTTATGTAGTTTTTCGCAAACTATGATAGCCCTACTTTTAGAAAAATCTTTCGTTTGCTTAATCCTAATAAGTTTATATCCTTTACCAACAATCAATCCAGATTTCTTTTTATCATAAGTTTTGTTTCTTGCTAAAGACTCTTCTCCCCAAACTGGAGCAAAGTGAGATGGTCCATCTACTTCTATAGCTATATTTATTTTAGGCAGGAACAAGTCTATTTGCAAACGGGTGTTCGCTAAGATTTGTTCTTTATGGAAATCCACCTTATACCCTTTAGAAATGAGATCGTCTAAGATATAGTGTTCCATTTTAGAACCTACTTTGCTACTTTCTCTTACAGCTAAGTTACCTTTAGATGTCATATCTTTTTTATTTTTTTCTGTTCTGTTCTCCCAATTTTTTTTAGCCATTCGGCTTTTTTCTTTAATTTTTTTATCATCAGCCTTTTGCCAGTTCTTAAAGACTCCCAGCCCTATTTTTTCCTTTTCTTGATCTGTTCTCTTTTTGCCCTTTGTTGGGTGTGGATGCAAACCTGAATTTATGGCATTCTTCATTGCTTCTGATCTATTCCTTACAGGTATTTTAAATTTTCTTGCATCTCTATCAATTTTTTGACGATAGGTATTTAATTCCTTAGCTATAGCTCCAAAGCTTTTCTTTTCTTTTAAATATTTTGTTTTGATAATGTCAAATTTTTCAGAATCGCTTAAATCACTATAGTTCTTCATTCTATTGCTTCCTTAATATCATACGCTATGCTAGGCGCATCTTGATCGGCCTTTACATATATTATATCCTGATAACCTGATAACTCAACAAGAGAGTCTTCTTGTGTCACTATAAAGATGATTTTATGATTATGTTGTATGCTCTTGAGTATTTTCACATCTTCTAAAGTAAAAGTTATTATATATGATGAATTTTTTACTTGTGGTATATAGCTAGTATGAAAAATATTATTTTCTGACATAAAAATGCCGCAGTAATCTGTAAAAATAATCTTCTTGGATATATTCAAAAACTCACAAATAAAATTATAACATTGAATTCTAGATATATCTTGAGTTTCTTCATTTAGTAAATTTTGTTGAAATAAAAACATTTTCTCGCATTCATATAGTGTTCATTAATCTTTTAGCTTTTAATAAACTGTCTGGATGGTCTAGATGTACTGAGTTTATATTTGTAAAATATATATTTATATCCATATTATGTTTAATCAATATATTAGATATTTCAAATAAGTACATATATTTTTTAACACAAGCGTTGCATATTTGCTTAAATTGCTCTAAGTCTTTGGAGTGTATATAAAGGAATTCAAAAAGTCTATTATTTAAGTCATAAAAAATAGATTCTATTTGATTTTGGTTTTTTACTATACATCCTATTTTAGATTGAAATTTTTTATTATGACTAGATATCATAGCTGTTTTTGATATTTTTAAGTCTTTTATACCCGATATGTTAAATATTAACCCAACATTAAAAATACATATACTTTGATTCTTTATGCCTGATATAACTTCTGTTAGCATACCTCCAATATTCATAAATTCATCAAAGCATACATTAATATACTTAACCTTTTTCCTTTTATCAAGATCCATATCTGTAAAGTCTCCAATAACTATGATATTGGATCTTGGATAAGCTTTAAAAATATTTTGTATCTGATAATTAATCAAATAATCATTTTTAAGTTTTATGGATAATTTATTATTAAATTGAGCCCAATATTGATCTGTTTTCGGGGCTAAAATAATAAAACAAGTATTTTGTTTCATGGTTTATTTGCTACGATATAATATTCTATAATATTACTATACTTCTTTACATTGGTTTCAAAACCTATATCTTCTAGATATTTTAATATATCGGACATATTATGTATAGATTGTTTGTCTGGGTACAAGATGTCTTTAATCATTGATGATTCTATCATATTAAAATTTAAAGCAACTCCAAGCTGTTTTAAATCTGTTCCTTGAATATACAATTCTCCTTTTGATTTTAATTTTTGGAATATTTTTTCCAGAGCCAAAGGCACATCGATCTTTTTTAAATAATCACACATATTCTGTATAATTATTGTCTCTATAGATCCATCATCGTAATTGTCTATATTAGTAATATTTTCATATATAGAGTTAGATGGAGGAAGTTCTTGATCGGACACATGAAAAAAAATTGATTTATCCATAGTATTTAAATATTGTTTTAGAGGTGTTATAAATTAATTCGGACCAGTACTGTTTGTTATTAGTTTCTTCTTCTTTTATGATTTTATGATAGTTGGTTGTCCATGATTGAGCAATAGTTTCATTCATTGCTACGTTGTATTGTGTCGGAAAATTATATACAGTATTATCATCTTCCCCAGTATCTATGAGGTTTTGAGGTTTTACGACATGGTCTATTACGATAATAGGTATGTGAAATTGAATAGATATATCTCTACATTTTTTATGATATAAAACCTTATTGTTGCATATAATAATATTAGGGGTGTCTTTTGCAAAGTATAAATGATCAAATGTAATAAGATTATGATTTAAAGATTTGATGGTTCTTTCAAAACTTAAACTATCTAAGTGAGTCCATAGTATATTCAATGTACTTGTTGGTGTGATTAATTCTCTAGATAGTATGCCTGTTACTATATTCATGATAATAATTTATTTCTAAAGTTTTCTTCACTAAATAAGGATTTATCAAAATTGTTTAATTTTTTTTGTTTTTCTTTTTCGTTAGTTTCATAAGCTTGTCGCATTTTATGTCTGATGGAGTTTAGATACGGCTCTCTCCACATTTCGTGTATAGTATATTCATATTCCATAAAGAAATCTTTACTATATATATTAGTCAACACACTATCAATCTCGAAGCCGTTACTTTCATTAATATAAGTATTCGGTCCGCTGCCAGCATTAACAATAGTTAAGTTATCAAACAGCATTGACTCTATTGAACTTGATCCAAAATTTTCACATTTACAGACATTAACAAAACAGTCCGCTTGAGCATGTAGTCTCATAATATATTCTTGATCATAGTGTCCTACTAAAATACGAGGCTTGATTATAGATGAATGATTAATTCTTAAAGCCTTTTCAATTTGTTCTATATCAAATATAACAATTTGTTCAGCTTCATGATTTTGATAGCCTTCTACATGAGTTTTAATTACCAAATTAACGTCATCATGATTTTTAAATTCTAAGAAAAAAGCAGCTAATAGGGCTTTTATATTATTATGATCTTTATAACTAGCTACATAATAAAACACAAATGTTCCTTTATCATTCTCAAATATTGGTTCGTATTCTTTTTTTTCAAATTTGGAAAGATCAAAGGGTTCCGGAATACGTTTAATTGGTATGTCACACCCAGCATCTTCAAGAGATTTTTTAGACCAATCTGAAGATATTACAACAGTATCCATCATATTGATTCTTTCGACCCATCCAGTATGTCCTATATTATATGTATTAATTTCAGGTATACATATGTTTTCACCAAATTCTTTACGATACTCAAAGCAATTAGCATAACCATGCTGAATAACAGCGTCATACGACCGACTACTATTATCCTCAAATTCCATGTAATCCTTACCGGACTCATTGCCATAATCTAAATTATTACTAAAATAAATTGGTCTAATGCTAAGGTTTACATCTAAACTATACCCTAGAGCATCAACATATTTTCTAGCGGTTCGACCTAAACCTGTGTTTTCTTTATATGGACCTATATATAAAATATTCTTCATTATTTAATACTTTAGAAAATCTCTATTTGGTAATATTTTGTTATCTTCTAAAAATCTGTGTAAAAATGTTTTATTATTAAACCACATCTCTAGAACCTTTATAGCATCTTCTTTCTTATAGGGTATGATCTTATCATCGTCTAAAAGATAGCCATTGTCTAGTGCTTTAATTAAACTTTGCACAAAAAAACTATTTTTAAGTTCTGGTTCTTCCAATACTTTATCTACTACATTATAGATTAGTTCTCTATTTGTGCCATCTGCTACTGAATTCTTATTAATATTATCAAAGTGTTTAATAGGTATGGGCTTCCAACCCTTAGAATTGCTTATATCTATACTATCTATAATTTTTTCAAATTCTTTAGCAGTAAAATCCCAAGAATATTTTTGTAAAACTTTATTCCTATATTGCTCTTTGATATTTATCATTTCAATCATATCAGTATTAATCATGTTTTTAATTTCATTGATACAGCTATTGTTATCTGGATGTACCCTGTCCGAAGAATTGTCCCCATCCCTGTACCACTCTCCAATATCTACTAAATTAGCGTCTAAGTCTTCTCCTAATTCTTTCATGGCTCCGTGATTGACTGTAATTAAAGGTATCCCGCACGAAGCAGCTTCTAGTGGAGGTATGCCGAAGCCTTCACAGATAGCATATTGTATATATATATCAAATGTATTATATATCATAGCTAATGTTTCTTCGCTGACACCTCTAGATGAACTAGGCAATACTAATTTGCGCTGCCTACACTTTTGGCATTGATATACTTCCCCTTTCCATGTCATTGGTGCGACATGTCCACAATTTTTACAGATATATGTGAATATCACCCTATGGAAAACATCAAATTCCATAAGTAGCTGTGGTATATTCCATCCTTTGGTTTCTGGATAGCTAGTATGTAAATATAAATATGTATCTGGATACTCTTTCAATACTTCAGACAATATTCTCATCAGCTCCGGTATAAGTTTACGCTTCTGATTTCTCATTACGCTTCCTATAATAAAAGCATTAGGATTAGCAATACCTAGTTTATTCCTCGCTCCAATTTTATTTATAGGTTTAAATACATCGGTATCAATAGAATCTTTAACAACTCCTGATACATTAATATTATATCTATTTTGTATTTCGTTTTTAGCCCAGTGTGTATGGGTTAATAAAGTATCGCAGCTACTTAAAGAATCTAACCACTCAGGTCTAACTGGAAATGAGTCTATTGTAGGAGCTATTATCCAATGAAAATGATTTCTAAATACCGATGTTCTTTGGTATAAAGACATAAAGACATCCCTGAAGTCTATTACTATATCAGGTTTAAAATGACCTACTACTAAATCAAATCGCCATTGACCAAATTGATTTTGTAAGACGCTGTTGTATTTTTGATATCTTTCATCATCAACTGATACAGCATTAGGATAGACTTTCCAAGGAAATTTATTTTTAGTATCTACAGTTTTATAACAAGATAACTCTGCGATATCATATTTATTGGTATTATATAATCTAGTTAGAATAGATTTAGTGTAGTTACCATAACCAGTTGAGAGATCACCGCTTTCTGTACAAAATAAGACTTTCTTTTTCATAATAGATAAGACCATTCACGATATAAAAAGAAGCCCCTTTCGGGGCTTCTCGTGCTACACACCCACACTCTTAAAACGCAACAGTTTCTTCTGTTGTTTCTGTGGTCTGTTTGGTTTCGTTTTTTGCAACTTTTTGGATACGAGCAAAATTATTTACACGAATCTTCATAGTTGATCTCTTAACGCCATCCTTCTCCCACGAATCATTCCTTAAAGATCCTTCGATCATTACTAGATCGCCCTTCCTGAAGGAGGACGCAATAGCTTCTGCTCCAGTATCCCAGGCTTCACAATTAACAAAAGTTGTGACCTTGTCTCTTGTGCCATTGTTCTTTGTAAACTCTCTAGAAACCGCTACAGTAAAGTTCACTACAGATGTTTCCTTGCCTGCTGAATTAACATTTCTTAATTCTGGATCTCTAGCTAGGTTACCTCTCAAAATTACTAAATTCATAATTTCTCCTCAATTTTAAAATTTATAACGAAAACTAACAACTTATTATAATAACTGGCTGGCTTCAGTCAAGCTATACTTGCCAGCATTTCTTCACTATGTACGAATCCTTATTTTTTGACCTTTCGAGCTTAATTAATAGGGTATTATCTTCTATCAGTAATTCCCTGTATTTCTTATATTCTTCTGGAAATACAACAATATCACAACTGCCAGTAGAATCACCTATTTTTAGAAAAGCCATTTCCTGGCCCGGATTAACACCTCTTTTGGTTTTGATAACATTAATTCCATTTATTTCAGCACCTACTACCGGGTGTTTAGAACAGCTATCATTTATTAGGTCTTTGCATTCACTATTGGCCGAATAAATATCACAGCCATCTATTTTATGACAGGTTAACGACACACCGAGATAGAATTTTTCATTACTAGCCAACCATTCTGGTGTGTCTTCTAAGTTATAGGAAGGTTTCTTCATAGAGTTTATTACGGAAACTATAACATCTTTTCTCCTAGCTGTAATTTTTTTATTTGGATTATCTAAAAGGTATTCTAGAATTTTAATTAGATCTTCTTCTTTATCAAATTCTTCTGCGATTATTTCAATTTCACGATTAGTTAAATTATCTAGAAGTTCATAATAAAATAACATTCTATTTCTAGAAATGGGAATATGATCAACTGCACCTATAGACATCAAAGCTTTGGCAGCTGTAGAATTAATATTTCTTAAAAGTTTATAATAAATTTGACCAAAATTCATACTAGTAATATCTAAATCTGACATTATACCTTGTATCTTTTCGAATACAGAATTACCAACACCTTTGATATTAGTTAGTCCAAAATAAATGAAGTTATCTTCACCAATAAAAAACTCTTTTGCTGGTTTTTGTAACGAGGGCTTTCTAACTTCTATATCCATTTGATTAGCATTACTAATTAGTTCTTGAATTTCTTGTAATGGATCTATTTTATCTTTAGCGAACTTTAAATAAGCTACGAAAAAATGTCTAGGAAAGTGAGCTTTTACATAGGCAGATAAATAAGCATTATAAGCGTAACTTACTGCGTGACTTTTGTTAAAAGAATATCTTTGAGACTTTTCGATCCAACTAAATATCTGTTCAGCCTCATCTTTTGTAATAATTTTGGTTTCTTGAGATTTTTCCAGAAATAGCTTTTTGATTTTTGCCATTTCTTCTGGTTTCTTTTTACCAATAGCTTTCCTTAGTCTGTCAGCTTCTGTTAAGTCAAAAGAAGCGATATGTTGACAAATTTGCATCGCTTGTTCTTGGTATACCATTTCGCCGTATGTGTTTTTTAGTATGGGCTCTAAGGCGGGATGAAAAAAATCAATTTCTTCTTCTTGATTTTTCTTATCTATGTAGTGATTACTAACTGATTTACCATCTCTATAAGCCTCTAAGCAACCTGGACGCATAATACTAATTAGTGCAGAGAGTTGTTCTATATTTTCTGGTTTTAGCTTTTTAGACATCATTTGTCCAAGCCTAGACTCTAGCTGGAAACAACCTTTAGTATTACCTTCTGAGATTAATCTCCAAGTGCTTCTACAATCTAAATCAACACTTTCTATGTCTATGTTCAGATCTATATGACCATGTTCATCTACATCAAAAGTACAAGAGCAATCTTTGAAAGAAATATTTTTCATGTTTTAAAAGCGTCCTTGAATTGAATTTTTTGGCTCAAATTTTTATGTAGTCTTAAGAATCTTATAACAATGTTAGCACAGTCCTCTACGTCTTTAACTGCATCATGAGCATTGTCTTTGCTGATGCCTAGATAATCTCTCATATTGTCTAAGGATAAAGATCTAATATCTGAATTATAACTCATCCATAAGAACAGAACATGCATCAGATCAATTTTATCTCTAGGGTGAAATAAACAAGTTTCTTTTTCTCTATTCGTATTACCATATTTTACGCTCAGTCTGTTTACAATTGTCATATCATATCTTAGGATATTATATCCACAAGCAATTGGGGCCGTAAACTGCGACTTTTTACCTCCATTTGCTTTTAAATGATATTTATCTAAATATGATACAAATTGCATCCAAGCTTGTTTTTGCTCCGGATAGTCTTTCCATTCAGATAATACTTGTTCAGCAGAAATAGCTCTTACTTTACCATGCCATTCTAGAATGTCTGAATCCGTGTATGGGTTATCAACTTTATTATCTTCTAGTCTTTCTGGCTTCAGATTGATGTTAAAGTGTGATTTATCAATTATTTCTAATTTATATGGATCTACAATTACAGCAGATAGTTGCACAGGACTACATTCATTTGGGTTCTTTCCGTCTGTTTCAAAATCGAAAACACATATTTTATTACGAATCATTTATTTCTCCAGAAAGGTTTGTTGTGATAAGCTAGTCTTAGCATACATTATTTTATCTAACAATGCAATACCCAAAATGTCAAATTTAATAACCCCTATAGATTCTAAATCAGCCATTTCAAAACCAGCTATGCTTTGTTTTGTCTTAGTATCCCATAGCATAGGACATATAGAACTCAATTGATTATTAGCAATTGCTATACCGGCAGCATGTTTAGACTGATTATATTTAGAGCCTTCCAAACGAATAGCTTGTTCAAATCTTTTAGATAAAGGTCCTTGCAGTTCATTATTATCGTCTATATAACACCACTCTTTTAATTTATTACCATTATTTTCTAATGCCCATCTAATAATAGATGCTTCGCCATTTTCATCTTTCATTTCTTGCAACTCATCTGCAATCTTAGCTTCATCAGGAATGCTCTTGGTGATTTTATTCATTTCTTGGAATGAAATATTACCATACACTCTTAGAACCTCTTTTAAAGCTCCTCTGCCTTTTAACGTATTAAAAGTAATCATCTGAGAAACTTTATCATGTCCATATTTTTCTTTAATATAGTTGATAATATTTTCACGATGTTCTATAGGAACGTCTACGTCAATATCTGGCATAGAAATATGATCTTTGGTGTTTCTACCAGTGTTATAGAATCTTTCAAAAATAAGATCATACTTAATAGGGTCTATAGCTGTAATACCAATCAAATATGAAACTAAACATCCAGCAGCACTACCTCTACCGGGACCGGGTAAGCAGTTTTGGGATCTAACATAGTTGACAATATCTCTGACAATCAAAAAATAACTTGCAAGATTTGCAGACTCTAAAACTTCAAATTCTTTCTTGACTCTATCTACATATACTTGGTGTTGCTCTTTAGGTATTTTATTTTGTATTTTTTTACGCCAACCTTCACGACACAGCTCTGTGATATATTCAATAGCAGACTGTTTATTAGGACATTGAAAGTCTGGTAATTGTGGAGATATTAAAATGTCATACTCTTTACATTGTTTATCTATCTTTATAGTATTTTTTAGTTCTTCTGGGTCGTGAATCGCTTTCATTTCTTTAGGAGAAAGTATATAGTATTTATCTGAAGTAAAAAAAGTTGACAATGGTACTTTTTCATTGTTTATAATTTTTTGTGATATTTCAGGCAAAGTTGTTTTTAATGAACTACACAGTAGCACTCTTTGGTCTACAGCATCAGCCATATCACAGTAATGAGCATCCATTGTGGCTACTCTGGGTAGATTATTATCTATAGCTAATTGCCTTAAATTTTTACCAATAGTTTGTTGATGTGTATTTTCAGTGTCCATAAGCTGTATTTCCACATACACATTCTTTTCACCAAAAACTTCTTGAAGTTCTTTAATATGCTGTAAGCCCTTAGTTTGCCATTCCTCCACTAGGGACTCTTCTGTAAAACTATAAATTTCATTACCTAGCGTGGAACCTGGGTGTCCTGATATACAGATAATATCTTTTGTTCCGGATAGCACATCTTTAATGATTTTAAGATCTAATCTGGGCTTGTGGTAGAAGTATTCTTGACTATTAGAAACAGAAACTAACTCTATTAGTTTTTGCCAGCCTTTATAATTTTTAGCAAGGACTACTAGGTGAGAGAGAGATTTATTGTCTTTATCTTTCACAGAGGCGTCTTTACTAATATATAGTTCGCAACCCATAATTGGTTTAATGCCAAATTTTTTCATAGTCTTATAAAAATCAACATTACCTGATATTGTACCATGATCAGTAATAGCGCAAGATTTAAACTTTAATTTTTGACATCTTTTAGCTATTTGTTCAGGTTTAGAGAGTCCGTCTAACAGACTGTAATGTGTATGTACATGTAAAGGAGTATACATGATGCTTAAACTTCTCCAGGAGCTTTATATTTATCTACAGAATGCCCAGGCATTTGATAATGCTCAACGACATAATTCATACCATTCATGTCGTTATCATGTTTGATTTGTTCACACTGGGTCATTAGTTGATCTTTGGGTGTTATTTTACCATCTCTGTACTCTATCATAGGTGTTACATGCTCATCATCCAAGAATGTATTTTTACCAAAATGACATAACTTTGTACACTTCCATGTTTTCTTTAATAAAGGTCTTTTAGTATTTTTTATTCTTTCGAATTTTTGACGAATCATATACTCAGCCTTAATAGCATTATCTTCATTATCAAAACATACTGAGAATGGTCCGCCATCATTCATAAAATTAATGGTCATAATAATATGTTTAAATTGAGGAAATAATTTATGTATAGCATAATGATATATACTAAGCTGCGCATCTTGTTCTAATTTTTCTTGTGTCTTTTCTTCGCCCGTAGCCCAATTTAATCTTTTACCCGTTTTCCAATCAATAATTTCTAATGTGTCGTCAGAGACTTGTGTAATTAAATCCACTGTTCCTTTCATAGATAAATTACCTTCTATCTCTCCATTAGGCGTGTCGTACTTATATTTAGCCCAATCTTTATCTATTGAGAAATCAAAGTGTTGCTCTACTCTGAAAACGTTTCTCAATCTAGGATCAAAGAGTCTATTATTTCCAGTTAAAGTTTTCCTGACCCATTCTATACAATCTTTACGATCTCTGTCAGACCATTGATGATGCTTAAACTGTGAAGTATAATAATCATATACAGTATTACATAAATATAATACATATTTATTATCAAACATATCACATTCAGTTAAATCTATATCTCCTACTACGTCGTCTGATACTACATTTGTTTCATCTTGAATTCCTTTTTTCATTACTGCTAATATTTCTAGTACCTTATGAACTATGGTTCCTTTGTCAGCTTTTTTATTAGATGATCCACGACGACCTAATACATATTCAATGAAATATTGTTGCTCACACATATTATGCGTTCCATACGACGAGCTTCTAAAATATGTTATTATAATGATATTTCTCCTTTAGATTTTAGGAAATTGTAAATTATATTATTCTTTTCTTCAATACTTCCCTCAAGATTGGCAATCACTAAATCGAAATTAGATTGATCATAATTAATATCATCTAGTGCTGTTTCGCTTGCGTGTGTGGACTCATACAGGTTTCTGTTAAGTTTTATTACTATACCCCCAGCATTTTTAACAGCCTCAACTTCATTCGGAAATCGACAATCAGCTATTAAAGCTATGTCTGGTTGTTCTTTCTTTATTAATCTAATAGTTGCTGATGACCAAACGTTATGCTGCATGCTTCTGAACACATCTGTTCCGACATACTGAAGCACCTCTCTAGATGTCATTTTAGAGTCTGTTCCGGGCCAACAACAATCTACCAATTCATTTTTATCTTCATCTGTACCATAGCACTGATTATATGTAAGCCCAAAAATATCTATACATAATTGCTTTAAAGGATCTGCAAAGTTATATATCTTTGTTTTTTTATTTGAAAATAAACTTTGTACAAATTCACACGAAGTTGTTTTACCAGATTGTTTTCTGCCAGCAAAAGCTATTACCTTAGTCATAACAATTCTCCAGTTTTGGTTTTATTTCATTTTCTATCTGCTCTGTAGTCATTTCTCCAATATCTGTAGTCAAGCTATCAATAACTTTAATATTATAAGTTCTAGAGCATTTTTCTTTAATTTTTTCAATACCCTCACTACCTGCTGTATCTGGATCTAAAATAATTATTAAAGACATTGCACCAGAGCAATCTAAGAGAAGTTTTTGTTTGTCTCCTAAAGAAGTGCCAAAAATTGCTACTGAATTTTTAATACCAGCTTCTTCTAGTCTCCATACATTTCCAGGACTTTCAACAATTATTGCTGTATTATTTTTAGCGATATATTTTTTAGCAAACCATAGGTTGTATAGATGGTCTTTAGATTTAAAATCTTTATTATGTTTCCACTTAGAATACTTCCATGAATATTGACTACTTATACAATCGCTATTTGGATTGTGGTATGAATTACATTTGTCGCATTTTTCATATATACTACGACCAGTACAACCAACCATATACTTATAATCTATATCATAGATAGGAACTACTACCCTTTGATACATTGCTTTTGATTTATTATCACATAAACCAACATCATATTTATCTAGTATTTCTTTAGAAAAACCCCTATCTAAATAGTATTGAGCAGGAACTTTTAGAGTGCTACGTATAAAATTTCTAGTAATATTAGATTTAATATCTTTTTTAGATTCTGCTATTGTATGTATATGTTTAGTAAATGTTTTCTTTTCTCTATCAGATTTTTTAATTTTTAGGTCTTTGGCGTCTTTTTTAATAATTTTTAATGCAAAGTCCATGGTCTTATTAAAAGAATACATCTCGTCACCTTTCTGCCTCCAATTATTTTCATTGACAGATAAGATGCCTCTTAAGAAACCTATGATAGAAGGCTGAAATATTTCTTCACAGTGATGTGTTCTACACACCCAATTCCCTTTATAGTCATCTCCAGTGTGATATAGGTTCAAAGCTGACGGATTGTCTCCACCATGAATAGGGCAGCACATAGTTAGCATTTTAGGACTATGCTTGCAGTCTAAATCAAATATTTCACAAACTTCATCTAAATTATCACATAGATGATCGCAAATATTTTTAATTTCTTCTTGACTATACGAACGGTATTTCTTCTTGATTAGTTGATTCATCGTCATCATTAATTTTAAAAGTATCTTGAGGATTATTAGCCAATTCCAATTTAGTTTTACCTTCTGTAATTTTAGCACACCAGCCTTTCATGTGACAATTAATATAATCGTTGTCATCTAGTCCGCCACCATGTCTACTTACAATAGGTAATAATTTTCGATTGCCTCCACTAGGACCATCTTCAGCAATCTCTTCATCTGTTTTTCTCTTAAAGATTGAGAAGTTACTACACAACCATATGATTCTATCCGAACCTGAAGCTGTATCAGTACTCTCTTTTGTAATACCATCACGATTAAGCTGAACAAATGCAACTATAGGTATTTTATATTTTGTAGCAAAATTATGTAGTTGTGTCATCATAAAACCAAGTACTTGATATTCTTTCATATCTTGACTAATTCCTTGACTATCCATTAATTTTAGATAATCGTAAAATACCACGCAGTCTTTAGCTGTTCCGTCATCATTTAGACCAACTTCTTTAATAATCCATCTTCTCATGATAGAGACTTGTTCTTCAAATGCCTTACCAGCGATAGATTTATAATAAAGAGGTAAAGATTTCATTTGGTCAATGCCTTCATGTATTTTCGTCTTTAGATCTATTGAATCTTTAAACTTTCCAGTTTCAATAGTAGACATATCAATTTCGGTCATCATTGCCAAAATTCTATTTATATGATCCTCTGTAGTCATTTCTGTATCCATATTTAAAACTGGTATACCATTACTAGCTAAAGCATAACCCATGTTATCAGCTAATAACGTTTTACCCGTTTTTGGTCTAGCAGCTATGACATTGACAGTACTTTTCCTTAATCCTCCACCAATAGCTTGATCGTATATAGGAAATCCTGTAGATAATCCCACTTGGTCGATAGGGTTTTCTTCTAAGTTTTTAATATATTCTTCTAGATTTTTACCAATAGCCTCAGGCTCATTACTGCCATCTCCTAATAATTGACCTAAATCTAATACCTTATTTTCTGCAATATTTAATATATCTGTAATACTTTCAGATCCACTAATGTCATCGATTTCGTTTTGTGCCAAAGAAAGTTTTTCTTTTACTATTCTAGCTATTTCTAATTTCTTTATTTTGATAGCAAAGCGTCTAAGGTTATTTTCTTCAACAGGAAATACCAAGATAGCCTTAATATGCAAAGCTTCATCTTTAGATGATAAGATCGTACTACAACCTAATTCTTGAGATGCTGAGAGTATGGATGCAAGATCTATACTAGAAGCATTGTTTTCTTCATAAATATGTTTTATACAATTAAATATTAATTGATTGGTATCTATAGTAAAAGATGCAGTAGATATTAAATCTGCTATATCTAAGTATGCAGACTCTCCATATTTACACAAACCTGCTAGAACTGCTCGTTCTGCGGATGGATCAGATAAAATTTTAGTCATTTTTTAACCAGCTGATGAGGAACACTTATTACATTTATATCTTTCTTTTCCACTAGAAATTAGTGATGAAGATACTTCTTCTTGTTTACCGCAAATTCTACATTTTACAGCAATCAACTCTTTCTTGGGTCTTCTTTTCATCGGTGGTTTTGAATATAGTTTTTTTGCGATCTCTGGGTTTTCTTTGAACATCCCAGATTCTGACATTTGATCAAATTTATTAACTGCCAATGATTTTGCCTGCTTAGGTTTTCTAGTAGTAGTTGTTTTCTTTTTGGTGGTCTTTTTCTTTGTTGTTTTCTTTTTGGTTGACCTGCGTTTAGTTTTTGGTTCTGTGTCGCTATCTTCCAGCATAGAACTTAATAAAGCAATCATTTGTTTAATTTGTTCTGGATTGTTTTTAATATCCTCAGGATTGATTGACATTTTTCACCTTATTTCTTTGAATAGAAAGTAGAATATCTGATAAGTTTTTAAGATTATTAGCTAAATAGGATAATCTATCCATTCTTTGCTTAGCATATTTCTGTATCTTATATAAGCTATTAGCTTTATCATTATTTTTTACTGCTTGATAAAATTTTTCTATATAGCCATATCCCTTATAGTTATTTAATTCATCAGCAATTACCATTTTAGCACTATCCTCAGCCCAATTATGTCTGGCAATTTCTCTGTTTAATGTTCTTTGGATATGAAATGACATTTGGCCTAGTCTATAAGATATTTGGGCGCAATCTTCCGGCGTTAATTTTTCTATAACATCTCTAGACATAGTTAGATATTGATTTAACTCTTTAGAATTTTCAATCTGAGATGTAGACAAATTGGGTAATCCTGTAGAATTTTCATATTCATCTAGAATTTTGTCCCAATATTCTAATTCCTCTTTACTTGTTTTATGCATTGTTAATAATTTCCAGCCATTCTTCTTGTTTATTATATGGTAGTTCTATATATATAATATTATTTATCTCACACCACTCTTTTTTATCTCTATCTCTTTTTTGTTGTTTTAGAAAATCTAATTTGGTTCTATGATAAAATGGAGTAAATTCATAATGCTGTTCTCCATGAACTTCTATACATTTTTTATTTAATGGTATAAAAAAATCCATATATAATGTTTCGGATTTTCTAAGATGTATTGTGACTTCTTCTAGTACTTGTAAAGTTGGATATACGTTTTTGATAATTTCTCTAGCTTCTAAATGAAGACTGGATTTATTATTAAGTGTGCTTTTAGAAGCTAGTCCAGTTAGGGTAATGTTAAATTCATTACCGTCTAAACCCATAGTTTTCATACTAAACCCATAGTCTCTTTTGTAACTTTCAGTATTATATCATAAGCTTCAGGATTGTCAACAAAAAATTGTCTCAATTTTTCAGTACCTTGAAATTTCTTCTTCTCTCCTTCTATTTCAAAACTATACCATGCACCGCCTTTGGATATAACTCCAATATCAATAGCAAGCATCATGATTTCTGTTATTTTGTCAACACCAGAACCATATCTAATATATGATGTAGTAACACCTCCGGGAGGACTTAAAGCAGAGCATAGCACTTGCCATTCAACGGTTTGTCCTATTTGAGTATTATCTGTTAGTGTCCACGGTTTAAAGGTTTTGGCTCTCATCTTAATATCTGTTTGATAAGCAATAGCTTGTCCACTTTTTTCTTTAAACTCAGCACCATAGCCTGTAGGATTACCCATCAAATGTGTAATACCTATTACAATATTTTTATTTACAGGAATAACATTCGCTACTTTCCTGCAAAATTTAGCCAATAACTTAGCACCATCTGCTCTTTGCATTTTATCCATACTAGATGTTATTTCTGCTTCTGTACATAATGCAGAGTATGAGTCTATGATCACTATAGATCCCGGTTCTTCATTAATGATGCGCTCTCCGATAGAAAGGTATTCTTCACCACTTAGTATTTTACCTTCTTGCGAACCAATAATATCAAAACGATCTAAATCTAAATGAGAAATACCTTCTAAATCTCTCTTTTTAAGTCTGCCTTCAATATTTAGATAATAAACATGTCTGGGTTTTTTTAAATCACCTTGATATTCAGGTTTTTGAGCTGTTGCGGCTAGATCCAGTGACGTTGTAGTTTTGCCACATTTAGGCTGTCCCGTCAAAACAACGAAACTACCTTCAGGAACACCACCCCCTAAAACCATGTCCAAAGAAGGACTAACAGGTATTATAATAGACTGCCTGTCTACTAAAGCATTTGCACTCATCATTATATCAGAGCCAAAATTCTTTTTTACATCATCTTTAAGAGCCATCGTCTTCCATCTCTCTGAGTTTAGAAATAATACTTTTTTTGTTTACGTTTTTTCTGAATTGTGTATTTTTGATATCTCGTTTTTCGGTATAGTCAACAGATTTATCTTCTGTTTTTAATAAAATTTCCTGTTCTGTTTCTATGATAGGTAGTAAATGTGGTGCTCGCAAAGAGTAAATTCTACGAGCTTTATTACTTTTTAATGCTTTTATAATCGCCTTTGCGTCATATTGCTTTAGCAACTTATTTGCAGTAGCTATTTGATTTCGATAAAAAGCTGCCCAATTTTTATTAGTCCAAAACCTATAATGCAAGTCTTTCTTATCTTTGATAGCTTTATTTTCGCATATCATCTCTGTAATAAATTGTGCTGCTGACACAAGTTTACCATTAGAGTATTTAGATGGATATTTATTCGGAGTCATTAGGTCTAAAAATATGATCCTGAGTGTCTTTATTTTTACCTACATACTTCTTTCGTAAATTATCATTAAGGGCAGAGGCTTCTCCTGTCATGATCGAAACATTTTTAGTGCCTTTACTTGATGTTTCGCTAATCATTAAATCTTTTGACTTAGAAGCTTTCTTAGCTTGCTTAGATTCTTCAGGAGACTTATTTGCCCTAATTGCTGCATCTACTTTATCAACAGAAATATTCAGTTCTTCTGCGATATCTCCCATCTTTTTGTTTTGAGCGTGTAACCATAATATTGCATATTCTTGTTTTTTATTTCTTCTCATTTTTTCCTCACTTTGGCCATTGGATTTTTTGGGATGGTTTCTTCATTCTCGTCATACCTTTAGGTAGTTCTCTTTGACTTGTTTGCTTATAATCATTATGTTTTCTATTTAAAGCTGCTTTATGATCGTCACTCATTCTATCACGATTTCTATTAGCCAAGTCTCCTAATGTTTTCAATTCACTGTCAGACTTTTTCACTGAACTATTAAGTGTTAGCATGTCGTCATAATTTCTAGAACACTGCTGTTTACATTTAGGACATTTGACTATCTCTTTGTACTGACTAATCGTTGCAAATAAGTCGAAAGACTCATCGCATGATTGACAGAAGTAAGTGTATGATGGCAATTTACTTCAAACTCCTATTAATATCTTTTAATATTCTAACATTTTTACTTTTTAAGAAATCTATATATTTGTCAAAAACTAATTGGTCAACTTCTAAGAAAGACCATTCATCTTTACACACGCTATCGATGAAAGAATTTTGAGCTTTTTCCTTAATGCTGCTATGTAGCTTAATAGGATTGTACACTTCTTTATTTGGGTTACATTTAATATAATATATATTATAAGCTTTTCTGTCTGTAATATGTTTAGATTTTTTACCAAAGACCTTTTTAGCACAAGCGTCTTCAGGCTTATTTGTTCTAGGATTGCCGTTATCGTCCAAAAATTCTTGATTATCTATTAGAGTATAATACTCATCTTTTTTTACATCAACATTATGATGTTTAATTAAGAACTCCGATGTGTTTACTTTCATATCTCAATTCCTTAGGTATAAACAAGGTCCATTCTGGTATATATTCTATGTTAGTCAAAACCTCATACCAAGGCAAGTATTTAAAACTAAATCTAGGCTCAATAGGTTCTAATAATAACTTCATATTAGCTTGAGAGGGTGTTTTATCTGCTTTTTTTCTATTGCAAATATTACACGCAGTTACTATATTGTTCCAACATGTAGGGGAAGTATGATATTTCCATTTGGATTTAGGTATAACATGATCATATGTTAACTTACTAGTATTATATTTTTTACCACAATATTGGCAAGTATAATTATCTCTCAAGAATAAATTTTTACGAGTAAATTTAACTGATCCACTATGACCTTTCACAAACCTGTTAATTTTAATTATACAGGGGATATCGTAGGACTTCCCACACCCAATAATTTTATCTTTATTATAAACTTGCACTATATCTATTATTGGTTTTTTTTGATGATTTATTTTAAAAGACCAATTAATAGCTGTCTTCCAATCTATGATTGATAGTGGGGTATAGTCTACGTTTAGTACTAGGCAGGGTTTATGATTCATTCTCATAAGTTTTTAATCTATTAACAATATCTGCTATAATAGGATTACGAACAATGTCAGAAGCTTCTAATTGAACCATGCCCACACCTAATAAATTATCTAGTCTTTCAGACAGGTTAGCAAAACCACCTTTGAGATGTCTTTGTAAATCTGACTGATCTACATCTCCTGTAAGTATCATTTTACTATTCATACCGATACGAGTTAAAAGCATTTTTAATTGATCATAAGAAGCGTTTTGACATTCATCAGCTACAATGAAAGCATCGTGAAAACTTCTACCTCTCATTAATCCTAAAGGCACTACTTCTATTAGTCTTTGACTTTTTAGTTTAGCAAAATGTGCAGATTGAATAAAATAATGTATTTCATCTATAATAGGTAGTAAATATGGGTGTAATTTTTCTTCAGCAGTACCGGGTAAAAATCCCAAACGCTCTCCTGCTTCTACTACTGGTCGTGTAATAACAATTTTTTTAACCTTAAAATCTAATAAATATTCTAAAGCCATACCAATTGCTATATGGGTTTTACCACTACCAGCTGCACCTTGACAAAAAGTAACAGTATTTTCTGCTACGGTTCTAATATAGTCTTTTTGATTTATAGTTCTAGGTTTTAATCTATTTTGAAAACCTACTACATTTTCTGGAACCTTTATAGCAGCTGTGTCTAAACGTTTTTTGCGGTTTTTCTTCAAGTTGATAACCTTCTTTCAAGGAAGAGTTTAAATTAGACATGCCCCACCTGCGCAACTAATTTCCTCTATTCCTGTTGTGTTATCCTCTGTTTCTAATAGTTGGGTATAATCTACCCTAGAAAAACTATCGTATAAATCTGTATAAATTTTCCAATTATATACATCTTTCATACAATATGTCAATCTTTTAATATCATCATCGAAATATTTTTTGGCAAATCGATTCATTTTTGTAGCAAATAATTTTTTTGCATCAGAATCTTCATCTGTTGCTTGAGACAGGGTCATATAATCGCATGCTGCCCATAAATTTAAATCAAAAGCATTTAACCCTAATTCGATTAAACCAGAACACCACAAAGCAGCATCTCCATATTCTTTTACAATTTCTCTTGGAGTATATACTGTAGTAAATGGTGCCTGCGGATAATCTTTGTCTCCACTTTGAGGTATCAAGCTAATACCAGCGAAAAATTTTCTATTATTATAAATAAATTTTGTTACAGCTTCCCATTCCTCTGGTTGTACAGTAACTGTATTGCTAACATTATGACTTAAAAAATCTTGTGTACATAGGGATCTGTTTTTACCTGAATGAACCCAATTTTTCTGAGCATCTTTTACTACAGATAGCATTTCTACCGCTGGTAGCTGATTTTTAAGTTTAGATCCATCAGGAACTTCAATAGGGAATTTAACAACTTCGTCTGTATCATTTGCAGACCAAGCAGATTTTTCACATGCCTGAGGATTATAGCTTTTAAAGTGTTGAAATGGAGCTTCTAAGGTATTTGCTTGAACATGCCTAATGTATCTTTTAGCATGATGTGGGTGAATACCAGAACTTGTACCAAGCATACTACTGCTAGTGCCTTCTGGCTTCAAACAAGTTACTCGTGCTGCTTGATTAATATTAATTTTTTTAGCTAGTTCTTTATTAGTATCCACAGCAATTTTAGCACCTTTTTTCAATACTTTTTCTGTTAATACTAACTCGTGTTTCTCCATAATTCCTGTTAAAGAAACGCCAAGTAAAGCCTCTCTTTCAAAAATAGCGTTAGTAATATCTCCTAGATATTCTAAATTAGTAAATCCCGCTTGCAAAGTTCCGATAATTGCAGCAGCTCTACATCTTTCGTAGAAATCTTCTTCATCTGTTACAGACGAGCAATTGATGGTGGAAAGATTACAACCTTGCCAACCAGATTTACCTGTCTTCTCATCTACAGGCCACATACCTACTTCGACACATGGATTAAAAGTCATCTCGGTAGAATCGCTCCAAATAAAACCAGGCTCACCAAATTCTTTAACAGATTCCATTAAAGCAGCAAACTTTTCGTATGATGTATCGTCTTTAATAAGCAAGGCAGAATTATTACTTCTAGCTCTTTGTGGATTATCTATATACCAATTGCCAGTTTTAGCTTTAGCCATTTCTTCATCATCAGCGCTAAATAATGCTAACGACGCACTTCTACGAACACCACCAGATAATACAGCATCGCTGCTGTGCATAATAATATCATAAGCATCGATAG
>MDTC01277133.1_pt1 | contig 21553 bp, 13 predicted proteins | sample 811181 | NCBI WGS metagenome assembly MDTC01 (sample SAMN05326644, study PRJNA326480) | marine metagenome | isolation source: seawater | place: Pacific Ocean: North | collected 2011 | reverse complement strand
CAATTACCCACATTACTGCATGGCACCGGTCTCCCCATCCAGCAGTTTCTGAGTGAGGACAGCCTGCTCACGCCAGCCCAGCAGATACAGATTTTGCGCAACGCGTTGGCGCTGTCCGGCCAGCCCGAATTTGGTTTACGGGTGGGCAAGCGCCTGACGCCAGCTACTCACGGTGCGATGGGCTTCGCCGCCTCCAGCAGCCCGGACTTGCTCAGTGCGCTCCAGGCGATACACACCTTCTTGCCTACGCGCGTCAGCGTTATTCAGCTGCATTTGCAGCAGATTGAAGATCACTTGGAATGCAGACTGGCTTTCCTGATGCAGCTGGACGACGACCTCCAACGCTGCGTGGCAGAGACTATCATTATGACGCTGCTAGCGTTTGGCGAATTCATTGTAGGCCGCCCCCTGTACGAGGCTGAAATCGGCTTTTCCTACCCGCCCCCTCAGTACCATGCGACCTATTCCGAATGTATGTCCGGGCGGGTTCGCTTTGGTTGCGATCAACTTATGCTTAGATTACCGATGGTTCTGTGCAGGGAACCCAACGCCTCCGCCAACAACGAAAACTATCGCCTAGCATTGCGGCAGTGTGAGTCGATGCTTGCGGAACTTCAGACCCAGGAGCCAAGCTACCAGACCCGGCTCAAGAAGATGATGTTGTCCCGACCACCTGGAACGCTTAGTGAAGAAGAGGCGGCGGCGGCCCTATTTATGAGCAAACGCACCCTGGCGCGCAAACTAAAACAAGAAGACAGCAGTTTTCGACAAATTCGCGACGAGATTCTGTCACGGCAAGCAGCGGACTATTTGAGTGGAAGTCAATTATCCGTCGAATCTATCGCTTCTCTCTTGAATTATCACGACAACGCGAGTTTTAGGCGCGCCTTCAAGCGCTGGTTTGGTCTGTCGCCCACTCAGTACAGGCAACACGGCAATTCCTCGGACACCGCACCACGGTCAAGACACTGATGGTAGAGCACATGGGATGGCCTACGAGTTCTTGCTATCACCAATCCCTCCCAGCATAACGCAATATATGTTGCCTAGCGCATTCACTCATATTGTTCCTACAACCAACCAAAAATTGGTCTACACTCTAAACAATAGAAGCATGAAGGTGTGGAAAAGTGAATTGGTTCAGACGCTTATCGATTCAAACTAGAATCTATTTAATTACCAATGTAGCCACTGCTGGCTTCATTATTTGTTTTCCATTGACTTCACTGCGTTAGCATCCGGTTCCAAACTGATGACAAGTAAACTAAACGCATCAATGAATCTACTAAAGTTTCGCGACACCAGTCAACGTAATTTTGGCAAGTTCATTGTCGAAGCAGAGTCCAGAAGCGAGCAAGTGGCTATTTACGGTATGACAATTGGTATCTCTACTTTCACACGCATTCTTCTTATTTCTTACTTAATTGGTCATTCAATGTCGCTCAATCTAAATAGTGATCGAAGTAATCAAAGGGAACGCTAACCAGACTAACCTACTAGCGCTACATACATACTGCCAAATGAGACAGCTAGGACAGGAGAGCAAGGCCATGGGTTTGCCGTCGTGGCATACGAGGTTCGTTCTTTTGCATCAAAAAACAAGACTATACGTAGGAAATCCACGACACAATTAACAACCTGATTACAGCTTTGAAAGATGCAGTAGATGTAATGGCATAAGGGACTGATAGGGCTCAATCTGGCGTTGCAGCACTAGCAGTCTAAGAGACATTGTCTGTGTGGTAGTAAGAGTAAGCTAATTTTTAGCAAACAAATGGAGATATATATATGCCTAGAACGAAATTTACTATTGCGCAAGTAACCAGCAGGTTAATGTTGGCTAGTTGCTTCATGACACCGGGACTATCCTATGCTGCTGATATTACATGGAGTGGTTTTGCGTCGGTTGCTGCCGGACAAACATTGGGAAGCGATGATGCAGAGTATGTTGTTGATAACGCCACCGGCGGTGCATACGATAATACATTGCGCTTCCTGCCGGAAAGTACAATGGCCATACAGGCTTTCGCCCAAGTAAACGAATCGGTTTCAGCAACGGTACAAGCGGTAGCAAAAGGGTCAAATGAGAAAAGCTTCGATACTTCCTTTGAATGGGCATATGCCACGCTTGCTGTAACTGACAATACAAAGATCAACTTTGGACGATTCCGCGCACCACTGTTTTATTATTCCGACTTTTTAGATACATCCTATGCCTACTATTGGTTAAGAGCACCGACAGACATGTACGTTGCACCATATTCAACGACGACGGGCGTTTCTCTGAATGATTTTCGCTATCTAGGTGACTTTGAATTATCCACACAGATTTGGACGGGGGAGGAGCAAATCGAGTTCCTGGGATCACCCGGTGAGCTGACTGACATGATAGGTATTAACTTTATGCTAGCTTACGATTGGATAAAGTTACGTGCTGTGTATAACACGATGGATTCAGCAATTGAAGGATTGGGCGTAGATACTAAATTAATTTATTCGGCATATGCCGTGATCGCAGACTATGAAAATTTCAAGTTTAGAAGTGAATACGGAAATCTTGAAGATGATGACACCGGCTTAGAGGATAAATTTGGGTATGCATCGGTGGGATACACTATAGGCAATTTTACACCCCATTATACCTATTCTGAGCAAGATAGAGCCGCTTTCTTTCTCGCAGAAGTAGAAACTCACACAATAGGGATACGCTGGGACTATTTGCCCGGTACAGCGTTTAAATTGGAGTACTCAGAATCTACAACTGAAGCAACTCCATGTGATCCTATGAGCGGGATGTGCCTTCCTCCGCAAGAAACCAAAATTGAAGTAGTCGCCGCAGCAATTGACTTAGTATTTTAGAGAGGGGATTAATATGATTAGATTCAATATAACGGCTACTTTAGTAGCTTGTATTATATCATTTCTTTCTTCCCATTCCTTTGCCGATGTAGTCGTGATTGTAAACCCAAGTAATTCTGTATCAGAGCTCAATGATAAGTGGCTTGGTGCCATATTCTTAGGGAAGAAAACGAAATTTCCGGACGGTAGCTCGGCTGTACCTATTGAACAGCAACCGGGTACGTCAGCCCGGGATAAATTTAATGAGAAAATTCTTGAAAAGAATGAAGGACAGTTGAGAGCATATTGGTCTCAGCGGATTTTTACGGGTAAAGGTCAACCACCCAAAACTGTCAACGGGAGCGCTGACGTAAAGAAGCTGGTATCGGAGAATCCAGTATTCATTGGGTATATTGATGCATCAGAAATTGATGATACGGTAAAAGTTATCCGAAAGCTTGAATAGAAATTTCCATTCAAACTTTTATAGCTCACCTTTGGAATATGAATTTAAGGTATACCTACAGAAGCGGTCCTAGATTCCCATCTTCAGCTATAAGTTACTGTAATATTTGAATAATAGTTGTTTTTTGAAAAAGCCGATAATGATATTTATCGGCTTTTTGAGGCCTTTAGCTTGAAATTAATCAGCAGCCACACAATGACTTATGAAGCTTGAATCTCCATCATGGGAAATTTGACCCGGTTCTGTAGGTATACCCAATTTAGAAAGCGTGTTAACGGACTTAACATATTAAACAACAGACCAATTAACATGCTAAATTGTAATTCTCTGACAAAAATAAAAGTTCCAGTTTTTTTCAAAGTGCGAGAAGGCGCACCTGAATCCATTCAGGCACAAGTGGCCTGGTAAAACGTCACCTGGTTGCGGCCCGCAGCCTTGGATTTGTATAAGGCATCGTCTGCACAACTGATGAGAATTTCGATCGAATCACCAGCATCAGGAGTTTTGACAACAACCCCGAGACTAATGGTGACCTTCATCGTTTGATTCTGCCAGCGGAATTCTAGCTGCTCAACATTGCCTCGTATTCTCTCGGCCACTTTAACGGCACCGGCTGAATCGGTTTCGCCCAACAGCACACAAAACTCTTCGCCACCAAAACGTGCCACCAGATCTCCCGGCCAGCGTAGACTAACGCTGATGCTCTTGGCTACAGCTTGGAGGCACGCATCACCGGCAAGGTGACCGTGAGCGTCATTGAATTGCTTGAAGTGGTCAATGTCGAGCATCATAAAGGTCATCGGGCGTTTATATTGCTGGCAGCGTTCCAATTCTTCTCTCAGATAGGTATTCAGAAAGCGTCTATTACGTAGGCCAGTCAATTGATCCGTGGCGCTTAAGTCCGACAATTTTCGATTTAGCACCTCCAACTCTTCTGTGCGTTGGGCGACTTTCGTCTCCAATTCTTCGTTGTGTATTTTCTGTAATGACAATGCATGCTGTTGAGCTTCGTAGCGCATGCTTTTTTCGTAATTGATGTATTCAGCCAGCGCGAATGAGAGTAGCACCACCTCTATCAATGAACCGATCTGGGTTGAGTATTCGGTAAAAACGCTTCTAGGCAAAAGCCCAACATAGTTCATCACGGTGCCGAATCCGACTATCACGAGCACTGTCCATGCAAGACAAAAATAGCGGGCCTGACGGTAACCTTTGTACCACACCCAGTAGCCGGTAAAGAGCGCGATAATGCAGCTCGAAGTTGTCAGGACTGCAGCACCTACTTTGATGATATATTGGTAGGGAACGATAAACGTCGAAATTATGAGAATAGCAGACACCGCGATGGCCACCTTGCTCAAAAGATAAAGGTTCGGGCTTTGATTCTTCAAATCCAGAAAATATATTTGAAACAAAAGGGCACCCACCATCATGGTGCAAACAAAAAAACTAGTGGAGATAGAGTTCCACCACAGGCTTTGGGGCCAGACGTACCGAAATGTCAGGCCCTCTATGGCTGCTTGAAACAGAGTCATGGACAAAACATAAACGACATACCATAGATAAGCGCTGTAACGAACAGAGGAGTAGATAAAAAGATTGTACATGGCCATGACCAGCATAGTGCCAAAATAGAGTCCGTACCAACCATAAAGCATCTTTTCTCTTTCATGGAAATCAACCGGATTCCAGATGTTTAGAGGAAACTGCGTGGCGCTGGTCGTCTGGACTTTGAAAAAATAGATCTCTGTCTTGTTGGGTTCTAAGTCAGCAGGGATTACGAAATTTCGGTTTTTGATTACGCGATCGGAAAATGGCTTCTTGTCACCAAGCGAATAGCGTTGAGATGACGGGGCTAGATTACCCTCGTAGATATCCAGGTGATCCAGCAGCGGGTAGGCCACCTCGAGCAATACAGGCAATGTCTGTTGGCCAAGGTTGACTATATTCAATTTAAATACATAGATTTTGTCAGTGAAGCCGAAGCTGTTTTCGTTGGGCTCCAAACGCATCCACCTTGAATCGGACAGCGTTTGAGCTGGGTCAAGAACCTTGTAATAGAGCTGATAACGCAATTGCTCTGCAGTATAGCCTTTCAATTGTGCCTGAACTTCGATTGAACAAACCACCAAGACGGGTACCAGAAACCAAAGGAGCAGGCGCCATCTTGACGTCATCTTCAATGTCATGAACATGGATCCTTAGAGTAAACAAGCGTAATTAACCCAGTTTAGCCCATCCTGAGTAGTTGCTATCCTACATGTATGCTCGGGCTCAATTATGAGTGTTCTGGGCGCAGTGATTGCTCTCCCCATCTGCAAATACGGGAACTTTGGTCCTCTGATCCGAGAAACAATCCGAAAGCCTATGCCCAATATTCCTTTTTTTACGTGCTTCTACGATTGTGTGATTTTACTTTTTTCTTGAATTTGGTTGTCCAACCAAGTAAATATACAACTGAAAGAATACAAACTGAACAACCATAATAAAAATAAGGATATTTCCATGACATGCATAATTAACCGTATCTTGCCGACTATCTTCAAATTATTGTTGGCTGTAGCAATCGTTGCCGTACCGCCAGACGATGCCCTTGCCGGCGCAGGCGACGCGGCATCCACCTATGGCCTTGGTCCCATCAACGCCGGGTCCGCGCAAGCTTTCAGCGCTTTCGAGTCTGGGCCCTGGGCTGTGTACTACAACCCCGCAGCGATGGCCCGCTCCCCCGAAGGCGATTTGAGTGCGGTCGTGCAATACGGCGACCAGGAGCTGCGTGCAAAATCGCTGGGGGGCTCTGACCCGTTGACGCGAGAGAGTGACGTCCTGTCGGACAGCAGTTCCGAGCTTGTGTTGCTAGGCATCAAAACCCGCATTACGGGCGCATCTGAATCGGACACGAGCCGCTCCATGTATTTGGGTATTAACGTGGGCGTCGATGAATACATCTCCAACATTCTACCGTACCAAGCCAACACAGCAGAGCAAGGACAATTCCTGCGTTACGAGTCCCAACCGCTTTACCTGGCCTTTGGTGGTGCTGTTCGTGATCTCGTTCGCGGTGTTGATGCAGGCCTTTCAGCACGCTTGACACTAGCGGCGAAGGCACGCCTTGAAGCGGTCTCCGACCTCGCGGGCAATACGGATTCCGAGCAGCTTTCGCTGGAAGCCAAGCCTACCCTGTCCCCGGCGCTGGGAATTAACATCCGCACAAACGAGCTCTTCTGTGGTCATTCGCCTTGGCGTCGTACATCTTGTATGCCGTTCGGCCTCAATGGACTGGAGGTGGCGCTGTTCTGGCGTGATGAAACCAACTACGAGGTCAGTGTGGATGCTAACGTGGTTATTCCCGGCGTCATCCCCGAGCCGGGACTTGATCTAGCTCTGTCAACCATCGATTCGTATCAGCCACAGGTGTTCGGCGGCAGCATCCTGCTGCCTCTTGGAAAGTTCGAGCTTGTAGCCTCTGTCGAAAAGCAAAATTGGTCTGAGCTGGAAAGCAAATTTGCCGGAGATACAGTCAGAGAGCAGGCAGGTTTGCGTTTTAATGATGTGGTCGTTCCCCGCGTTGGCGCCCGCTTCCAGTTGTCTGACCAGCTCCGGTTTTTTGGCGGGCTGGCATGGGAAGATTCTCCCCTGAAATCATCCCGCTCACAAGACGTAAACTTTCTTGATAGCGATAAAACGGTGGTCGGCATTGGCGGCGACTACCAGCTCAAGAACGCACCCATCATCAATGCTCCCCTGGTGCTGTCGCTGGCCTATCAGTACCAGCAGATCGAGGAGCGCGATTTTGAGCTGACGTCAATCAACTCTCCCTCCGATCCAGCACCATTCGAGACGGTGCGCGCTGATGGCGATATTCACCTCTTCTCATTGTCTGCTTCAATGAAGTTCTGAGCAGAACTTCGGCAGATTTGACGAATCGCGAACAGGGAAAAAACAGAATGAAAACAAAAATAAACCACCGAACAATAACTAGTTTTATTGCACTATGGGTACTGCTGCCCAACTTACTCTTGCTGTCCGGTTGTGGAGGCGATAATAGCGCTATTACCTTTACTAGAAGCCCTACTTCCAAAAGTCTTATTTTCGCCTACCCCTATCCGGGTCAACGGGAAGTGACGCCCAGCGCCCAGGTTGTGCTTCGTTTCTCGGCTCCCCTTGATGAAAACGTTGCTGCGGACTTAGAAAACCGATTGCAGCTGGTTACTGCCGAGGATGACAACGCAATCACCTTCGATCATGACGCAGTGGATGACAATCGCGGCCTGGTGCTACGCCCTGTAGATAAACTCACACCAAATACGGAATACCAGCTGCAACTGATCGGAGAGGGTATCGGCGGGATCGACACAAGCCCTTTCCGTGACTTTCGTTTTCGTACCGCCGGCGCGCAGCAGGGGTTTGCCGAGACGATTGGCGACGGAAACTTCGAGCTGCTTTCCATCGCCCCCCTGGATCAGACCGCGCTGTTGGCCAGCATTGACGATGCCAGACAGCCAAACGACATGAGCACCCTAAGAATGGTGTTCAATCGCTTGCTGGATCCGGCTACCGCCAACTATGGAGAGCAGGTCAAGCTTGTCGACGCTCAAGGTAGTCTAGTCAGGGTCAGTCTTTTGCTTCAGGGACGCTATCTGGTGCTCGACCCAATGAATGATCTCAAAGCGGTGAAACATACCTTGATCCTGTCCGGTCTGCGCAGCCGGGACGGTGAGACGCTCCCAGACATCGAGCGCACCTTCACACCTGTGGCCACAATACCGCGTGAAACAGCAATACTCAAGGTGGGGGCGCTTGGTGAGCATCAGCCGGGCCTGGCATCAAGGCTCACCGGGAAAAGCATCAATGAGGTTCCACTAGAAAGTTTTGTACTGGGTACCGAATCCTTTACCAAACTGGAGGGTGATCTGGCGGCGGACTTGGGTTTCGTTCCGCATTTTGCCGACGCAGCCCCCCTGCGGGTACCTGCAGGTTCAGTACTACGCGGTAGCCCGGTGGCAGTCAACATTCTTGGCGAAGTCAATGCAGGCATTGAAACCGGAGAGGTGTTGATCACACTACTGAGTGATGCAAACGGCTACCTGATCGCCAACCCGTTCAGTAATGCAAAGGACGCTCCGCGCTATGCCTTACTAAATATGGATGCGGCCATGACCGCAGCGGGAAGTATCGCCAACGCTGCGCTGAGCCAGAACTTGCTGAACATTCAGGTGGTGGGCCTTGCTATAGTGGAAGATGGTGTACTGGTGATGGATGCCGTCAGTGTCGTTGAACCTGAAATTCTCGGCCTGGAACGCGCCAGCGGCCTGTTGTCTTTCCGCCTGGAAGCCTATGCCGACCAACGCAACGCGCCGGTACCGCCAACCGATACGCGCCCACTTGAGCTGCAATCCTGGTCACCCGGGGATAATTTTCAACCCAATGCCCGCCCCGGTGACCCTGTTATCCTAAACTTTAACAAGCCCCTTGATCCGGCTTCGGTTTTCCTTGATGGCGCTATTACGGTCAACGTTAACGGTATTCCCTTGCTACCTAATCAGGTGCTTATGCGCCAGGACGGTGCCACCATCATCATCAAGGGTTCCGGTATCGTTGAGCACAATCAGGATGTTGAAATCACACTGTCCAGCCTGCTGCGCGATACACAGGGCAATCCGCTGAATCAGGACAGAACGCTTGCAATGCGCCTTCCTGACCTGCATCGTCCTAACGGCAATGGCACCGGGCTGCGCTCGCCCATCGCGGCCGTATTTCCCGGCTTTTCCTGCGCGCTAACAGAGGCCGAGCTCACCGGCGAGCGGTCCACATGGCGCAACGGTCGCTGCGTTGGCGGCAAGAGCAGCGACCCCAAATTCCACGTGAATGGTCTGTACAAGGACTACCCCATCCGCGTCTTGTTCAACCGCGACATCGATCCGTCAACGATCAACGAGACCACCTTCTTCGTTGAACGCCGGGATTCAAGCAACAATTGGCTACCCATACCGGGTCGGCTGGATATCCTGCCCCAGCGGGTGGAGTTCTTCCCGGATACCCCCTGGCAGGTCGGTGAACTTTATAGGTACACCTTAAAATCGGTGGACAACCCCGATTGCGGCGTCACTGCCATTTGTTCGCCGGATGGTGCACCGCTTCAAACCAGACAAATCTCTCGAAGCAGCACATCAGCCCCAGCCTCTCGCGAGGGGGGCCCTGATATGGTGAATCACTTTGTCGCTGCCGGTGAGGATGATCGCTATACGTTAGTTGGTTTGCGCGTTCTACCAGTGGCGGATGTCAATACCAATATGGTGCTTGACGAAGAAGAACAAGGTGCGGTGATCCTCGAGGACGGCAGCATTGACCCACCTCCCAATCATCTAGGGTTGGTGTTGAAGGGTTTTGGGGGCGTAATAACGAGAGCCAATCTAGGCTGTTCACTCGGGGAGGATTGCCCGGAAAATCACTTCGCATTTATTAGCAGCGGCGCTCTAGCAGCCGGCCCACGCGCTTACGATTCCGATGTTCAGGTGAATCGTCGTCTGATCGACAATAACCCAGCTACAGATAATATCGTAGCGGGTGCCATACGGGCCAACGTCTATCCGACAACAGTCTCCACTACCAGCGTTTTTCTGGAGGCTCAAGCTCTAGGGCTCATCACTATCGGCCTGGATACGGGGCCACTGATTCTCAGGCTGTTGCCCCAAGAATCGGATGAGCCCTTTATCACAGGGTTTATCTCCGACACGCCAAACGGCCCCTGGTTCAATGCCACCTTCAGCGTACTGGTGGATGCCCCCGAGCTGAGACCTGCGCTGGGTCCTATTGTGCTTAGTCACGATATTCGCAGCAAATCGGTAGCCAATGTAACGCTTGAGGGGCCACTTCGCTTTGTCGATGATGGACGGTTGATCCTCAACCTGAGCAACGCTGACCCTCTCGTGATTCCGGCCGGCATAAGCTTACTTGGTCTTGGCTTAGGGAGCGTGGAACTGGAAGTTCCCCCGCTTGCTCTTGATATGACTTTGACCTTCCTGCCTGTCAAAAACTTCTGATGCGGAACTTACTTCTATAACGAGCAACAGTTAAGTCAATTGATCTCTCAATAGACCCTTTAAAGGGTCTAAACAAGCAGTCTGATTCCCCACTGGCAAAAACTTTTTGCCAGTGGGGAATGTATTGAGCTATAATTTGGTCGCCCAACCAAATTATAGCTCAATACATAAAAATATAGGGATTGACATGACATGTAGTCGTACCCGACAAACTGATCAGTTCGCTTCATCAGCGACGCCTACAGAGTTTGTCGGTGCTGGTGGATTGATTCTCCGGGCCAGTCGATTCGGCGAGTTAACAGCCCCCATCGTGTTGCTACTTCACGGCGGAGGGCAAACGCGTTACGCCTGGAACCATACTGCACAAGCTCTCTCCGAGATGGGCTACTGCGCAATCACATTGGATGCGCGCGGGCACGGCGAAAGCGATTGGTGTGCACAAGGTGATTACAGCATCGAAAGCTTGGTCGCTGACCTTGGCGCTGTGATTTGCGCGTTGCCTACAGCCCCCGTCATTGTCGGAGCTTCCATGGGCGGTCTGACTGCCATGCTCGCCCTTGGGGAGGATGACTCGCTGCCCTGTTCAGCACTCGTACTGGTGGATGTGGCACCACGTCTCGAACAGCAAGGCGTTCGTCGCATCATAGAATTCATGTGCCGCCATCATGACGGATTCGATGACATTCAACAGGTGCGCGATGCAGTCGCCGCATACAATCCACATCGTGCTCATGCCAATGACCTGTCAGGACTGCACAAGAATTTGCGCCGCCATAATGATGGCCGTCTTTACTGGCATTGGGATCCTGCCTTTCTGGATCACGCCCGCTTACCTTCGGAAACCGACGACGGCATGTTTGAGCGAATCAGGCTGGAGTCAGCAGCTAGAAAGCTTTCCATGCCAGTACTACTAATTCGGGGGCACCAGAGCGACGTGCTCAGCGACCAGGGCGCACGCGAGCTACTCGACCTGGTTCCCCATGCGGACTATGAAGTGCTGGATCAGGCAGGACATATGGTGGCCGGGGACAAAAACACCATTTTCACCGAAGCGGTATTGAATTTCCTACACAACCCGTCGTGTATAGGCGACGCGTTGGGTTGAGCCCCTTGACTGAAACGGAGTAATAGCATGAAACACCCTTATTTAGATGTTTTAATTATCGGCGCAGGCCTGTCGGGAATTGGCGCGGCCTGTCACCTGAAAAAGAAATGTCCGAGTCTGCGTTTCGGTATCATTGAGCGGCGCAAACGAATTGGTGGTACCTGGGATTTATTCCGTTACCCCGGCATCCGTTCTGATTCCGACATGTTCACCCTGGGTTACAACTTTCGACCCTGGACTGACACCAAGATGCTTGCTGACGGCCCTTCTATTCGCAATTACATTGAAGACACAGCAAGCGAATATGGCGTAAAACGTCATATTAACTTCGGTTTGAAAGTGCTTTCGGAATCCTGGCACAGTGAAAAAAATCACTGGATCGTTACTGCCTTAGACGAAACAACCGGTGAAGAGCACCAGTTCAACGCTGGCTTTGTACTCAACTGTACCGGCTATTACAAATACGATGCCGGTTTCACCCCGGACATTCCGGGTCTCGACAAATTCAAGGGCAAATTGATTCACCCACAACACTGGCCGGAAGACTACGATTACAGTGGTAAACGGGTGGTGGTTATTGGGAGTGGTGCCACTGCCGTGACGCTGGTGCCGGCCATGACAGACAAGGCGTCTCATGTGGTAATGCTACAACGCTCGCCCACCTACGTCGCCTCCGTACCAGAGCAAGATCTGATTTCCAGAAACCTGCGTCGCATACTGCCGGAAATGACCGTTTACCGGATGGCTCGGACCCGCAACATCCTACTACAGAGAGCAGTATACCGGCTCTCGCTGGCTAAACCCAAGGCGATGCGCCGCCTACTTTTGGCGGCTGCTCGCCGCCAGTTGGGCCCGGACATAGACATGAGGCATTTCCAACCCCATTACAATCCCTGGGAGGAACGCATGTGTGCCGTACCCAAGGGAGATCTCTTCAAAGTTATCCGCGAAGGGAAGGCCTCCGTGGTAACCGATCAAATCGACACCGTGACTGAAACCGGCATCCAACTGAAGTCTGGTGAGCATCTTGACGCAGATGTTCTGATCACCGCCACGGGTCTTGATCTTCAGCTGTTCGGTGGCGCGAAGTTAGAAGTGGACGGACGTGAGGTCAATGTGGCCGACACCATGATGTACAAGGGTCTGATGCTCGAAGGTGTGCCCAATATGGCCCTCGTGTTTGGTTACACTAACTCATCCTGGACATTGAAGGCGGATATCGCCAGTGAATTCGTCTGCCGCCTACTAAATCACATGCGCGGCATCGGCGCCCGAGTGGTCACGCCTGTCGACGAAGAAGGATGCGCTACAGATCTGAACTTTCTTAATCTTCGCTCTGGATACGTTCAGCGTGCTAATGACCGCCTGCCACGCCAAGGCAGCAAGGTTCCCTGGCAAAACCTTGATGATTATTTGCGTGACCTGCCCGCATTGCGTTACGGCAACCTGGAAGACGGTCACCTCCGTTTTGAGGGAAATACCAAACGCAGTAAAGGTGGTGTGCTGAGAAGTCTGCTCAGCGCCTGATCCATTCAATCCATTGGAGTACACATGAAGAATTTTTACAACAAAGTAGCAGCTATCACCGGGGCAGGATCGGGTATCGGTCAGGCCACCGCTATTGCACTGGCTGAAGAGGGTTGTCACCTAGCACTGTCGGACATCAGTGAGAACAGCCTGCAAGACACTGTCGATCGCTTGAGCGACCATCCTGTCGAGGTCACCTCCCATGTTGTAGATGTCGGTCGCAGGGAGGCCGTTTACCAGTACGCCGACGACTGCATTAAAGCACACGGCCACGTAAATCTGATCATCAACAATGCGGGCGTCGGCCTTGGTGAAACTGTCGAAGCCATGAGCTACGAAAACTTCGAATGGCTCATGAACATCAACTTCTGGGGCGTGGTGTACGGCACCAAGGCCTTTCTGCCTTATCTAAAGCAATCCGGTGACGGCCACATCGTCAATATCTCCAGTATCTTTGGCATTATCGGTGTGCCTACACAATCTGCCTATAACGCAGCGAAATTCGCTGTCAAAGGCTTTACTGAATCACTTCGGGAAGAACTGGATATTGAAGGTTGCAGCGTCAGCGCAACCTGCGTACATCCGGGTGGAGTTAAAACCGCGATTGCGCGCAATAGCCGTATGGGTGATACAGGCAGTTTGACTCTAGGCAGCAAGGAAGAGATCGCAGAGCTTTTCGAGCGCATCGCCCGCACAACACCGGAGCAGGCAGCCAATGCCATATTACAGGGCGTCCGCAAGAATCAGCGTAGAGTACTCATAGGTGCAGATGCTGCGTTACTGGATATCGGTCAGCGCTTGATGCCGACAGGCTACCAGCGGCTACTCGAAACATTTTTCAGGAGGCGCGAGGGTAAGGAAAATGCGCTGAGAGAATCGTTATGAAACCAACTAAATTGAACTTTAAAAAGTAGGAGGCAACCAATGACTTCAAAAAACACAGATAAAGTACTAAAAGGTGGTGCGTCAGTGGGAATCCCCCCTCGGCACATGGACTTTAATTTTTCCGCGACGATGCCAAAGTACTTCTATGCTAATAATGCTACAGCAACAATATTCTTCGCAATGCTGTCCGCATCCTTTCCACCTGGGGAACGCTTCTTTATGGATTCGGTACGTCATTTTCGTAACCGGGTGACTGACAAGCGGCAGCGCGCCGCTATTTCTGGATTCATTGGTCAGGAAGCCATTCACGGTCGTGAGCATGACCGGCTCAATGAACTGCTTGCTGAACGAGGATTCGATATGGAAACCCCGGAGCGCTTCGTGAAGGTTATGCTTAGCGTGCTAACAAAACTTCCTAAGAGCACTCAACTTGCAGCCACCACTTTCATGGAACATTTTACGGCGCTACTCGCGGAACAGCTCCTGGAGGACGAAGAGTTCCGGAGCCTCGCCGATCCAGAGATGATCAAGATATGGCAATGGCACGCTCTCGAAGAACTCGAACACAAGGCTGTGGCCTACGACGTATACGAACTGATTGGCAATAGCCATGGTGAGCGTATTGCAGCTGCCGCCGCCTCAGTGGTGGTGCTGATACCAATGATGGGTGTCACCTGGGCGTGGATGTTGGCCAAGGACGGAAAACTTGGAGACGTGAAAGACAATGCCGAAGGATTGAAGATGATGTTTGGTCGCAACGGGTTTGTCTCGCGAATCCTTCCTCGCATGCCAGAATTCATTGCTAAGCGCTTTCACCCAGAAGATCATGATACGAAAGCGTTAGAGGAGGCTTGGAGGGAACGCCTCTTTGGTGAAGGTGGACAGCTATTTGAGGAATACAAGAACCGCGCTGCATGACGTACCCTGGTCAACTTCCTTTAGCATTATATAGCAGACGATGCGAACCTGACGAACGGCATCGGCAACTTGGATGCCGTTACTTTCTTTATTACGATTCGCGAGTTATCCATGGATAAACCGTTCATCGATACTTTTATTGGCATGTTCCCAGGTGTGCTTTTCCAAAAGCTACTTGGAATTGAAGTTGTCGAAGTCGCCAAAGACAGAGCTGCTCTAAGTCCAGTAAAAACCTTCCCGGAGTGGTAACCGCTCCGGGCTATTAAAACTATTAGAAACCCAAGACTTCCGGATGAGGCTATGAACAAACTGTTTAAATCTCTTTTAACCCCAATCGTCGCCGGCGCCATGGCGCTGAGCACCACGGCGTTTTCCGCCGACCTACCAAAACGAACCCTATGTGTATGGGATATCGTGGGTAGATCAGGCCCCGTTGCCAGCCAGATGGAAGATTACCGTCTGCAAGCCATTAAATGGGGCGTGGACCTGGAAATGAAGGTGTACACGGACGAAAAAATTGCCGCAGAAGACCTGAAATCAGGCGCCTGTGATGCCGCTGGTATCACTGGTCTGCGTGCCCGTGAGTTTAGCAGTTTCACCGGTACCCTGGACTCCATTGGCGCCATTCCCGATGAAGACCACATGAAAGTGGTTCTGCAATATCTTGCAGATCCCAAACTGGCCAAGCTGATGATTTCCGGTGAATACGAAATTGCTGGCATTCTGCCCGGTGGTGCCGCTTACCTGTTCACCAATGACCGAACCATTGACACCGTGGCGGAGCTAGCGGGCAAGAAATTTGCTGCCATGGATTTCGACAAGGCTCAGGCCATCATGATTGAGTCCGTTGGTGCCTCCCCCGTGTCAGTGTCCCTCACCAACTTCGGCTCCATGTTCAACAACGGCAGCGTGGACATCATCGGGGCCCCTGCCATTGCCTATGATGCACTGGAACTCTACAAGGGCTTGGGTGATAAAGGCGCGGTGGTGAACTTTGCCATTATTCAGCTGACCGCTCAAATTGTTGCCCGCCATAATCGCTTCCCTGAAGGATTCGGCCAAAGCTCCCGTGGTTATGTCTGGAGCCAGTACGGCAAGGCAATGGATGTGGTGAGCGCTGCGGAAAAAAGCATCAACCCCAGCTACTGGCTGGATCTTCCTGATAAAGACAAGGAAGGTTATATGGAAATGTTCCGCCAGTCCCGCTTAACCCTGCGCGACCAGGGACTATATGACGGGAAAATGCTGTCATTCCTGAGTAAAGTGCGCTGCAAGAAAGATCCAGCACTGGCAGAATGTACTGCTAAAGATCGCGAATAACCGGTTCCGGTATACAAAAAGAAGCAGGCTTGGCTAACCGTCAGCCAGCTTCTTTTTACCCTGTCAACGAGCAGGCACAGGATACAACGCTAGATAGTGTAAAAGTTCGGGAATTCATTGTGTGATCTATGGCACACAATGCCTGACACTCTTATAACTTATAATCTGGACCTTTATTTTTTCGACAGTATTTGTAGTGCTTGTACTGCTGTGATTTAACTTTCTGACTTTTGAGGGATTAGGCTGTTTTCCCTATATTAGGCCCCATACTATTGCAGTCTGACAAACCAGCACAGCAAAAATCACAACAAGTGTTTAATCACAAAAATTAGATGTGGTGGGAAATGAACATAAACTTTCTGGGACGAAATCCACGTGAGTGGCTGTCCTCATTACCGGTTTTTATCATTCTTCTCGGGGTACTCGTACTCAGCATTGGAGAAAACCTGAATTCGCAATTGAACAAACTGGGTAATCATATCTGGCCCGACTATCACATCCTCCGACTGGACGTTCCCGTCCCCTCCTGTGATCCCAATATTGATATCGAATCTGAAGTCCAAAAAATCGTCGCCCAGAAAAAGCAGGAAGCCGCTGATGACCCGTTTGGCGGCATGTTCAGATCTGAAGAAGTAAACGAAGGAGCCATCCGGGAATCCCTCGGCAAGCAGGCTGAGTTGTGCCGTATGAAGCATGAAGCCGCGCAGAAGACCATCGAGCAGAAAACACCCAATGTAGAGCGATTTGTTGCGGTGGATATGGCGCTCTCTGCCTTGTCCCAATTCCGCCGCGACAATAACCAGATTTTCCTCGCCATAGTATTCTTTGTCTGTGCCCTCACAGCAGCCCTGACCCATCACCACATCGGTCTGCGGCCCATGCAGACAGTGATGGATTATCGTTTCGGAATTACAGCTCAGCTCATTGCTCACGTTTCGTTGGCCTACTCCTCGTACAGTTATCTCACCAATGGCTGGGCTTCCGGCGCCCTCATACAAAACGAACATATTCGCTGGTTCTATCTGTTTGGCTTCAGTGCGCTGGCGTTGGTATCCCTGTTCCAGTTGTTCACCATTCCAAAAACAGCCAAGCCCGTCGGCAGCATCGGTAAAGCACTGCTCTCCGTGCCATTATTCGCCTATATGTCCATCAGCTCTGCCCGTTTCTTCATTTTTGAAACCGGAAACCCGCAGGGCATGGTGCTGTTCGCAGACAAAATTATGGATCAGGCCTCCCTGTTCCTGAACATCGGACTTTATATCTGGGTGGGTATGCTGCTGAAACAAACCTACCTGGGTGAATACATATTCCGCATCTTCAAACCCTGGAAGCTGCCGCCGGAACTGCTGGCATTTGTGGCTGTTGTGATCATGGCGGTACCCACAGCCTACACCGGCGCCTCCGGTATCATCATCATCGCCATGGGCGCGGTTGTGTACGCCGAGCTGCGCCGAGTCGGTGCCCGCCGCAATCTCGCGCTCGCTGCCACAGCCATGAGTGGTAGTCTTGGGGTGGTATTGCGTCCCTGTCTGCTGGTGCTCCTGATTGCCATGCTCAACAAGGAAGTCACCACTGATATGATGTACGGCTGGGGCGTAAAAGTATTTTTGCTAACCTCCTTCCTGTTCTTCCTGGTGTCACTGATCGCCAAACAGGGGCCCATGAAAGTTGCCCCGATTTCGGAAGCCCTGTTTCCCAGCCTGCGGGCATTCCAGCCGCTGGTTCCTTACGTTTTGATTTTTGTGGTTACCGCGGCCGCCTACGCCTTCCTGCTGGATGCCCACCTGGACGAACACACCGCGCCGGTGGTTCTGCCCATGATCATCCTACTGTTGCTGGTATACGAATTTGTCGTTAAGGACACCAAAAAACTGCTGCCCTGGCTGCTCTTGTTAGTGATACCCACTGCGACCTTTATGTACCAGCAGGATGGACTGATGACAGCCGCGATCCTGCCCCTGCTGCTGCTGCTGGTCCTGGTACTGGAATCCAAGGTCAAACATTCACCGGATGAAGACAAACATGAAACCTATGAAGGTGAAGAGCGTGCCACCTCACTGGAAAACTCCGTACGTCGCGCCACGACTGATACCACGGTCCATATCGGTGCCTTGCTTTCCATTATGGCGTTAAGCCTGACCGTAGGTGGTGTAATCGAAGATTCCGGTATTTTCGAGGAAGTCGCCGCACAGAGTGATTTCTTCGGCAATATCTGGACGGCCATGATTGCCTTGGTCATTGTCCTGGTCTTCATCGGGATGATTATGGATCCCTTTGGCGCCATCGTACTGGTATCCGGCACTGTGGCTCAGGCGGCCTACAGCCAGGGTATCGATCCCCTGCATTTCTGGATGATCACCCTGGTGGCGTTTGAACTGGGTTACCTCAGCCCGCCGGTGGCCGTGAACCACCTGTTGACACGGCAAGTGGTGGGCGAAGAGGAAATAGAGAAAGCCAAAGAGGATACCCGCGGCATGAGTTTCTGGATTCGCCACGAACGCTATGTGCTGCCGCTAACCGTGATGGGTATTGCCCTGGTGCTGGTGGCATTCGGCCCCCTGGTGTACCAACAGTATTTCTGACACTGATATGGGGGCAACGCGAAACACGTCCTGCCCTATACTGAGAAGGCGACCCCGGTCGCCTTCTTTTGTTTCGACTGTCCGCTTAATTTTCCAACCCACTATCCGGAGCGAAGTAGATGACTAACCTGCTCTATAAATTGAAATGGCAAAAGCTATATATGCGACAGAGCCGTTTTTTGTGCCACTCTTTAGAGTGCATTTTCTGAAGCCTCCTTTATCTAAAGGAGGCATTTTTTTGTAACAGAAAAACCATAAATGCTAGTTTGGTTGAGCGGAATGCAGCGGCATTTGATTTTCTCACCATGTATATGTTGGCAATTACTGGAAGTAAGTTAATGAATCTCTGTATTCAACAATTCCCATGAACTAACCCTGCTAATAACCTGTTGCTAAATTAAGCGCGCGGCAAGGTGCCCATTTTCTTGCAGATAATGCCAAGCATTACTTCGTCGGCACCACCACCAATAGAGCTCAAACGCTGATCACGGTAGGCGCGGGAAACTGGGTTATCCCACATGAAGCCCATACCTCCCCAGTACTGCAGGCAGGCGTCTGTGACTTCACGCACCAAACGCCCCGCTTTCAACTTCGCCATGGAGGCTTTCAAGGTCACTTCCATGCCATTGATGTAGCCCTCTACCGCGTCATAGGTCAACGCACGCAGAGCTTCTACTTCGGTTTGCAACTCCGCCAGACGGAAGTGAATTACCTGCTGATCCAACAGCGGCTTACCAAACGCCTGGCGCTCGCGGGTGTATTCAATAGTGGTGTTAATGCAGTGTTCCATGGACTTCAGTAATCCCGCAGCGCAATACAAACGCTCTTCCTGGAACTGAATCATCTGATAGGTAAAACCCATGCCCTCTTCACCAATCAGGTTCTTCTGTGGGACGCGCACCTCGTCGAAGAAAATCTGTGCAGTATCGGAAGAACGCATGCCCAATTTGTCGAGCTTTTCCGAGAATGAAATACCCGGGGTGTTGGTAGGCACGACGATCAAAGATTTGCTCTTATGAGGCTTGTCACCACCGGTATTGGCCAGCAGGCACAGATAGTCCGCCTGGGTGGCGTTGGTGATCCACATTTTGGTGCCGTTGATGATGTAGTCGTCTCCGTCTTTTACAGCGGTGGTTTTAATATTGGCCACATCAGAACCGGCGTGAGGCTCACTCACAGCAATTGAGCATACTGCATCACCTGCAATGGCTTTTGAAAGAAACTCTTCCTTGATGTAGTTGCTGCCAAACTTGGCCATGGCCGGTGTAGACATATCGGTTTGCACACCGATGGCCATGGAAACACCGCCACTGGCAATGCGACCTAGCTCTTCAGAGAACACAATTTGATAACTGTAGTCCAATCCCATGCCGCCGTACTCGGCTGGCTTGGCGATCCCCAGAAGACCAAGGTCGCCCATTTTTTTGAACAGCTTATGAGCTGGGAAGATACCGTCTTTTTCCCATTGATCACAGTAGGGGTTGATTTCTTTATCAATAAACTGGGCAATGGTATTACGTATTGCTTCGTGTTCTTCAGTAAATCTCATAATTATTCTCTCTCGCTTAATTGTCTGTGGCTACCTGCTCTGCTTACGGGAAAAAACAATTACTTAAATGTAGGCAGTTTCATTGTCATTGTTGTTATCCTTTATATTTTTGTGTGCGCTTTAGTTATCTGCGTTATTCCGGTGTTCGCGGGAATGAGGGGCCATTTATAAGGCTTTTCGTGATTAAAACCCATACTGACGTGACGCTAGATCACGCATAATTTCTTCCGATCCCCCGCCAATGGCATTGACGCGCACTTCACGGTAAATACGCTCCACGCGATTGCCACGGATATAGGAAATACCCCCCATAATCTGCATGGCCTCACGAGCACAAAATTCCATGGTCTGACTGGCCTGCACCTTACACATTGCGATATCGCCAGCATTGGGCTTACCATCCATCAACTGTTTGGAGCATACTTGGATATAGGCTTGAGTGGCGTTTATGCGTTGTTTCATATCAGCAATTTTGTGACGGATCACCTGATGCTGGGACAAGGTCTTGCCAAAGGTCTTACGCTCCTGGGCCCACTTTACTGCATCTTCGAGACAGACGCGGGCGAAGGCTTCCATGGACACAATCAACTGCATACGCTCCAGATTGAAGTTGCCCATAATGGCTTTAAAACCTTCGTTTTCCTTGCCCACCAAGTTGCCTACAGGCACTCGCACATTGTCGAAGTATAAGGTCGCGGTATCGGATGCCCACCAGCCCTGTTTTTTATCCAGCTGCGTGCGGCTAACGCCCTCGGCATCGAGAGGAATCAACAACAGAGAGATACCGCCCAACCCTGCTCCACCGGTACGGACGGCGGTGGAGGCCCAACTGGAGTACATGCCGCCAGTGATAAAGGTTTTGGAGCCGTTAACAATATAGAAATCGCCATCGCGCACAGCAGTGGTGATTAATTGCGCCACATCAGAACCTGCACCGGGCTCGGTCACCGCCAAAGAAATACGCTTTTCACCACGGATTACAGCGGGGCCAACCTCTTGCTTTACTTCCTCGGAGGCCAGTTTCAAAATGGTAGGCAGTGAAATACCATGCACGGTGAGAGCAGCACCGACACCACCGGCACCGAGACGCGCCAGCTCCTCATAGATGATATTGCCGTGCCATACATCCAACCCCTCAGTCAGGCCGCCGTAGGGCTCGGGATAACCCACGGCAAACATGCCCACTTCAGCAGCCTTGGGGAAGATCTCATCAGGAACCTTGTGATCCTCCTCCCATTGGTCGGCATAGGGCATCAGCTCGGAATCAATAAACTTACGCAGCTGATCGCGCCAGGCCTCGTGATCTTCGGTCAAATAGGGGTT
>MDTC01231005.1_pt1 | contig 21555 bp, 16 predicted proteins | sample 811181 | NCBI WGS metagenome assembly MDTC01 (sample SAMN05326644, study PRJNA326480) | marine metagenome | isolation source: seawater | place: Pacific Ocean: North | collected 2011 | reverse complement strand
GGTCGGTACCGGCGGACAGCACCTCGGCGAGCACGGCCTGTGGGACACGTCCGGACTGCGGGACGAGGTCGTGCACGTACCGCTGGTGCTCAAGGTCCCCGGCGTCGGTCGTGGCGGCGTGGTCACCTCCCAGACCCGCCTGCTCGACGTCTTCCCGACGGTGCTCGAGCACGCCGAGATCGAGCCCCGCCACGAGGCGCAGGCCCTGTCCGTGCTCGGCTTCTTCGACGGCAGCCGCAAGGTCGGCCTCGCTGCACCCCTCGCCGGTCAGGACGAGGAGGGGCGCTGGCTGGCCGGTCGGCGCACCGGCGGCATGAAGTACATCCGGACCCTGTCCACCGGGGACGAGCTGCTCTTCGACATCGACGAGGACCCCGAGGAGGACCACGATCTGGCGTCGGAGGGCGCCGAGGCCATCCTGGGACCGCGGCGGGAGACCGACCGCGATGCGCGCCGGCTGGCGGCGCTGCTCGGCGTCACGCTGGTGTCGGTCGACTGAGGAGCTTGCTCCGCGATCAGCGCGGGATCAGGCTCACCGGGCTCGGGCCCTTCTTGGGCTTCTCCTCGATGTCCGGCGTCTCGACCTGGGGGGCGCCGAGGGGCGGGCTGGCGCGCATGGCGTCGAGGCGGGCGAGGGCGGCCGGGTGGTCCGGCTCGACCGTCAGCAGGCGCTGGTAGTCAGCGATCGCCTTGGGGCTGTTGCCCAGCGCCTCGAAGGTGCGGCCGCGCCAGTACAGCGGCTCCATGGTCTCGGGCTCCTGCTCCATCGCCTTGTTGAAGAGCTCGATCGCCTGCATGTGCTGCCCCTGCACGTACTCGCGCTGGCCGCGACCCAGCAGGGTGTCCGGGTCGGCGCGGCGCCAGACGTCCAGCTGATCCTGGGTCAGGAAGTCACCCTTGCCCAGGGGGATGGGCTCGCGCACGCCGTCGCCGATGCGGTAGGCGGCAGACGTCACGACCCAGGCGTTCTGGCTGCGTTCCCAGGTGGCCCAGACCTGCGCCGCGCCCCGGCTGCCGGTGACGTCCAGGTGGATGTCCGCGTGCCCCTCGCCGCTGATGTTCCAGTCCACCACCGTGTCGCCCGCGTCGGCGACCTGCAGGTCGTCGCCGGCGATGGCCTGCATGACGTCGAACTCCTGCAGGTAGGCCACGGTCTCCTGGTAGGGGTGCGACTCCGTGACCGGGGTGCGCAGGGAGAGGTCGACGTCGGGCTTCCAGGCGTACCAGGCGGCCGCAGCGCCGCCGGCGACGGCGATGGCCAGGACGGCGACCAACACAGCCGTCAGGCTCGAGCCCGTGTTGCTGGGGGCCGGCGGGGGGGCGATCTCGGCGGCGCCCGCTCCGGGCTTCTGCGGTTCCTCCCGAAGGAAGACGCTCATCCCACCGGTCTCGTCCTGCTCGTACATGGCCATGGCAAATCCTCGCAGTGCGGGCGGGTTTAACGTGGTAGGCGGGTTGAACGGAAGTCCCCCGCCCGAGGCCCTCTCGCATCGGCCTGTCACGCGGCGCCGTCGATCGGCATGATGACAGTCTCTTCCCAGGACTTCCACCGAGGACAGCGTTGACTCCCGGACAGCCCTACAGCGTCACCGGTCTGGTCGAGGAAGTCGACACGATCCTGTCCCGCCACTATCCGCGGGTGCTGGTCGAGGCGGAGATCCGCCAGCTGTCCCAGTCGCCCGCTGGCCATGTGTTCATGACGCTGACCGACGGGCGGTCGAACCTCGGCGCGGTGTGCTGGAGGACCACCTGGCGTAGTCTGCGCTACAGACCGGACCAGGGAGACCGGGTCCTGGTGCGCGGTCGCCTCTCCGTGTACGCCCAGCGCGGCCTCTTCCAGCTCTACGTCAACGATCTGCGCCCCGCCGGGCTCGGCAAGCTCGCGCGGGAGATCGAGGCCCGCAAGATGCGCCTCGCCGCGGAAGGCCTGCTGGACGATCGGCGAAAGAGGCCCTTGCCCCAGGCTCCTCGTGTGGTCGGCGTCGCGACGTCCCTGGGCGGCGCAGCCCTGCAGGACTTCCTGCGGGTGAGCGGCGAGCGCTTCCCGGCGACCCGCATCGTGGTCGCCCACACCTCGGTCCAGGGGCCGCGGGCACCGGCCGAGATCATCCAGGCGGTCGAGCTGCTGGTCGAGCAGGGCGAGGCGGAGGTCATCGTCGTCACCCGCGGCGGCGGCTCGGTGGAGGACCTGCTCGCCTTCCAGGACGAGACCCTGGCCCGCTGCCTGGCCCACCTGCCCGTCCCGGTCGTCAGCGCCGTCGGGCACGAGGTCGACACCACGATCGCCGATCTGGTCGCCGACGTGGCCGTGCCCACGCCCACCGCCGCCGCCGTCCGGGTCCTGCCCGATGGACCGGCGCTCTCCCGCGGCCTCGAGCAGGCGGAGCTGCGGCTGGAAGAGGGCTTGATCCGCCTGCTTCGGCGCCGCCGGGAGCGGGTGTCCTCCCTGGAGCAGCGCCTGCGGCACCCGGCCCGGCGCCTCTCCGATGTGCGTCGGCGCGCGGTCGAGGCCCGGGCTCGGCTCGATCGGGTCGTGCAGCAGGACCTGCGCACCCGTCGCGAGCGCCTGCGATCCCTGGAGGCGCGACTGCAGGCACTCTCGCCCAGGGCCGTGCTGGACCGGGGCTACGCCATCGTGCATGGACCCGATGGGGTGGTGAGCCGAGCCGATCGCGTCTCTGACGGCACCGATCTCGACGTCGAGCTCGCCGCCGGGCGCCTGCAGGTTCGGGTCACAGGTGGCGGATCCAGACCGTAGACTGCGGGCGATGAAACGCCTCACCCCCCTGTTCCTGCTCCTCCTCCCCGCCTGCGGCGAAGGCTCCGGCCTCTTCGGGGGCGGCGGTCCCTGCCCGCGGCTGCACCTGCCCGACGAGATCCTCGTCGAGGACGCGCGCTTCTTCGAGTCGACCCCCACGCCGCTGCGCCTCGAGCACCGCTGCGCCCGCGGCGGCACCGTGCAGATCGACCGGATCTCCCTGGACGACGTCGATCACTGGGCGTTCGCCACCCCGCCCTTCCGGCAGGTCGCTCCGGAGGAGGCCCGCACGGTGCGCATGCTCTTCACGCCCACCTGGCCGACCTACAGCTACGACGGCATCCTGACCGTCGAGGCCGGAGGCGAGCTCCAGGAGGTGCCGCTGCTGGGCCGGGTCGATCCCGACCAGGACGGCGACGGCTACGAGGCCGAGCAGGCGGGCGGGACCGACTGCAACGACCTCGACCCCGAGGTGCACAAGGTCGAGACCGAGATCGACGACGGGATCGACAACGACTGTGACGGCGTCGTGGACGAGCCCTTTGTCGACCTGGGCTCGGTGCGGATCACCGAGCTCCTCACGCAGCCGCGGGACGCGCGCGCCGAGTTCGGCGTCTGGGTCGAGCTGTTCAACGTCTCCAACCGCACGATCAACCTGCGGGGCTGGCGGATCGAGCACGACGGCGGCCGGATGCGCATCGAGGGCGACGTGATGGTCGACCCGTTCCAGCGCGTCGTCATCGGCGTGGAGGCGGACCAGGAGATCAACGGCGGGCTCGAGCTCGACGGGGTGATGGTCGGCGACCTGATCCCCGACGAGCCCACCTGGCTCAAGCTCTACTCGGACGGCGTGCAGTTCGAGGCCGAGTTCGATGGGTGGAAGGCGCAGTATGGCTACGCGATGCAGCTCGACGAGCGCTCCGCCAGGCGAGACGCCAAGCCTGTCCCGTCTGCGTGGTGCCCGTCCAAGAAGCGGGGCTACGGCACGACCTACGGCTCGCCCGGCGCGATCAACGGGGACTGCGGCTCCCTCGACTTCGACGGCGACGGCTGGTCCCTCGACGATGGCGACTGCGACGACGAGTCCGCCACGACTCATCCCGGCGGCACCGAGCTGTGGAACGACGCCGACGACAACTGTGACACCTTCGTCGACACCATGTGGATCGAGGATCGCCTGGAGACCGAGCTGATCGAGGTGCCCAACCCGCACGTAGTCAGCGTCGGCGCCTGGGGCGGGGACGGCCGCGACGGGGTGGCCATCCTGATCGAGGGTGAGGTGCACTTCATCGGACCGGACGACCCCTGGGCCGGTCGGCCGGCGGACCGATCCTCGTCCGTGTCCATCGCGCTGCCCGTCGGCGCGCGCACCGACCCCAAGCTCGCGCCCGAGCTGGCCCACCTGGGCGGCGGGGCGGTGGAGCTGGTCGTCTCCCACCAGGGCGTGCCCGACCATCCCGACGGGCTCGCGGTCCTGGGAGTGCCGACCGACCGCCGGGTGCCCGCGGACGACGTCGCCCGGGTGTGGGTGCACGCGCTGCCGTCCAGCCGGCCCCGCCTCGCGGATCTCGACGGTGACGGCTCTGACGAGGTCATCTACGCCCAGTCCGCGACCCGGGGCGTGGCGCTCGAGCTGGGGCCGACGGTGAGCGGCACGGTGGAGGAGGACGACGTCATCGAGAGTGGCTGGGGGATCCCCGGGGGCTTCATCACGGACGTGCGGCCGGTCGACTGGGACGACGATGGCTACGACGACCTCGACCTCACGGCCTACACCGGCTCCGGCTACGGCCACCTGATCGTGCCCGGCGGGGTCGGCCTCGGCGACGACCGGGACGCGACCCGGGACCAGGTCCTCTTCATCGCGGGCTCCGGCTTCCTGACCGTCGCCGAGGTCCACGGCGACAGCGCCCGCGACCTCATCTGGCTCCAGGGCGATCGCGCGCAGGTCTTCGCCGGACCGGTGTCCAACCCGCCCGGCACGCCCACCTGGGAGCTGCAGGCGGCGGGTGGCCACACCTTCTCCGACCTCGTGCGGGTCGACTTCGACGGCGATCCCTTCGACGAGATCGTCGCCACGACGGTAGCCGACGCCGCAGGACGGGCATGGTTCCTCGATCAGTCCAGCCTGCTGGGCACCGGGTCGGACTACATGGTGGACCACAGCGCGAGCCAGTGGGCGCCCATCCGGACGTCCTGGACCCCGCTCCCAGGCATCGACGTCGACGGAGATGGCAGGGACAGCCTGCTCTTCTACGCGAGCGGACCTGGGCAGGGCTGGCTGCAGCGCGTGCCGCCCAAGCCCTAGACCCCGCGAGGTCCCCATGTCCATGCCCTACCGCAACCTCGGCCGCTCCGGGCTGAAGGTCTCCGCCCTGTCCTTCGGCTCCTGGGTCACCTTCGACCACCAGCTGGACGTCGGTCCGGCCAAGGAGGCGATGGCCGCCGCACGGGAGGCCGGCTGCAACTTCTTCGACAACGCCGAGGCCTACGCCGAGGGCAAGGCCGAGATCATCATGGGCAAGGCCCTGCACCAGCTGGGCTGGAGCCGCGACGAGTACGTCGTCAGCACGAAGATCTTCTGGGGTGGCTCGGGGCCGAACCAGCGTGGCCTGTCTCGCAAGCACGTCATCGAGGGGGTCGACGCTGCCCGCAAGCGCTTCGGGCTCGACCACCTGGACCTCGTCTTCTGCCACCGACCCGACAGCCAGACGCCCATCGAAGAGACCGTGCGCGCGATGAACCACGTCATCGACCGCGGCTGGGCGTTCTACTGGGGCACCAGCGAGTGGAGCGCGGACGAGATCCGCGAGGCCTGGCGCGTCGCCGACCAGCTCGGCATGATCGGGCCGACCATGGAGCAGCCCCAGTACCACATGTTCCACCGGGAGCGCGTGGAGGTCGAGTACGCCGGGCTGGTCAGGGACAAGGGCCTCGGCACGACCACCTGGAGCCCCCTCGCGAGCGGGCTGTTGACCGGCAAGTACAACGAGGGCGTGCCCGAGGGATCCCGCCTGGCGCTGCCCCAGTACAGCTGGCTCCGCGAGCGCATCCAGAACGACCCCCAGTTCCCCGAGCGCATCGAGAAGGTCCGCCAGCTGTCCGAGCTGGCGTCGGACCTGGGTGCGTCGACGGCCCAGCTGGCCCTCGCCTGGACCGCGAGCCATCCGCACGTGAGCACGGTGATCACCGGCGCCTCGCGCACCGCGCAGGTGGTGGAGAACATGAAGGCCGTGGCCCTGCTGGACAAGCTCGATGATGCCCTCATGGAGCGGATCGAAGATATCCTGGGCAACAAGCCCGCCGCCCCCGAGGACTTCCGCGGCTGATCGTGTCCCGGTGGATGCACCCCGCCATGCCTGCCGTTGCTGCGGCTACCGCACCCTCCCCGAGGCCCCGCCGGGCACCTGGGACATCTGCCCGGTGTGCTGCTGGCAGGACGTCGACGCCGGCAGCGAGCCGTACTCCGAGGCGACGCACCTGTCGCTCCGCGAGGCCCAGCGGTGCTTCGAGGAGCTGGGCGCGTGCGATCCCGAGTGGGTCGGCATCGGCCGCGCACCCGAGCCCGACGAGGCGCGCGACCCCGACTGGCTGGCCCTGGACGCGTGGGAGGCGCGGCAGCGACCACGCGTGTTGCAGGCGATCGAAGCCGGTTTCGGGCATCTGCGCCGCGGGCGGGGCATGCGCATCTACGACGCTGAGCTCGCGGACAGCTACGGGGTCGAGTCCGAGCACAGCCGCCGGGTCGAGCACCTGTACTACGACCGCTATGACGAGGTCCCCGACGAGATCATCGCGGCGTACTACTGGGTGCTGTCCTTCTTCGACCCCGACGGGCTGCGCTTCCACCTCGCCGCGTACATGGCCTGGGCGGTGCGGGATCGGTTCTGCTCGCCCAGCAACTCGGTGGACTGGACGATCTACGCCTTGTGCCCGTCCGAGGGGGACACGCGCGACTGGAGCCTCGCGCGGCTGGAGGTGCTGGACCGGGCCCAGGCGGAGGCGGTCGTCGGCTTCCTCGAGCTGATGGCCGCGGACGAGCGCGCCGACCAGCGCGTCGCCCGCGAGGGGCTCGTGTACTGGAGGGCCAGGCTCGAGGCGCTGGCTCAGTCCTGAGCGCCGCTGACCAGCACGATCTCTTCGGCAGCGACGCCGTCCTCGCGCTTGTCGCTCTCCCGGTCCATGATGGCGCGGACCTTCTCCCGCAGGTCGTCGCGCTGGACGAAGACCTGCACCTCTGCGGGCTCGGCGTGCACGTCCACGCACACCTGGCGGGCGGTGGTGGTCTCGTGCACGTCGAGGTCCACGTCGTGGGCGCGCAGGGACAGGCGGCGGGTGGCGCGGGCGCGGCGGCTGGGACGGGCACCCTCGCGGGGCACGATCTCGACGGTGGTCGCGGACTCACCGGGCTTGAGGTCGATGAAGACCAGGCGGTCGCGCTCTCGGGTGGCGACGGTGAGGTCGAGGCGCTGGTCCTGCTCGGTCTGCTCGCCTTCGCCGCGGTGGCGGATGGGCGGGTGCAGCGGGGTCAGGGACAGGGGCGCGTCCCCGTCCGGCGGCAGGCTGGTGCACAGCGTCGGGTCCTTCCACGTGTCGCGCAGCTCGCTGGTGGTGGCGGAGCCGTCGACGAACTGACGCTCGGTCACCCAGGCGCGGTCGTCGCCGTAGGCCCAGCCCGCGGCCCGGCCCTCGTTGCGGGAGCGCTCAGGCGCCGGGATGCCGGGGATCCACCGCGTCGAGACCTGCACGGCCTGCTCGGCGCGGAGTCCCATGCGGGCCAGCGCGGACTCGACGGCCAGGTCACCGACGCGTCGACGCGCGTGGGTGTGGTCGTGCTCGGCGTCGTCGTGGTGGTGGTGCGACTCGTCACCCGAGTGCGCCCACGACAGTGCGATGGACAGGAGGAGGGGGATCATGGGGGGCCTCACCCGGTCCATCGGATCGCCAGCACCCCCGCGTGAGCGAGGTGTAAGGCAGCCCGCTAAACCCTAGGGTAGAGGCGGGATGTCGGTGTCCATCGGCACGAAGGAGGGCCGGGCGAGCTCGATGAGCCAGGTCCAGAACGTGCCGTACCAGCCGAAGCAGAGGAGGAAGCCCTGGACGAAGAACAGGGCGAGCACGAGCATCAGGCCGGCCCACACCAGGCGTCGCAGGAGGACCAGCTGGGGGCGGTGCTCGAGGGCCAGGTAGCCGGCGTCGACCCGGTCCAGCTCCTTCTCGACCAGCGCCCAGGACACCAGCGTGATCAGCCCCCCGGGGACGGCGGTGCAGGCCATGCCGAGCACGGTGAGCACCACGCCGGTGGTCAGCACGGCGATGATCCGGGTGGTCTTGGGGCGCGCCTGGCGGCCGCCATCGCCGAACAGCTCGTCGACCTCGGTCTCGCTCATCGGTCCCCCGCCGCTGCGTCCCCGATGCCGAGCAGCGTCACGAGTCGGGCCTCGAGGGCACGGCAGGCGGCGTCATCCGCATTCAGCCGTCCCTCGGGAGCCGCCAGCCAGCCGTCCTGCAAGCCCACCTTCACCGCGTTCTCCAGGGTCACCAACGACAAGGCCTCCGGTCGCGAGAGCATGCCCTCGGCCACCAGTCGATCCTGCTGGCGCTGCACGCTCCGTACCCAGTCCTTGCGCCCTGGACCCGTTCCGTCCAGGCCAGGTGCGAGGTTCGAGACGATCCGGTACGCCTCGAGGAAGGGGCGGAAGAGCGCCCAGATCTCGCCCATGCGCTCGGGGTCGCGGACCTGGAAGCCCCCGTCGACCTCGGCCATGGCCCCGTGCTGGACGAGGTCGGACAGGCCGCGGCGCGCCAGCTCCGCCCCGTCGCGGTGGGGGTTGAGGGACAGCTCCTGCCGCCACAGATCCGCGAGCCAGCCGAGCTCGCCGGCGAGGCCGTCTGCGGTCACGACCTCGTGGGGGCGGGCTCGGACCACGCAGGAGACGAGGCCGGCGTGGCGGAACGGGTGCAGGCCCTGGTTCTTGTAGAAGTCGAGCTGCAGACGCTTGCCCAGCCGGACCGCCCAGACGCGCTCGGGCTCGCCGGGGAAGTGCTCGAGCACGCGCTGGCCGGCGAGGCGGTCCAGGGTGAGGCGTACGGCCTCGTCGAGACGGGTGAGGGTCGTGGCCTCGGGAACGCCATGACGATGGGTGAACGCCTGGAACCGCTGGATGCGAGCCATCAGGTCGCGGTGGGTGATCCCGCGGCGATCGTGGGCGAGCAGGGCGAGGGCGACCAGCGTCGTGGGCAGCAGCACGGTGGCGTCGCCGATCCGCTGCATGATGACCTTGGCGGTGTCGTGCAGCACGACCTTGTGCTCGCTGGCGGGGCGGTCGAGCCAGGCCTCCCCGGCGGACGCGGCGTCTACCAGCGAGGAGACGGCGACGGGCTCCCCGACCCGAAGGTAGACCCGACCCAGGCGGCGGCCGAAGACGCTGGTCGCCTTCATCGCCTCCCCGAGGTCCTCCTTGCGCTTGTTCTTGCCGCCCAGCTCCCGGAGGTAGGAGCCCTGCTCGGCGACCTGCTCGTAGGCGAGGGCGACCGGCAGCAGGGTGACCTCCTTGCCCGTCGGGCGCAGGGCCGCAGCGTCGAAGATCATGCCCAGGACTCCGACCTTGGGCGGCAGGAGCTTGCCCGACCGGGTGCGTCCGCCCTCCAGGTAGAACTCGATGGGCACGCCGTGGTGGACGAGCTCGCGGAGGTAGCGGGCGAAGATCCGCGGGTGCAGGTGCTCTCCCTCGAAGCTGCGCTTGATGAAGAAGCCGCCGCAGCTGCGCAGGAAGAAGGACACCACCGGGATCGCCAGGTTCTCGCCCGCGACCACGTGGGGCAGGATCAGCTTGTTCCGGTAGAAGACCCAGGCCAGCAGGATGTAGTCGAGGTGGGACTTGTGGCTGGGCAGGATGATCGCCGAGCCCTGGCGCATGGCCTCGCGGATGCGCTCCATGTCCTCTTCGGGAGCGTCGACGCCGCTGTAGACGATGGTCCACAGGGGGCGCAGGGCCAGGTCCAGGATGCGGATGACCCACCAGCGCATGTGGGCGGCGATCCGGTCGTACTCGCGCTCCATCTTGCGGCGTACGGCCTCGACCGAGGTGCCGGTCCGGCGGGACTCCTCCGCGGCGAGCTCCCGCATGGGTGGGGCGTCGAGCACGAGGTTGCGCAGATCGGCGGAGGAGGGGAGGCGGGGGCCGCGCACGACCTGGCCCTCGCGGCGCAGGTAGCGGCGCAGCAGGATGGTCAGGGTGCGGCGCCGGGCGGGCCGGTCGGGAACCCGCTGCAGGAAGCTCTGCAGGTCCACGGCCTCGCCCACCTGGACGAAGTTGTCCGAGGGGTACCAGGCGAGCTTGAACAGGCGCCACACCCACCAGACGCGGTCGGGGTCGGGGAGCACCGCGCGCAGGGCGGGGTGGGTCTGACGATCGAGGCCGCGCTGCCAGACCACCAGCACCGGCACGAGCTGGATGGGGCGGTCGAGGCTTCCCTGGGCGTCGAACAGCGCGGGGAGCGGATCGCTCGGTCGGCGCAGGAAGACCCGGTGCCACAGCGAGCGGCTGGACTCGAGGAACACGGTCAGCGGGGCGCCTGCCTGGGTGGCGCGGGCGATGAAGCCGGACTCCGCGGGGTCGGGAGGACCTCGGCGGGTGAGACGGCGCCAGGCGCGGGAGAACAGGCCGGACCAGGCGCGACCGACCGGCTCCCAGAAGAACTGGGTGACGTCCCAGGCCCAGATCGACAGCGGCAGCCCGCGGGCTGACAGCACCCGGTTGAGCGCGAGATGATCGAGGTTGTTCGCCCGGAGCAGCACATAGACGATCGGGCCGCGCTCGGCCGCCTCACGGATGCGTGCGGCGCTGGCGTCGTCCATCTGCATGCGACCGATCGGCCGGCCCAGGCCGAGAAGCCAGTGGAACCAGCCGAAGCGGCTGAGCATGCCAGTGCCGTACCGTTCCGCCTCGTCGTGGAGACCCGGTGGGATCGAGCTGACGGCGCGCCTCCAGGGAGCGGGCGAGCCTAACGCGTGCCTAGAACGGGTCGCAGCCTTCGTCCTGGTAGCCGTCGGCGTAGGCCTCGGCGTAGCAGGCCTTGTAGCCGACGTCATAGGTGGGCTGGGCCTGATCGGGGGCGCAGTCCGGGCAGGGCTCGCCGCCTGTGATGCAGGCCAGGCGACCCTGGTCGAAGCCGTTCGTCTCACCCGCGTCGCAGCCGTCGAAGCAGGCGTTCTTCTCCTGCACCGTCCACGCGTCCCCCGCGTCGAACGCAGCCTCGGCGGCGGCATCGCACGGATGCACCGGATCGGGGTCAGGCTCCGGCTCGACGATCGGCTCGTCGGTCGGGTCGACGGGGTCGGCAGCGGCACAGGCCGACAGCAACATGAGCAGGGCGACAACGCGCACGGGATCCTCCACCGACAGCTTGTCCTGTCGTCGGCCGATCCGTCAGGTCTCGAAAGCGGGCCGAAAGGGGGCGGTGAGTGCCCTACTCCGGCGGCTTGATGCTGTTCGGGTCCTTCGACCGCTCGATCGCCTGCTCGAGGTCGCCGATCAGGTCGTCGATGTGCTCGATGCCGACGGACAGGCGCACGAGGCCGTCCTCGATGCCCCGGGCGCGGCGGTCGGCGGCGGGGACCGAGGCGTGGGTCATGCTCGCCGGGAGCTCGAGCAGGCTCTCCACGCCACCGAGGGACTCGGCCAGGGTGAAGATCTCGGTGAGGGCGCAGAAGCGCTCGGCGCGGGCGAGGTCTGCGTTCAGCACGAAGCTGATCATGCCGCCGAAGCCGCGCATCTGCTTGCTGGCGACCGCAAAGCCAGGATCCTGATCCCACATCGGGTAGCGGATCAGGCCGACCTCGGGGTGGGCGGACAGCCACTCCACCACCTTCATGGCGTTGTCCTGGTGGCGCTCCATGCGCACGCCCAGGGTCTTCAGCCCGCGCAGGGTCAGCCAGGTGTCCCACGGGCCGGGCACGGCGCCGACGGCGTTCTGCAGGAAGCGGAGCTGGTCGAGCAGGGCGGCGCTGCGGGTGATCAGCGCGCCACCGACCACGTCGGAGTGGCCGTTGAGGTACTTGGTCGTGCTGTGCAGCACGATGTCCGCGCCGAGATCCAGGGGGTTCTGGAAGAAGGGCGTGGCGAACGTGTTGTCCACGACCACGAGGGCGCCGACGGCCTTGGCGCGCTCGGCCACCCGGGCGATGTCGGTGACCTTGAGCAGCGGGTTGGTCGGGCTCTCGAGCCACACGAGGGTGGTCTCGGCGTCGATGACGTCGGCCGGGTCGACCGCGGAGAGGTCTGCGTAGCGGAAGCCGTAGCCGTGGGGGCGGAACACCCGCTCGAACTGGCGGTAGGTGCCGCCGTAGACGTCATCACCGACGACGATCTTGGCTCCGGCCGGCATCATCTGCATGACGGTGGCGGTCGCGGCGAGTCCGGAGCCGAAGCACACGGCCCCGAGGCCGCCCTCCAGCGACGCGAGCGCCCGCTCCAGCGCCTCCCGGGTGGGGTTCTGGGTGCGGCTGTACTCGTAGCCGGTGTGCTTCGCCGGCCACGGCTGGGCGTAGGTCGACGTCTGGAAGATCGGCTGCATGACGGCGCCGGTGATGGGCTCGTGATGCTGGCCGCCGTGGATGGCGCGGGTGTTGAGGTGCTTGTCGTTCGACATGGGGCTGTCCGTGGCGAGTTTCGAGGCGTGCGAAGTGGTCGAGTGGGGCGAGTCTGGTGGCGGGGCGGCATTGGTGGCGGGCCGGTCCCCAGTCCCCAGTCTCCAGTCTCCAGTCTTGCGCGTCTGCATAGCGCAGCGTCACCAATCCGCAGGCGGGACGTCGCTATGTCCTGGTTCAAACGCCTCTTTTCTGTCCTCCGCCCACTGGGGACTGGAGACTGGAGACTGGAGACCGGGCCGCCACTTCCTCGATGGAAGTGACGCGACCTCGCGCGCTCGGCGCCTGCACGGCCAACCCTCAGCGCGTCGTGCACCGGGCGACGTGGTCGATGATGTCGATGCGGGAGAGCACGCCGACGAGCTTGCCCTCGTCGAGGACCAGGGCCAGGCGCATGCGGCGCATCAGGTCCGAGAGCACGGCGACCTCGGTGTCGGGGCTGACCGTGCAGAAGCTGGCGTCGGCGAGGTCTCCGGCGCGGGCCTTGACCGGACCCTGGTGCAGGGCGGCTTCGAGCAGGCGGTTCTCGTGGATGACGCCGACCGTCTTGTCGCCGCGCATGACCGGCATCGCGGAGATGCCGTGGAGCTTGAGCAGGCCGATCGCCTCGGTCGCGGTGACGTCCTCCGAGACCGTGATCGGCTCGCGGGGCCCGAGGTGGGCGAGGATGTCGGCGACCGTGCCCAGGCTGACCGCGGGCTCGGTGAAGCCGTTCTCGTCCATCCAGGTGTCGTTGTAGATCTTCGAGAGGTAGCGGCTGCCGCTGTCCGGCAGGATGACCACCGCCTTGAGCCCCTCGCGGTCGTGGCGGCGCAGCCACTTGATGGCGCCCGCGACCGCCGCGCCGCAGGAGCCGCCGACGAACAGGCCCTCCTCGCGGGCGAGGCGCCGGGTCATCTGGAAGCACTCCTTGTCGTTCACGCGAACCACGTCGTCGACGTACTGGAAGTCCATCGTGGACGGCAGGAAGTCCTCGCCGATGCCCTCCAGCACGTAGCTGAAGGCCTTGGTCATCTGGCCGGTCTTGAAGTAGTCGTAGTAGAGCGATCCGACAGGATCGACGCCGACGATCTGGATGTCGGGCTTCTGCTCCTTGAGGTACTTGCCGGTGCCGGTGACCGTGCCCCCGGTGCCGAGTCCGGCGATGAACGCGTCGAACTCGCCGTCCAGCTGGTCCCACAGCTCCGGGCCCGTCATCTCGTAGTGGGCCTGGGGGTTGCTGGGGTTGTGGTACTGGTTGGCGTAGAACGCGCCGGGGGTCTCGTCGGCGAGGCGGCGGCTGACGCTGTAGTAGGACCGAGGATCCTCGGGCTCGACGTCGGTCGGGGTGACGACGACCTTGGCACCGTAGGCCCGCAGCGCCGCGCGCTTCTCCTCGGACTGCTTGTCGGGGAGCACGAAGATGCACTTGTAGCCCTTGATGGCCGCAGCCATCGCGAGCCCCGCGCCGGTGTTGCCGCTGGTGGCCTCGACGATGGTGCCGCCCGGCTTCAGCAGGCCGTCGCGCTCGGCGTCCTCGATGATCTTCATCGCGATCCGGTCCTTGACCGACGCGCCGGGGTTCATGAACTCGACCTTGGCGTACAAGGTGGACTTCAACCCGGTAGTGACGCTGTTGAGGCGGACCAGCGGGGTGTTGCCCACGCAGGTGAGCACGTTGTCGTGCACGTTCTTCACGGCGGCTCCAAGGCTTGGTTTCCCGCGGGCTGCGCGCGGGCGGCCGGCTTCCTAACGGGGCGGGGATGCGCCGCCATGGGTCGTCACGGGCCTTGCACGCAGCCGGCACGATGCGCTGATCATCCCGCCGCCCTGTGCTAGCGTTGCCTCCGCTGTGTCCTGCACGACAGCGTAGAGGTCGACGAGCGGTGATCGCGTGATCCTGGGACGGAATGAGCGGCTGGTCCGACGCGGGGACTACCTGCGCGGCTCCTTCGTCAAGCCCGAGCGGGTGGACGGCTATATCGTCGGGATCAACCCCGGGGATCGGTCGGACGTGCTCGGTCGCTTCGGCTTCTCCGAGAGCTCGGTGGAGGTCGCGGTCGCCGCGGCGCGCCGCGGGTTCGCCACCTGGCGGCGGTGCTCCCTCGCGGAGCGCTCGACCGCCCTGCGCCGCTTCCGCGAGGCGCTGTCGAAGGAGCAGGAGCGGTTCGCCTCCCTGGTCTGCCGGGAATCGGGCAAGCCCCTGTGGGAGGCGCGCCAGGAGGTGGTCGCCTCGATCCGGGTCGTCGACCTCCTCCTCGACGAGGGCCTGCCGCTCCTCGCGCCGCGGGTGCTCCACGAGACCGACGCCCGCAGCGATGCGCTGCCCCACGGCGTGGTGGGCGTGCTCGTGCCCCACAACCTGCCGCTGCTCCACGGCACGCTCCAGGCGCTGGCCGCGATGATGGCGGGCAACACGGTCGTCGTGAAGCCGTCGAAGTTCACGCCGGGCGTGGGCCAGGGCATCGCCGAGCTGATGGACCGCTGCCGCCTGCCCCGAGGCGTCTTCAACATGGTGCAGGGCTCGGGCACCGGCATCGGCCAGCGCCTCGCCACCCACCCGGATCTCGACGCGCTCGTCTTCAGCGGCGCGTACGCCTCCGGCTCGACCATCCAGCGCGCCCTCGCCGACCGGCCCGAGCTCCCCACGCTGCTGCACCTCGGCGGCAAGGGGGCTGCCATCGTGGTCGAGGGCTGCGATCTCCAGCAGGCCGTCTACGAGGTCATCGTCGGCGCGTACCTGACCGCGGGACAGCGCCACAACAGCACCGGCCGGGTCTTCGTCACCAAGGGCATCTTCGACGAGTTCTGCGAGATGCTCATGCGTCGCGCCGCCATGGTGAACGTCGGCTACGGCTTCGCCGACGGCACCTTCATGGGCCCGGTGATCTCCGAGAACGCGCGCTCCCGCTACCGCCGCTACGGGCGCAACCTGGTCGCCGCCGGCCACACCCCGCTGCTCGAGGCCCACAACCTGGACATCGAGGAACGACGCGGCTTCTACGTGAACCCGGCGCTGTACTGGATCAACGGTCGTCAGGGCCAGCGCTTCCTCAACGACGAGCCTCCCGGCCCGCTGCTGATGGTCTACCGGGTCGAGGACTGGCAGGAGGCGGTGCAGATCCACAACGAGATGGCCTTCCGCACCGCGACCGCCTTGTTCGTGAACCCGGAGCACAAGGAGCTGCCCGAGATGGTGCGCGCGCTCCTCACCGGCGCGCTCAACATCAACCGCGGCACCATCGGCAGCTCCCAGCGCCTGCCCGCTGCGGGCGTCGGCCGCTCCTCCAACGCGGTCTCCGGCGGTGTCGAGCTGCTGCGCTTCCTCTCCCGCCCGCGGGCCATGCTGGTCGAGCGGCGCCCCTTCGACCCCAACCACGTCGTGCCCGGCGTGAACTGGGATCGCAGCGACGACGAGCCCCCGGACCTCACCGGCGTGCTCGAGCTCGAACCCGAAGAGCTCGAGCCTTGATCGGGCCGGCCCGGGGGGGATGCTGGCGACTCGGGCTCGCGGCTGTGCTGGTGCTCGGCGGGGGGGCCTGCAAGAAGGCACCCGAGTCCGCCGTGTCCGCAGCTGGTCCGGTCGACCTCCTCGCCTGGGCGCCGCCCGCCCAGGAGATCACCTACGAGCGCCAGCGGGTCGTGGGCGCGGTGCCCCTGCCCGCGGCGCCGGTCCGCGAGGTGTGGATGCAGGAGATCGCCGAGGACGAGGGGCGCACCTACCGGATCATCGTCGGCGTGGACGAGGAGGGTGCCCGAAAGATCGCTCGCCGACTGCGTTATGCCGAGACGGGTCTCGTGGTCGTCAGCGAGGGGACCGTGGGTTCGGACGGCACCATCGAGTACGCCGCGTGGGAGCCTCCGGAGGTGCTGTTGCCCACCGCTGCCCTGACGGCCGGCGCCCAGGCCGCGCCCTGGTCGGGGGAGCACCAGTTCGGAGACTGGAAGGTCACGCGTTCGTGCGAGATCCAGTGGCGCTCCGAGCAGTGCGAGGGCGACGGACTCATCGTGGTCTGTGACGCCGAGTACCCGGAGTTCAGGCTCGCCACCAGGGACCACTTCTGCCGCGGTACAGGCTGGAGCGGCTATGAGTCCCTGGTCAGCGTGGCTGACCGTCCGTCCGTTCGAACCTGGACTGAGAGCCTGCAACGGCTCGACTGAATGTTGCCCCTTTCCGACGACCGTTCCGGCGTCTAAAGAGGGGCCCCACGGAGGTGTGCATGCGGATCGGGATCATCGGCGCCGGCATGATGGGAGGGGCCCTGGGTCGCCTCCTGGCGGACGCCGGGCACGAGGTGCTGCTGTCTTCCCGGCATCCCGAGCAGCTCGGGGAGCGGGCGCGGGACATCGGTGGCCAGTGCGGTCCGATCATCCAGGCGGCCACCTGGGGTGACGTCATACTGCTCGCCATTCCCTTCGGCTCGACCGAGGATCTGGACATGGCGGTCAAGGACGCGCTCATGCACAAGGTGGTGCTGGACGCGAGCAACCCCATCGCGGACCGCGATGGCTACGCCTACGACGAGGTCCAGGAGGCGGGCACCGGCTCGGGCAGCTGGACCCAGCGCCGCCTGTACGGCGTGCACGTGGTGAAGTGCTTCAACACCGTGCACTACGAGGTCCTCGAGAAGGAGGCCCACCGCGAGGGCGATCGGATCGGCATTCCCGTGGCTTCCGACCACGACGACGCGATCGAGACCGCCTCCCAGCTGGTGCGCGACTGCGGCTTCGAGCCCGTCGTGGTCGGCAAGCTCGCCGAGAGCAAGCGCTTCGATCCCGGCACCGCGGTGTGGAACAGCTCCATGAGCGCGCCCGAGGTCAAGGCGGCGCTCGGCGTCGAGTAGGATCGCCTACTTGGCGGCTTCGACCTGATCTTCTCGCTGCTCCGGCTCCTTCTCCTCCGCGGGGAGCGGGAGCAGCACGCTGAAGGTCGCGCCCACGCCGGGCCGGCTCGCCACCTCGAGCTCGCCACCGTGGGCCTGCACGATGCGCTGGCTGATCGCGAGGCCGAGGCCGGTGCCCTTCTCCTTGGTCGTGAAGAAGGGAACGAAGAGCTGCTGCTGGGCCTCGGCGGAGATCCCGGGGCCGCTGTCCTCGACGGCGATCTCGAGCACGTCCCCGCGCCGACCGGTGCGCCGCCGGGTGCGGACCCGGAGCCGTCCGCCGTCCTCCATCGCCTGCAGCCCGTTCTGGCAGAGGTTGAGCAGGACCTGGGACATGCGACCCCGGTCGAGCTGGACCGGGGGCAGGTCGGGGGCGAGGTCTTCGACCAGCTCGACGCCGTCGGGCACGCCCTGGGCGCGGACCACCTGCATGATGTGCGCGACCACCGCGTTGACGTGGTCGAGGGTGCGGCGGAGCTCGAACGGGCGGGCGTACTCGAGGAACTGGCTGACGACCACGTTCAGTCGGTCGACCTCGTGCACGGCCACGTCGAGCATGTCCTGGGCGCTCTCCTCGAGGGGCTCGCCCTGGAGGAACTGCACCGCGCCCTTGATGCCGGCGAGGGGGTTGCGGATCTCGTGGGCGAGGCCGGCGGCCATGGCACCCAGGGCGGCGAGGCGGTGGGCCTCTTCGAGCGCCTGGAACTCGCGGATGTTGGACAGGGTGACGCCGGCGAGGCTCGCGACCTCGAGCAGGCGGGACAGCTCCTCGGCGGAGAAGCCGTCGGACCAGTCCTCGTCCCGCAGGTGCATCCAGCCCAGCACCAGATCGCCCGAGCGGAAGGGGATCGTGAGCTGGGCGTGCATGGCGTCCATCAGGCGGAGGATCTCGGTTGCAAGCGGATCTTCGCTGCGAGAGCGCCGGAGGATCTCGGCGCGGGTGTACCAGCGCATGCCCTCCTCGGTGAAGCCGTCGGTGAACGGTGGGCCGGCGACCGCGGACAGGGGCTCGGGGTCGACCTCGCCGCGGATCCCCATGAGGCCGTAGCCATCGCGGGCGGCCTCCCAGAGGTAGACGCTGCAGACCGGCACGCGGCCGGAGCCGTGCAGCCGGCGCAGGATCACGTGGGTGAGCATCTCCTTGGTGGTGGCCTTGGGGATCTCCGAGCGCAGGGCCTCCAGCGCCTCGAAGAGCTGGTGGCCGCGCTTGTTGAGCAGGCGGTTGGCCCACCAGTCGATCTGGCCCTTGAGCGGATCGTAGGCGGCGAGGAAGAGGATCGAGGCGACGAAGGCCTGAAATGCCGTGTGGAGCGGGTAGTCCTGGAAGGTGTCGACCCACAGCACCGCGATGCCGTCGAGGGTGACGAGCGCGAGTGCGGACACGACGAGCGCGCCGAGGCGGGAGAGCAGCTCGTACAGGTCGAGGAGCCGGTAGCTGACGACCGAGTGGTAGACGAAGTAGATGCCGACCGCGCCGAGCAGGGCGGAGAACGGCGGGATCGGGCCCTGCAGGGCGACCGCGCGGGCGGCAAAGGAGAGGCCCTCGGGGGCGGAGGGCGAGACCAGCACCCGGGCGACCTGCTCGGCGAGGGACAGCCCGACGGCGCCGGAGATCACGCCGATGAGGTAGCGCAGGCGCACCTGGTCGACGCGGAGCGGAGTGGAGTCGTGGACCCGCCAGAGGCGCACGAGGAGCACGGCGAACACGCCGAAGACGTAGAAGCCCAGCGCGACCAGCGGGTAGGAGATCCCGGGAGAACCCAGGTAGAAGGCGATGTGCAGTCCGATGGTCAGCGGGATGACGCCGAGCGACAGGACCAGCAGGCGCAGCACCAGGGGGGAGGCGGCGTGCTGCTCGGAGAAGAGCCGGTCGACCGTGTAGAGCGCCAGCGAAGGGACCAGGGCACCGACGGCGGCGTAGGGGATCCGCAGGATCGCGAGGCCGGGCAGGAGCGAGAGCGCGAAGAGGGTCCACGTGATGGCGAGGGACCAGCCCAGCGCGAGGAACGCGACCTTGGCGGGCTCGAGGCGGTCGGCAAGCCAGGCTCGCGTGCTCATGCCCGCGGCGACGATGGCGACCAGGAAGTAGGCGAACGCGGTCATCTCGATCCCGTCCGGGACGGCCGGACATCCTGATCCTGACCGGTCAGGCCGTCGTTGGCCAGTCCGGCCCTTGCGCGATGGGACTGCAGGGGCGAGGGTGAGCGCATGTCCGACGCCCGCAGACGCCTGCCCAACATGAACGCCATCCTCGATGACCCGCAGCTGGACGGGTTTCCTCGCGAGCTGTGCAAGGCCTTGGCCCGGGAGGTGCTGCAGGGCGTACGCCAGGAGGTCGCGGACGGCGGCGACGCCCCCGACGGGGCGCAGGTCGCGTCGCGGGTCCAGGCGGAGGTCGCCGCGGTCCTCGGCGGGCGCGCGCGACCGGTCATCAATGCGACCGGGGTCGTGCTGCACACCAACCTGGGCCGGGCGCCGTGGCCTCAGGAGGCGCGCGACGCGGCGAGCCGGGCGATGGGGTACGGCAACGTCGAGCTGGACCTGGCGACCGGAAGCCGCGGCGGGCGCCTGGACGGCGTGTCGCGCCTGCTGCACCACCTGGTCGGCTGCGAGGCGGCGATCGTGGTGAACAACTGCGCCTCGGCGGTGCTGCTCGCCCTGACCGCCTTCGCCCGGGACCGCGAGGTGCTGGTCAGCCGGGGTGAGCTGGTCGAGATTGGAGGTTCATTCAGGGTTCCCGACGTGATCGCCTCCGGCGGCGCCCGGCTGGTGGACGTCGGCACGACGAACCGCACCCGGATCGGGGACTACGCCGCGGGGATCACCGAGGACACGGCGGTGATCCTCAAGGTGCACCGGTCGAACTTCAAGCTGGTCGGGTTCACCGAGGAGCCGTCCGCCGAGGCGATCGCCCAGCTCGCCGACTCTGCGGAGCTGCACGCGTTCTACGATCTCGGCAGCGGCTCGCTCGATGGCTGGGGAGTCGAGCCCTCGGTGCGCGAGGCGGTCGCGTCCGGCATGGATCTCGTGCTGTTCTCCGGCGACAAGCTCCTGGGCGGTCCCCAGGCGGGGCTCATCGCCGGCACCGCGGAGGCGGTCGCACGCTGCCGGAAGCACCCGCTCTACCGGGCGCTCCGGGTCGACAAGGTCACGCTCGCGGCGGTGGAGGCGACCCTGGCGCTACACCTGTCCGGGGGCACGCCTCCCGCCCTGCGCATGCTCGACGCGTCCCTCGACGCCCTGACCGAGCGGGCGGAGCGCCTCGCGGCCAAGCTCGAGCGGGCGGGGATCGCGGCGGTGGTCGCCGATGGGGAGAGCCAGGCCGGCGGGGGTAGCCTGCCCGGCGAGGGCCTGCCCAGCCGGGTCGTCCAGGTCGCGCTCGGGGACGTGGACCGGGTGCACCGCTGTCTGCGCCTGGGCGAGCCGGCGGCGGTCGCGCGGGTGAGCCGGGACTGCCTGGTGTTCGACGTGCGCACCCTGTCCGACGAGGAGCTGGAGCCGCTGGTGCAGGCGCTGCTCCGAGCCGTCGCCGCCGCGGGCGGAGCGGGCGGTGAGGCGGACGGCGGCGGCGTTGACCGGCCCGAGGCGCGCGGCTAGGTTCGGCGGCATGACCAAGGCCCTGTACGACCTGATCGGTGCGAACCGCGGCGTGGACCGGGACGCGCTCCGCACCGCGTACACCCGGACCGTGGCCAGCCTGGTCCGTCGGCGCAAGGCGCTGGTGGAGCAGGGCGGGGACACCCGCAAGCTGGACCTGTTGCGCGCCCAGGCGGACGAGGCGTGGGACCTGCTCTCCGACCCGGTCCGCCGTCGCCGCTATGACGCCCTGCTCGCCCTGACCGAGGACGGCGACCTGCCCCGCGGCGAGTCCCTGTGGAGTCAGGTGGTCGGCAGCCTCGCCAGTCCGGCCGCGGCCGCCGGCGTGGACGTCGTGCGCGCCATGTCCCACCTCCAGGTCGGCCAGCTCCCCGGGCCGGCCAGCATGGCGCCGGAGCGCCCCACCGCGGTGGACGCGGATCGCTTCCCGGTAGCGGACACGCAGGCGGACATCCCCACCATGGCGGCAGAGCCAAAGGGCAGGGAGATGCCGACGCTTCGGGTGATGCCCACCCAGCCCGAGGCCGCGTCTCCGGTGTCGGCCCAGCCCCCCAAGGTCGTGCCTTTCCAGGTGACGCCGAGCATCGGCCAGCCCCAGGTCCAGGCTGGTGGGCGCACGCCCCCGTCGGCTCCGGTGCGGCGTGCGGAGGCGGACGCCGACATCGTGCACCTCACGTCCAACGAGC
>MDTC01246216.1_pt1 | contig 21565 bp, 16 predicted proteins | sample 811181 | NCBI WGS metagenome assembly MDTC01 (sample SAMN05326644, study PRJNA326480) | marine metagenome | isolation source: seawater | place: Pacific Ocean: North | collected 2011 | reverse complement strand
GGATGTAATCGGCGAGCAGCAGGAAAGGTCCGTCCGGGACGGTAACCGAGGGGCCGGCGGCACCATCCAGGACAATGCTCGGGAGCGCAGTCAAACCATTGGCTTGGGAGGCATCAAGCGTCCCAGAGGCTTCTCTCGATACTGCCAGGGGCCTACCGGCAAGCGTCGGCTCGGCAGATGCCATCCCCGCTCCCCCATGATCCGCCCAGCCCTTGATCGGGCCGGGCAAAATCATTTCTCCCCAAGAAACCTAGGGATAATAGCCCATTCCTACGGTTGCCACCAGCGACGGTCGGCTGGGGAGGCGCGATGGACGAGAGGCGCCGCGCCGGCCTGCTGGGCGACCGGGTCCATGATCCACCCCGCTTGACCAACATTGGGGAACATGACATCAACCACGGGAGCCGGCCGAAAGGTGCTGGCCAGGTTTCGAAAGCTCGTTACGTGAAGCCGTTCGACGCCATACCGCATTTTTTGCCGCGCCTTGGCGCCGCCCTGGCCGTTCTGCTGGCCCTTTCGCCGGCCCTGGGTGCGCCGGTCGATGGTGCGGACCTCTACCGCAGGCATTGCCTTTTTTGCCATGGCGAGCAGGGCCAAGGCTACCTCTCCGAGGGCGCCCCGGCCCTTGGGGGCCAGGATTTCCTGGCCTCGGTGAGCGATGAATTCCTCAGCCGAAGTATCGCCCGGGGCCGCCCCGGCACCTGGATGGCGGCCTATGCGCAAGCCCGTGGCGGCCCGCTGAACGGGGCCGAGATCCAGGCCCTGGTCGGCTTCATCCGGAGTTGGCAGCGCGTCGCGGCGGCCGACCTCGATTCCGCACCGGTGCTGGGCGATGCCGGCCAGGGCCGCCGCACCTACGCCGAGCATTGCGCCGAATGCCACGGCCGGAGGGGGGAAGGCCATAGCGCGCTGAGCCTCAACAATCCCGAATTCCTGGCCGCCGCCAGCGACGGCCAAATCCGCTGGGCCATCGCCCGGGGCCGGCGCGGCACGGCGATGCCGGGCTATGAGGCCAAGCTGGGGCCCGGCGGCATCGACGATCTGCTGGCCTTGATCCGCGGTTGGCAACCCTGAGCTGCCGACAAATCCGGGGCTTGGCGGCTATCCGGTCTTGACTTTGCGGGCGGCCGCCCAGGCCTGGCCGAGACGGGACTGCGCTTCGTCGTCCAGGGTGCGCGTGGCCAGGGGGTAGAAAACCTCTTCCTCCTTGCGGAAGTGGGCGCGGGCGGTGGCCAGGGTCTGCTGTACGGCATCCAACGCTTCGCGAATGTCCCTGGCATCCTCGATGCGATCGAGTCCGGCCCGGATGGCTTCGTGTTCGGCATGCATCTCGGTGATCAGTTCGTGGCTCGTCAGGTGCGGCTCGAGGGCCGGGAATAGCAGTTCTTCCTCGAGCCTGGCGTGCGATTCCAACTCGGTTGCCAGGGCCGCGATGGCGCTTTCGATCTGCGCCAACTCGCCGCCTGCGTCGGCCATTTCTCCGATCGTGTTGAACAATGCGTTGAAGGCGCCATGTTCGCCCAGCAGGGCATCGATCAGTTTCACCAACGCTCCCCCCCCAAATCCCAGCGTCCTGGGCGCCTCCCGAGATAGCGCCAACAGGATCGGGAATTATAGGCGGGGATGGCGACCGGTAGGGCATTTTCTCGAAGTCGCGAGGCGGCCGCCAAGCTGGGCTGGGCGGTCGCGGCCCAGGATGAAACTCGACAAACGGAATTTCTCGCAAAAAGCGGTTATGCGACCATTTGTCGCACCGCCCACCAGAGGGCACAGCGAGACTTGTGCCTGGTGGCGAACAAGGCGAGGATTTCCGGTGTTTTGGCTGAACCGTGTTGGTCCTTTTACGGGCTCGGAGCGGCCTTCAAGCCAGGGCACGATGGCGGGGTTTCGGGCTGGATTTGGAAATCACCCGGTTGCGCCGCAATGACAGGTTGAGGGGGGCAGGATGATCGATGCGCGTTATTTGGTCGACTACGCTTCCGATGCCGCGTTCGCCATCGACGGCAAACAGCGCATCGTGGCCTGGAATTACCGGGCCCGCAGGCTGTTGGGCTTCACCCGTCGTGAAGTCATCGGCAAGCTTTGCTCGGACGTGCTGCGGGCCGTGCTGCCTGAGGGCGAGCCCTTGTGCGTGCCCAACTGCGAAGGCGCGCGCTGCTTCGATCGATTTCAGCCTTTCGAGGTCACGGCCTGCCTGGCACGTCATAAGGATCGCCACTGGGTGCCGCTGGACATCGCCTCCGTGGTCATGCCGCGGCGGACCCGAAATGGCGATCCACCTGGAAATGCTGGCCGATATGGCGGAGTGCCACGTCGCGCTGGATCAATATGCCGAAGCCGTGGCCATCTGCCGCACCATCCTGGTCGACGATCCCTGCCGCGAGGGCATTCACCGCACGCTGATGGAATACCTGGTTTGCCTCGGCCATACCGATTCGGCCCGGGCCCAATACCATCACTGCCGCCGTGTCCTGGCTGACGAACTGGGGGTGGAACATCATTTCCCAGCCCCGGAGGATCACCTACGATGATCTGCATTCTACCCAGCAATTCGAACAGCCGCCCGTGGGCCGGCCCAAGTCCATGGTCACCGAGGAAGAGGACGTCACCATCGACTGGGGCGTCAATTGGGAAGACAACGCTGGCGGCGCCCACATCACCGGCAAGCACGATGTGAATTTCAAGGCCATGAGCGAGCAGGAGAAGGAGGCCACGCTCAAGTTTCGCGACGTCTTCTATTTCTACCTGCCGCGGATTTGCAATCATTGCCTCAACCCGGGTTGCGTCGGTGCCTGCCCCTCGGGTGCGGCCTACAAACGGGAAGAGGACGGCGTCGTCCTGATCGACCAGAACAGGTGCCGCAACTGGCGCTATTGCATCTCGGCGTGTCCCTACAAAAAGCCCTATTACAATTGGGCCAGCGGCAAGATGGAGAAATGTATCCTCTGCTATCCCAGGATCGAATCGGGCCTGCCGCCCGTCTGCTTCCACTCCTGCGTCGGCAAGATCCGCTCCTTTGGGGTGCTGCTTTACGACATGGATCGGGTGGAGGAGGCCGCCTTGGCCGACGACAAGGATCTGGTGGAGGCGCCTGCTCTGCGGATTTGCGGTTTGGCTCTATTGGGGCATCATCACGGTGCAAATGCTCAATCTTGGCTTTCCTTTCGCCAAGTCCGAGCTGTTTACGCTAACGGCGATTGCCGGATTCTGCGGTGCCACGCTGCGTATCCCCAGCACTTTTTTCATCCGTATAGCGGGCGGCCGAAATACCATATTTTTCACCACGGCGCTCTTGATGATCCCGGCCGTGGGCGCCGGCTTCGCCCTGCAGGACAAGAATACGCCGCTCTGGACCTTCCAGTTGCTGGCGCTCTTGTCGGGCTTCGGCGGCGGCAATTTTGCCTCGTCCATGACCTTCGGATCCTTCATTGGCTACTCGGCGGCTTTTCCGCTCGCCATCAAGGTTGTCTTCGGTTTCCAGCATCTCGAGGTGGGCGGCGTGATGACCCACGACACCCTCAACCCGAACGGCCCCAGCGCCTTGATGTTCGCTTGGATGGGCCCCTTCATCGGCGCCCTGATCCGGCCCATCGGGGGCTGGGTTTCGGACAAGATCGGTGGTGCCAAGGTGACCCAGATCATCACCATCATGATGATCCTGAGCGCGCTCGGCGTGGCCTATTTCATGCAGGCCGCCTACCATTCGGCGACGCCGGAAGATTACTTCGTGCCTTTCTTCCTGCTTTTCCTGGTGCTCTTTGCCGGCACCGGCATCGGCAACGGCTCGACCTTCCGCACCATCGCCATGATCTTCCCCAAGGAACAGGCCGGCCCGGCGCTGGGCTGGACCTCGGCGGTGGCGGCCTACGGCGCCTTCATCATCCCCCAGGTGTTCGGCGAGCAGATCAAGGCGGCGACACCGCAGTACGCCCTCTACGGCTTCGCGATCTTCTACTTCGTCTGCTTGGTGCTGAACTTCTGGTACTACCTGGGGCCAAAGCGGGAATTCGACAACCCCTAAGCGGGCGATGCCCTAGGGCACTTTCCGGCTACCCCGCTGCCAGCCCATGGTCTCGGCCCGCAGCCGTTCGGCTTGGTCGCCCGCACCTTCGTGGCGCAGGAGTTTGCGGCCGTAGTAGGCGAAGAAATTGTCCCACAGGCCCATGGCGCCGAGATTGTCCGCCTTGCCGTCGGTTTCGGCCTTTTCGGGCACGCCCCAGGCCAGCCCCGAGCCGTTGAGCACGAGCTGGGCCTGGCAGGCTTTTTCGATGTAGATGCCGGTGATGGTGGCGTTGGCGATGGTCGGGCCGCAAAACGTAATACCGTGGTTTTTCATGAACACCACCTTGGCATTCCTCAGCGCCGCCGCCAGATCCTGACCCAGCGGCTTCGAGTCGATGAGATCCGAGGTATCGCGGTAGTGCGGCGTGTTGCCGGCGAAATGGATGCCCTCCTGGCCGATGGGGGCCAAGGTCTCGTGGGTGGCGGCGAAGAGGCAGGCGTAAAAGGGATGGCTGTGACCAACCACGTTGACGTCGTCGCGGGCCAACAGGATCTCCGAGTGGATCGGCCATTCGGAATGGCGTTGGCCGGCGCCGGCCAGGATTTTGCCTTCGAAGTCCAGTAGCAGGAAATCCTCGGGCCCCATGATCTCGTCGAGACCGAGGAAGAAACGTTTCATCCAAAAGCCGCGGCCCTCGGGATCACGCAATGAGAGGTGGCCCAGCGAGACGTCGTCATGGCCCTCCATGGCCAGGATGCGGCAGGCCAGCGCCAGGGTTTCGAGATCGGGATCGGACATAGCTTGGGGCTCCGCTCAAACGATGTGACTTTGTTGTACCGAGGCCGGGAAAAGATCCTCGACGGCCAGCGGCTCGGGCACCAGGCCCTGCTCGAAGGCATACTGCAAAAAGGCCTCCAGCGTGGGTCGGTTGGGCTCGATTCCGTAAGGCCAGATGTCGGCACCGAAAAGCGCCTGGGCCCGGGCCGCGTCGTCGAAACCCCAGGGCACGGGAAAATGCGACATGGTGGCATCGAGGGCGCGGGCCAGGCTGCGCTGCTTGGCCTCCTCGAAGGCGGTCATCAAGTTTGCCGCGATCCAGGGGTGGCGCTCCAGCAGCGCCGTGCGGATGGCGATGGTGTGCATGATGGGAAAGATGCCGGTTTTGCTGTAGTGCGCCTCCTCGGCGGCACGAAAGTCGGCCAGCAGGCGGCGCATGCCGGGCCGGCCTTCGGCGAAATGGGCCGGCGGCCGGGGTACGATCATGGCGTCGATGTCGCCCGCCAGCAGCATTTCCGTGAGTGACCGGTCGGGCTGGCCGCGGTAGCGGATGCCGTCGGGCAGCGCCAGTTCGGCCTTTTCCTCGCGGCCGGGCTCGTTCATGCCGGCCTGAACCCAGTCGATTTTGGTCAGCGCCACCCCGGCCTCGTGTTCGAGATATCCCCGGGCGTAGACACCGGCCGTCACCGACCATTCGGGCACGCCAACGCTGCGGCCCCTGAGATCCTCGAGGGTATTCACCGAGTCGTCGTCCCGGACATAGAACGAAGAGAGCCGGAAGACCCGCGAGGGAAAGACCGGAATTGCCGTGATGCTATGGTCGCCTTGGCCCCGGCGCGAGACGTATTTGGCGAAGGAATATTCCGAGACGTCCCATTCGCCGTAGGCCGTGAAGCGGTAGAAGATTTCTTCGACCGAGAGCCGTAGATGGGTGATTTCGATACCCGGGGCGCGAACCTGGCCGCTGGCCAGGTCGCGCATGTGATCGTAGTCGTCGGTGGCCAGGGTGAGGCGGAGGGGATTGCCGGGGGTGCTCATCAGGGCTCCATCTTGACGAAAATCTCGTCGGCTGTGAATTGCCGGGGTATCAGTCCCTGCTCATGGGACCAGCGCGTCTGGGCCTCGATGGTGGCACGGTTGGCCTCGACGCCGTAGGGCCAAAAGTCCGCACCCATCAATTCTATGGTGGCCTCGGCCTCGGCCACCAGCCAGGGCAGCATGACGGAGAGCGCATCGAGGTCCTGGAGCCTCGGCAAGGCCAGGGCCTTGGCCTCTGAGAAGCCGCGAAAGATCGCCCCGGCCAGCCAAGGGTGGGCCGCCAGCAAGTCCTGGCGAATGCCGACCACGTGCATGATGGGGAAAATGCCGGTTTTCTTGAAGTAGGCCTGCTCGAGCGGGCGGAAGTCGGCAAACAGGCGTCTGACGCCCGCTTCGCCACGGCTGAAAACCTCTGGGTCGCGGTAGCTGACGATGGCGTCGATCTCGCCGGCCAGCAGCATGGCGGAGAGCGTCTGGTCGGCGCCGATGGGCTCGATCTCGACGCCCGCCGGCGCCTCGATGGGCAAATAGCCGAGCCCGCCCGGGCTGTCGACGCCGCCGGTGCGCCACAGCATATCGCCCGGCGCCAGGCCGTATTCGTCGGCCAACAGGCCGCGCACGCAAAGCCCGCGGGTGAAGTGGTAGTTGGGCGATCCGAGCCGCTTTCCTTTGAGGTCGGATGGCGCCTCGATGGCGCTATGCGGCCCCAGGTAGATCGAGCCGTGGGCGAAGACGCGCGAGAGAAAGACCGGGATGGCGCGGTAGGGAAAGCCCCCCTGGCCCAGCGCCACCAGGTAGCTCGAGAGCGACATCTCGGCGACGTCAAATTCGTGGTCGTCGAAGAGCCGGCGGAAGGTCTCGGCGGGATGGTGGTTGTGGTAGGAGAGCGTGCAGCCCGCGATCTTCACGGCGCCCGATTTGAGGGCCTGGACGCGGTCGTAATCGCCGCTGCAGACGCTCAATTCCAAACTCACGCCGGGTCCTCGGGGTCGGGCCGCACCAGTCGCAGCCCCGGTGTCGCCAGCCAGAGCAGCGCCGCCAGGGCCAAGCCGAGCAGTGTCAAGGGCAGCGAGGAGCCGAACATCGAAAGTCCGGCCGCGGTCAATGCCAGGCGCTGCCAGGCCCGTAATGGGCCCCGCCAATAGCCCTCGACCGCCAGTGCCAGCAGGAAGACCCCGAGCACCGCCGCCAAGGTGGCGCCGATGATGTCGAGCGGCGTCCCCACGAGCAGGATCTCCGGCCGATAGATGAAGCCGAACGGCACCACGAAGGCGGCCAGTGCCAGACGCACCGACAAAACGGCGATGTGCAGCGGATTGTCCTCGGCGATCGAGGCGGCGGCGTAGGCCGCCACGGCCACCGGCGGGGTGATGGCCGACATCACGGCGTAATAGAGCAGGAACATGTGGGCCGCCAATATGGGCACGCCCAATTCGGCCAGCAGCGGCCCCATCAATACGCCGGCCAGGATATAGGCGCTGGGTGTCGGCATGCCCAGTCCCAGCACGATGGTCAGCGCCGCCGCCAGGACCAGCGAGCTGAAGAGCTGGGCATCGGTGATCAGGTAGATAACGTGGGCGAACTTGGCCGCCAGGCCGGTCATGGTGATGCCGCCGATGATCAGGCCGGCGGCGGCGCAGGCGCCGGCCACCGGCACCATGCGGTAGCAGGTTTCGGCCAGCACCTTGATCATGGTGACGGGGCCGATGCGGGTGCCGGGCTTGAGCATGGCCACGGCCAACACGGCGATGGTGCCGAACACCGCCACCATGGTCGGCGTGTAGCCATGAAAGAGCGCCACCGTAATGGCCACCAGCGGCACGAAAAAGAGGCCGCCCTGTTTCATGGTCTTGAGAAAAGGCGGAATTCGGTCGGCGTCGAGCGGCCGCAATCCCATCTTGAGCGAGCGGAAGTGGACCTGCGAATAGATGCAGACGTAGTAGAGCAGCGCCGGCACCACCGCGGCGATGGCGATGTCCTGGTATTCGATGCCGGTGTACTCGGCCATGATGAAGGCGGCCGAGCCCATCACCGGCGGCACCAAACTGCCGCCCGTCGAGGCCGCCACCTCGACGGCGCCTGCCAGCGCTCGCTTGTAGCCCAGCTTGCGCATGATCGGGATGGTGATCGATCCGGTCGTTACGACGTCCGAAGTGGGGCTACCCGAAACCATGCCGTAAAGCCCCGACGAAATCACCGCCACCTTGGCCGGGCCGCCGGGGTGGCGGCCGCTGATCGAGGCTGCGAAATCGAAGAAGAAATCGCCACCGCCGGTGGCCTGCAAAGTGGTGCCAAACAGCACGAATAGGAAGGCATAGGTGGCGGCGACGCGAATGGGCAGCCCGAAAATACCGTCGGTGGTGAACATCATGATGTCGGCGAAGTGTTCGTAGCCGATCAGGCCGTGCTGCAGCACGCCGGACAAGAGGTGGCCCCAGAAGTTGTAGGCTATGAACAGGAGCGCCACCACGGTCAAGCCGAGGCCGGTGGTGCGGCGCGTCATCTCGATGGCCAGCAGCAGCACCGCCGAGGAGAAAAAAAGATCCCAGACGGTCAAAGCGTCGAGCAGCGAGATGCGTTCCTCGACGACGCCGGCCTGCAGGCTGAAATAGACGCCCGATGCCAGCGCCGTGCCGCTGAGCAGCCAGTCGATGGGGCTGGGCCGCTCGGCATCGGAATGCTCGAAGGCGCCGACGGTGAGAAAACCGATGGTCATCATGCCGCAGGTGAACAGCATGCCCAGCGTCCAGGGACCGATGATGATCAGCGTCGCCGCGGTGATGACGAAGACGGCGATGACCAGCGAAACGGCGGTGAAAAACCAGCCGAGCGCACCCGTCGGCCGGCGGCGTGCACCGACCGAGAACCACACGCTGGCACGAATTACGCCCAGTCCGATCACGGCACCCGGCGCCCCGGCGGCGGGCCGCTCAGATCGGCCCGCCGGATTGGACGTTCTGCACGCTGACGGCTACATCAGCCCCGCTTCCTTGAGGTACTTGACGCTGCCCGGATGGAAAGGCGCGATGGCCGGGGTCGAGAGCGTCTTGGCCGTCGCGGTCTTCTTGATCAGGCGGTGCGACTTGTTCTTGAAGGCTTCGATCTGGGTGTGCAGCGCCTTGGTGACGGCGTAGGCCGTGGCGTCCGGCATGTTGGCGTTGGCCACGATTACCGCTCCGATGCAGATCGAGTTGATCCTGGCGCTGGCGAAGGCGTAGTCGCCCTGCTTGAAGGCGCAGGGCTCGCCGCCCAGTTTGCCGGCCACGGTTTTGACCACGGAGGCCGGAATGTCGAGCAGCACCGGCGTCACACCCTTGGCGATCTGGCGCACGGTGGGGTGCTTGTAGGCGATCCCGTAGTTGGCGAAATCGATGCGCCGGTCGAGCATCAAGGAGACGATTTCCTTGGAGGCCGCGTTGACCACCTGGCCGCCCCAGCCCTTGATGTCGGCCAGCGGGATGCCGACCTCCGCCATGACCATGGCGCTGACCACGCTGTCCATGTTGCCGCGCCGATTGATGGCCATGCGTACCGGCGGTTTCTTGGCCTTGAGATCGGCCAGCGAGGCGATGCCGTACTTGTCGGCGAAATCCTTATTCAGGAGCAGATGGGTGGCCTGAAAGCGAGCCGCCGGGGTATAGGCCCGGAACAGCACGCGGACGTTCTTCATGGCCGACTTGAAGGGCGCCTGGCCGGTCCAGGCCACCGTCAGCTCGCCGTCGGTGGCCAGACCCATGGGCACGCTGCCCTTGGACACCAGCGGCACGTTGGCCAGTCCGCCCGACGAGGTCTGATAGGTCACCGTCGAGCCCGGGTAGGCGGCCGCGATGGCGGCGTCGATGCCGGCCCCGATCTTCGACCAGAGCCCGCCCGGGCTGGCCCCGGATAGGGTCAGGTTGTATTTGCTTTGGGCCTCGGCGGTCCCGATGACGGTCGCCATGACCAACGACAAAGCGGCAAAAACTCGTATCGTTTTCATTGGATTCTCCCTCGTTGTTGTCTACTGTTCCGGCCGCTCTGACGGCGGCCCTGGTGGGCATGTGGGCTGTGGCACCGCTAGGCGCTGAGCCGGTCGCGGTCGCCGAAAACGCCTTGAGCCCGATAGGCCTCGATTTCCTCCTCGCTCAATCCCAGAAGCTCCGAAAAGACATGGCCGTTGTGCTCGCCCAGCAGGGGTGCCGGCCCGGCCACCGTTCCAGGCGTGGCTGAAAGCGCCATGGCCGGCAGGTAGCAGGCAATGTCGCCCATCTCGTCGTGGGGCCGCATCTGCCAGGTGCCGCCGGCCCGGATCTGCTCGTCGTGAAATAGATCCCGCATGTCGTTGACAGGATAGACGAGAACCGCCGCCTCGCGAAGGGCGTCGACGATGGCCTTGACCGGCCGGGCGGCGCACCAGGCGGCAACCAGGATATCGAGCTCGGCAGCCCGGCGTCGGCGCGCCGCCGCCGTCCGGAAGCGTTCGTCTCGGGCCGCCCCTGGCTCGCCCAGGGCTGCCGCCAGGGCGGCGAACTGGGCGTCCGACCAGCAGGAAAGAGCGACCCAGTGGCCGTCGGCGGCGCGGTAGGTGCCGTGGGGCACGGCCTCAGGGTCGCGGTTCCCCTGGCGGTAAAGCACGGCGCCGCTTTCCTGAAACTGGAGCAGCGGGCCGGCCAGGAAGAGAAGCCCGGTTTCGTATTGGGCCAGATCGATGTACGCGCCATGGTCGCTCTGCCGGCGTCGATCCAGGGCCGCCAGCACCGCCGAGAGGCCAAGGAGAGCCGCCACGAAATCGATGTAGGGCCCGTAGAGCAGCATGGGCGGGCCGTCGGGCTCGCCGGTCAGGCCGCAGAAGCCGGCCAGTGCCGAGAGCATGGTGCCGAACCCCGGCATCTTGGCCCGCGGCCCGGTCTGGCCCATGTTGCAGGTCGACAACATGACCAACCCCGGGTTGCTCTCGGCAAAACCGGCGTAACCGAGCCCCAAGCGGTCGATAACGCCGGGCCGCATGTTCTCGACCACCACGTCGGCCCAGTCCACCAGGCGGCGGGCGAGTTCCAGCCCGGCCGGCTTCTTGACGTCGACGGTGACGCCGCACTTGGAATCGTTGAACAGCGCAAAGCAGCCGCTGCGGTTGATGCCCGGCCGGTTGTCGGGATAGGGCGGGTACTGAAGGCGAAAACCGTCAGGCCGGTCGGCCGCCTCCAGGTGCACCACTTCGGCACCATAGTTGGCCATGATCTTACCCACCTGTGGCCCGGCGGCGTAGCCTCCGAATTCGACCACCTTGAGGTCCCCGAGCGCCGACCCGCGCGGACCGGACCCGGATTCGCCCACCCCGCTTGGCGGCCAGGCTCCACCGGCTGTCGTGCCCGGGGCGTGCCGCAGCTTGAGCCGCTGGCCGTCGATGACGGCGAAACTGCCGCAGTGGTGCTCGCTACGGCCCTTGGCGTCGCTCACCTCCTGCCAGAACTTCCTTGCCGCCAGCTGGGGATCACCGGCGATATCGCCGACGTCGAAGACCGGATAGCCCATCATGCCGCGGGCCGTGGTCTGGGCCAGAAACTCGGCTTTGCTCACGTCTCGCAGGAAGGCTGCGATCACCGCCTCCAGGCGGTCGACTTCGTCCTGGTTCAGCCTGGTTGGGTCGAAAGATTCCCAATCGACTTCGGCCAACGCGCCAAGCTCGGCACCCGCCTCATGCATCCAGGCCAGCAAGCCCTTGTTGGTGCTGCGCCCGGCGGCACCGCCATAGAGCACGAAGTTCAAATAGCCGTCGCGGCAGGGCCAGAAAGCCCGGTAGCGCGCCCCTGCCACCGAGCGCCCGGTGACGTAGGCCCCGGCCCGTGTCGCCACCGTGCCCAGCACGTCCCAGAAGGCGGGCGCATGCGCCAGCGCCATGATCACTGCCGACTGGGCCGAGACGTCGACGTGCTGGCCACGGCCGCTGGTCCGGCATTCGGTGAGCGCGATCAGCGCTCCTGCAGCACCGTGGGCGCCAGCCCAGCCGCCCGATTGCGGCGCCGTCACCCGGGTCGGCGCCCCCTCGGGCTCGCCGGCCAGCGAGAGCGCCCCACCGGCCGCCATGATCTCGAGGTCGCTGGCCGGCCACTGGGCGCGCGGTCCGGTGCGTCCGAAAGGCGTGATCGAGACGTGGACCAGCCGAGGGTGGGCGGCGGCCAGGCGGTAGGGGTCGAATTCTGCGGCCTCGGGCGATCCCGGGGTAATGGTCTCGATCAGGATGTCGACCCCGGCCAGGAATTCCTCGACCCGCCCCCGGTTCCCGGGGACGAAGGGATCGATTTCCTCTAGACGCTTGTTGACGTTGTTGGCCCGCCAGGTGACGTCGCGGGGCAAGCCGGGAGGTTCGAGGCGGACGACGTCCGCCCCCAGGTCGGCCAGCAAGCGGGCTGCCAGCCAGCCCAACGGGCCGGCAAGGTCGAGGACCCGGAGGCCGGCCAGCATGACCGCTTCTCCCGCTAGCGCCCCGTCCTGGCCAGCGACAGCACCCAGCCCTGCATGCGTGCCTTGGCCCGCTCGATGTCTTCGTCCGAAAAGAAGTCCTCGAGCTTGACCCGGTCGACGGGGTAGACGGGCCGGTGGAAGTCCTGCTCGTAGCCGTAGGGCACCGTAGCGTCGATGCCCATGCCGCCTTCGAAGACCGTATTCGAGGCCGTCCAGGCCTTTTCGCCGGCGGTCATGCGCTCGGCCGGCATGAAGGTCTGGCCGCGACCGCCGGGCAGCGGATTCAAAATGTCGGTCTTGGGATTCACCCGCGTGGTCAGGCACCACATGATGTCGTCCATGGAATAGATGTCGACGTCCTCGCTGACGGCGATGACCAGGCGCATGCCCTGGGAGCACGAGAGAATGGCCGCCATGAAGTTGCGTTGCCAGCCCTCCTCGATGGAGTTGCGCTTCTTGACCTGGATGATGGCGCCGCCCCAGTCGGTCATGCAGAAGGGGATGTGGACGTCGGTCACGATGCCCGGCTGCAAACGCTCGCAAAGCTCGAAGATGGCGGCCTCGCGCACCGTGGTGTCTATGTTGCTGTCGTCCGAGGTGTGAACGCCGAGGGGAAAGATGATGGGCCGGGATTCCGGCTTGCGCATGGTGATGGCGCTGACGTGGAAAGTCGAGGTCTTGTACGCCTTGCCCATGTAGCCGGCCCATTCGGGGTGGAAGAAGGTCTTGCCCTGGACGTTCTTCTCCTCGGCCTCGGCGGTCTCGTAGCGCTTGTCGCGCTGGTGCAGGTGGCCTTCGAGTACGTATTCGGAATCGGCCAGGGCCCAGGCGTCGACGGTGCGGGCCTTGACCAGGCGGATGGGTGAGCCCTGGATCGCCCCGGCCACGGCGATCTCGTCGCAGCCCTTGGGCAGGATGACGTAGTCGAAGCCGGCCCCGGCCAGCAGCGTGCATGCCGGCGGTACGCCAAAGCACATGGTCAGCGGGATGGGTTCATCGTCCTTGTAGTGCTTGGTCAGCACCTGCCACATGTGCGAGCCGGGCGAGATCTGGAAGGTGCCGACGTCGCCCCAGCGGAAGTTCATGCGATTGTAGCCGAGGTCGCTGCCGCCGTCGAAATAGGGCCCGACGACGCAGCGGATGCCCGAACCCACGGTCAGCTCGGGCTCAAGGGCTGTGTGGCGGATGGCCGTGATCCACTCGTTGACGTCGATGTTCTCGGTGATGATGTGTTCCTGGCAGGGCGCCTCGTCCTGGCCGATCTCGGCCGGCTTGAGGGGATCGGAAAAGGCGGCCGCGATCTTGCGGGTGCGGTCGACGGGACCGTCGAAGCCGAACATGCTGTCGATCACGGTGATGTCGGAGAAAAGGTTGGTGATGGCCCGGGCGTGGGGCTTGCCTTTGACGTTGTGGAAGAGGATCGGTGGTCCGCCGTCGAGGTGCTTCTGGATGCCGGTGAGCTCGAGGTCGGGGTTGACCTCCTTCTCGGTTTCGATCAGGTGGCCCTCGTCGCGCAGCCACTCGATAGTGGTGCGCAGGCTGGAGCTGTCGCGCTCGTTGGTGGCGTTCCGGCGCACCGCGTCTGACATGGTCATCTCCCTTTTCTGTCTGGCGACACGATAGGTGGCTGCCAGCGACAACTCAACCGCTGCCGGCGGCGCTGAAATCGAGTTGGGCGTCGACGCCGGAAATGGCGCTCATGTTGACGATGCCCCGGGCGCTGATCGATGGCGTGACGATGTGGGCCGGCTTGGCGGCGCCCAGCAGTATGGGTCCCACCGGCAGGCCGTCGCCCAGCACCTTGAGCAGGTTGAAGGCGTTGTTGGCGGCGTCCAGCGAAGGCAGCATGAGAAGGTTGGCCTGGCCCTCGAGGCGCGAGTTGGGAAAGAGGCGGCGGCGGAGCTTCTCGTCGAGGGCGGCATCGGCGTGCATTTCGCCCTCGAACTCGAAGTCGGGCCGGCGCTGGGCCAGAAGGCGCACCGCCGCCTGCACCTTGCGCGCCGACGGCGTCTCGGCGGAGCCGAAATTGGAGTGCGAGAGAAAGGCCACACGGGGCTCGATGCCGAAGCGCCGCACCTCTTCGGCGGCCATCATCGTGGCCTCGACCATCTCTTCCGCCGTGGGCTCCGCTTTGACGTGGGTATCGCAAAAGAAATAGGTGCCCTTGTCGAGGATCAGCACGCCGAGTGCCGCCGCCTCGGTCACCTCGGCCGCCTTGCCGATGACGTCGAGCACGTAGCGCAGGTGCCAGAGGTATTGGCCATAGGTACCGCAAATCATGGCATCGGCCTTGCCCCGGGCCAGCAACAGCGAGGCGATCACCGTGGTATTGGTGCGCACGATGGTTCGCGCCGCTTCCGGCGAGACGCCCTTGCGTTCCATCAGGCCGTGGTAGTGGCCGCAGAAGTCCTCGTAGCGCGGGTTGTCGTTGGGGTTTACGAGTTCGAAATCATGGTCCGGCCGCAGCCGCAATCCCAAGGCCTCGATCTGCCCCGCGATGACCTCGGGGCGGCCGACCAGGGTGGGCCGGGCCAGGCCCTCGTCGATTACCACCTGGACGGCCCGCAGCACGCGCGGGTCCTCGCCTTCGGCATAAACCAGGCGGCGGGCGTCCTGCTTGGCCTGGGCAAAAACCGGTTTCATCAGCGTGCCCGAGCGGAAGACGAAACGCGACAACTGATCGCGATACTGGTCGAAGTCGGCGATCGGCCGTGTCGCCACGCCGCTGGCCATCGCCGCCTGGGCCACGGCGGGGGCGATTTCGACGATCAGGCGGGGATCGAAAGGCTTGGGGATGAGATAGTCGGGGCCGAAGGTCAGGCTCTCGGCGCCGCTGTAGGCCCGGGCCACCACTTCCGAGGATTCGGCCTTGGCCAATTCGGCAATGGCCGTGGTGCAGGCCAGCTTCATCTCCTCGTTGATGGCCGTGGCACCGACGTCCAGGGCGCCACGGAAAAGGAAGGGAAAACAGAGCACGTTGTTGACCTGGTTGGGGTAGTCCGAACGCCCCGTCGCCATCACCGCGTCGGGCCGCACGGCGTGCACGTCCTCGGGCAGGATCTCGGGCGTGGGGTTGGCCAGCGCCAGAATGAGCGGCCGCTCGGCCATCCGGGCCACCATCTCGGGAAGCAGCACGCCGGGTGCCGAGAGGCCGAGGAAAACGTCGGCCCCGCCGATCACCTGGTCGAGGTCGCGGGCCTCGGTGGCCACGGCGTAGGCCGCCTTCTCGGCCGTCATCTCCTGGTCGCGGCCGGCAAAGACGACGCCCAGGTGATCGACCAGCACGACGTTCTCGCGCCGAAGCCCCAGCGCCACCATCAGGTCGAGGCAGGCTATGCCGGCGGCGCCGCCGCCGGTCGAGACCAGCTTGATCTCGCCGATGTCCTTCTCCACCACGGCCAGTCCATTTTTCAACGCCGCGCTGGCCACGATGGCGGTGCCGTGCTGGTCGTCATGGAAAACCGGTATGTTCATGCGCCGGCGCAACTCGCGCTCCACCACGAAGCAATCCGGGGCCTTGATGTCCTCGAGGTTGATGGCGCCGAAGGTGGGCTCCAGCGCCGCCACGATCTCGACCAGCCGGTCGGGGTCGGTGGCGTCGATCTCGAGGTCGAAAACGTCGATGCCGGCGAATTTCTTGAACAGAACCGCCTTGCCCTCCATCACCGGCTTGGCGGCCAGCGGCCCGATATCGCCGAGCCCCAGGACCGCCGATCCATTGCTGACCACGGCCACCAGATTGCCCCGCACGGTCATCTCGAAGGCTGCCGCGTTGTCGGCCACGATGGCGTCACAGACCGCCGCCACGCCCGGCGAATAGGCCAGCGCCAGGTCGCGCTGGTTGCCCAGCGGCTTGGTCGGCGTGACGGTGAGCTTGCCCGGGGCGGGGCGGCGATGATAGTCGAGCGCTTGCTGGGTGATTTGGTTGTCCATGGCGATGCTCCTGTTGCAGCTTCCATGTTAACCCTGTCGCGGTTTCTGGGAAGTGCTGATTGCGGGCTAGGGCATTGATTTTGCGAGGCTTAGCTGTCACGGTAAACAGGCGGCGAAGCAAGCCCCCGGGGGGAAATGGCGGGACGCGAAGAGAGCCAGATATTGCGCCGGTCGTGGGCGCGACCGGAATGGCTGGTCGTGCTATTGCGGTTCTTGCAAACCACCGTCAGCAGCCGTCCGCTATCTGCGATCCTAGCCGCGTTCGTGGCCGGCATACTCTTTTGGGGCGCCTTCAATTGGAGTTTGGAGGCCACCAGCACCGAGACCTTTTGCATATCCTGCCATGTCATGGAGGAGAACGTTTACCGGGAATACCGTAAATCGGCGCACTTCACCAATCGCACCGGTGTGCGGGCCTCGTGCCCCGACTGCCACGTGCCCAAGGAATGGATTCACAAGGTCGTCCGCAAGATCGGCGCGACCAACGAATTGTTTCACTGGCTGATGGGATCGATCAGCACCCCGGGCGAGTTCAACGCCAAGCGGTTGCAGTTGGCGGGATACGTCTGGAACGATATGGTAGGTACTGATTCGCGGGAGTGCCGGAACTGCCACGGCATCGAATACATGAACCGCCAGGTGCAGGATATCCAGGCCCGCACCATGCACGGGTTGGCCGAAAAGTGGGGCACCACCTGCATCGAATGCCACCAGGGAATCGTCCATACGCTACCCGAGGGCTTCGACGAGGAGGCGGTGATGGATGCGCTGCATGACAGGATGGAAGAGGAAAAGGTGGATTGCCGTTCCTGCCACCTGGACATGGCGGCTCCTTCCAAGGACGATGGATGGGGCAAGGACGACTAGTCGGATTGACGGCCCAACGTGGGGCGCTCGAGATCGCAGAGGGTAGGGAGAGAACATGTTCGCATTCAAAGTGATGTTCGCCGGCCTGGCCGGCCTGGCCTGGGCCACCTTCAGCACCGCCAGCCAGGCCGCCACGGCGTCTCCATCGACGCTGAAACTGGGCAAGGTACTGTTCGTCGAGAATTGCGAGGTCTGTCATCAGGCCGACGCCATCGGCTCGCCAGGCGTGGCGCCGTCGTTGACCAATCAGGAACTTCTGAGCATCTCGACGGACAAGTTTTTCGAGGCCACAATCCGTGATGGCCGGGAGGATACGGGGATGCCGCCGTTTGCCCATTTGGGGCGCAAGAAAGTCCGTGCCATCGTGGCCTTTCTGCGCTTCCACGAGCAAAAGCCGAACCGGGCCAAGGAAGTGGACGGCCAGCCCGACGCCCGCGGTGATCCCCGCCTGGGACAAACCTGGTACAACAACATCTGCTCCACCTGTCATGGCGTCAGCGGCGACGGTTACGAGGCCGGCGGCACCGGTACGGCCATAGGATCGGCCGGTTTTTTGAACAAGGTCACCGACGGCTTCATCCGGGAAACCATCAAAAAGGGCCGCTCCAATACCCGCATGTTGGCCTTTCAGGGGCCGGCTGGGTTGGCCGATCTGACCAATCAGGAGATCGACGACATCATCGTCTATCTGCGCAGTCTTGGTAAGAAATAAGGAGGCGTAGAAAATGAAACGCAGCAAAAGAACTCTGTCGCGCCGGGATTTGCTCAAAACCGGAGCCTTCGTTTCGGCCTCCGCCTCGGCGGCCGGCGCCGGCCTGCTGGTGGGCGCCAATCCGGAACTCGAGATCGCTTCCGCCGAGGCGGCCGAAAACGAGGACGAGCGCACCACGGCGATCGCCCAGTGCCCCTACTGCGGCGTCGGCTGCGGCACCATCATCCAAGTCGAAAAAGGCAAGATCGTCTCGATGCGGCCCGACAAGGACCATCCGACGAATTTCGGCCTGCAGTGCATCAAGGGCCTGACGGCGGCCGAGCCCATGTACGTTGATCGCATGGAAGGCGATCCTTACGTGCGCAAGGACGTCTGGAAGGAATGGAAAAAAAGCGGCCACGGCGATCTCGATTTCGTCTCCCAAACCAAGGACTCGTTCGACGAGGAGCACTTCCAACGCGTGCCCTACCACGACGCCTCCGAGATGGTGGCGCACAAGATCGCCCACTTCGCCAAGAAATATGGCGGCAACTCGGTGGCGCTCTATGGCTCGGGCCAGTTGACCATGGAGGGGCAGTATCTCGAGAACCTGTTCCTCAAGGGCGTATTGGGCTCGAACACCATCGAGGCCAATGCCCGCATGTGCATGACCTCGGCTGTGACCGGCTATTTCGCGACGCTGGGCTCGGATACGCCGCCGCTGGCTTATGAAGACATCGAAATGTGCGACATGATCATGCATTTCGGGCACAACGCCCGCGAATCGCACCCCATCATTTTCTGGCGCGCCGCCGATTACAAACGCAAGAAGAACATTCCCTCCGTGGTCGTCGACCCGCGCCGCACCGGCACTCTGACCGGCTACGAGGACGTCAATCCCGACAACACCGTGCACGTGCCGATCCTGAACGGCGACATCAGTTTTCTCAACGCTATGGCCCACGTTTTGCTGAAGGACCACGATGACGTCATCGATTGGGATTTCGTCAAGGAGCATGCCACCGGCTGGCAGGAATACGTCAAAGCGTGCCGCGAGGATTACAGCCCCGAACAGGTGCAGGATCGCATGGGCGGGCCCAATCACGACGTCTCGCCGGCCCTCATCCGCCGCGTCGCCGGCATGTTCGCCGATGCCACGCGCAAGCGTTTGGCCAGGGCCCGGGGCAAGCAGAAAGGCGGCTATGGCGGCGTCATCATCATGTGGGGTATCGGCTACAACCAGCACGTCCACGGCCAGCACAACGTCATCTCGATCATCAACCTGCTGACGCTGACCGGCAATCTGGCCAAGCCCGGCTGCGGCCCCTTTTCCATGACCGGACAGCCCAACGCCATGGGCGAGCGTTTCACCGGTGGCTTGACGGGGCGGCTGCCCTTCAACAAACCGCTCTCGGACGCTACCCATCGCAAGCACATGGCCAAAAGCTGGCGCGTGCCCGAGGCCAATCTGGTCAACGCCATGAACTCCAAGAACCCGGGCTATGCCGTGGGCATGATGGAGCGGGCGCTGAAGGACGAGGTCAAGGCCATGTTCCTGGTCTACGCCACGCACATCGATCTGCCCGACCAGTACAATCTGGTGCGCCCGGCGCTGGCCAAGACCTTCAACGTGGTGCAGGAAATCTATCGCCACGCGCCCAACAATCTTTATGCCGACGTGATCTTTCCAGCCGCCACCTGGGGCGAGGTGGCGGGCGTCTACATCTCCTCGGAACGGCGTATCAATCTTTGTGAAAAGGCCGCCGAGCCGCCCAAGGGATGCCTGCCCGACCTGGACATGGTCATCGACAAGGCCAAGGAGATCGGCACGCTGCTGGGGCTGGATATGGAAAAGGTCCTGCCCTACAAGCGGGGCGACGACGGCTTCTACGACCCCGAAGAGATTTTCCGCGACGTGATCCGCGCCTCGGCCGGCACGGACACCGATCTCACCGGCATTCTGGACGTCGAGAAACTGGACAAGATATCGCCCTACGAGCAGCTCAAGGAGCTGCGCGGCATCCAATGGCCGGCGCCGAGCTACGAGACCGCTCAAAACGGCGGCACCAAGCGCCGCTTCATGATGCAGGAAGGAAGCTGGGAGAACCGGCCCTACGGCTACTTCCGCACCAAAGACGGCAAGGTGCACATGAAACTCTGCCGCCAGGACTATTCCGACCGTGCGGCGGCGACTGAGAAATTGATGCAGTTCGGTGTCGAGGAGGAACTTTACACCATCGACCACATCGATCTGATGGTCGAGGCTCGTGACAAGGGGCTGACGCCGGATATGCCGGACGAGGATTTCCGCGGCACGCGCTGGGACAAGGTGCCCAAGGACAAATATCCCTACTGGATGGGGCTGGGCGTGGTCTACGAGCACTTCCATACGGCCAAGTCCAACCGCAGCCCCACCACCCGCCGCCTGGTGCCGGAAATGTACGTCGAGATGCACGACGACGACGCCAAGGATCTGGGCATCAAGGATGGCGACAAGGTGCGCGTGGTGACGCGCCGGGGATCGCTCGAAGCCCGGGCCCAGGTCGGTACCAACAGCCTGGTCAAGCCGGCCCGCAACAGCGTACCCCGGGGCTACATGTTCGGGCCCTGGAACCTCTCGGTGGCGGACAGCGCCGATCCCAAGAAGAACAAATGGCTGGCCAACGGCATTACCAGCCGGGTTTGGGATCCCGTGTCGGGGCAGGTGGACTTCAAGAAGTCCGCCGCCCGAATTGAGAAGATCTGAGGGCTGCGAAGCGGGAACGACTGACCGCACGAACGGCTACGGTTGACCGGGTTAATTTATTGGCCATCGAGGGATGCGTCGCAGAACTTTCATGAGGGTGGTGGGTGCCGCGGCCGCGGCGGCGGCACTGCCGAGCCCGGCCGCGGCAGCGCCGGGGCGGCCTTCGCTCAGGTACCTGCGGCCCCCCGGGGGGCTGGCTGAGAAGGAATTTCTGGCGCGTTGCATCCGTTGCGGCCAATGCGGCGAAAACTGTCCCAACCGTTCCATCAAGTTTTTCGGCTTTGAGAACGGCTGGGCTTCGGCCGAGACGCCACACCTCATCCCGCGCCAAAAAGCCTGCATCCTTTGCATGAAATGCGGCGACGCCTGCCCCACCGGCGCCCTCAAACCCATCGCGCGCGAATTGGGGGCCATCCTGGCCGAGGTCAGGATGGGCCGGGCCCGGGTCGACGAAAGCCTGTGCCTGTCGTTCCAGGGCAAGACCTGCGGCGTCTGCTACCGGGCCTGTCCGCTGCCCGACGTGGCCATCACCGTGGGCCGCCTCGAGCAGCCCCACGTCACCGACAAATGCGTCGGCTGTGGCCTTTGCGAACGCTCCTGCATTCAATTGCCGCAGGCCATCCGCATCATTCCGGACCATGGCTGAGGGCCGCCAGCCTTTCGTGCTCTGGCGCCACCTCAACAAACTGCGCTGGCTGGTGCTGTGCCTGGTCCTGGCCACGCTCGTCCTCTTGCCGCTGGTGCACCTTTACCAGACCTACGTGGCAGCCCACGCCTACGACTTGCTGGCGCCAGAGGAAAAGCGCCTCTACGACGTCATGGAGATGCTGACCGCGCCCTTGGTCGACGATCCGGCCGAGGACCTGGATGCCATCAAGGGCACCACCTGGTCGGGGACGTTCTGGTCGCTCAGACTCACCGATCCCTTGGCCGCCCTGGGACAGATCGCCGCCGGCCTGGGCTTTCATTGGCCCTTTCTGCTGACGGCGCTGATCCCCCTGGCCGTGACCGCCGTCTTCGGCCGCATTTTCTGCGGCTGGATCTGCCCGGCCACGCTGATCTATGAACT
>MDTC01209797.1_pt1 | contig 21570 bp, 8 predicted proteins | sample 811181 | NCBI WGS metagenome assembly MDTC01 (sample SAMN05326644, study PRJNA326480) | marine metagenome | isolation source: seawater | place: Pacific Ocean: North | collected 2011 | reverse complement strand
TATCTATTACTATTACATAATAAAATGTTTTTATATCAATAGTAGCATTATAAATTACATCTGTGTCTATAGTTCTTATTGTTGCAGCGCTATGTCTACCCTCTTCATGTCTTAACCAACAAAGTTCTAACTCGTTGTTCAAGTATCTCCAACCAAGACGTATTGAATACTTTTGATGCCTAACGCCAAAATCACTCATACCATATATTTTGTTTACATCAGATTGGTTTTCAGCTATTTCAGTTTCATATATAGCAGACTCATCTAACATAAACTTAAATTCTATTTTAGAATTTACTGGGTGGTTTATAAAACTACCTGAGCTATGTTCACCAGCTGGTATTGTATAAACTCTAAAACCAAGATCGTCAACTTCTTTTGCACATGACACTAGAAAAAGAAGTATTAGAATTTTTTTCATTTACAACGTTGTTCTATTAATTTTTTTATTTTTATTTTTTTTAGCTTTCTTTTTATCAGCTTTTATTTTTTCTTTAATATTTTTCATTTTTTTTGTATCACCAAGATTTAAACTCCAAGTTGTGTAACCACTAAAAAATAATATTCTTTGTAAAACTGTGTAATCTCTATCAGCAGCATTTCTAAGATTTATAGTTTTTTGATATATTTTATTTGTAGGCGCTGTAGTTATAGTTTGAGTATAGTTAGTGACTGCAGACCACATAGGATTGTCTATGTCAAACGTTTCCATTTCTTCGATTACTTTTTTATTGTAATTTAAAGTTTTTTCAGCGTTAACAATTCTTCTAGCCTTAATACCTACTACAGGTGAGAAGTTTAACATTTCCATTATAACAGCGCTTTCATCTTTGTTGTAACCTTTTTCTCTTTGCTCTAAAAACTTAATTGTCATGTTTTTTAAAGTAGACACTGCAACTCCATATATACCAGAACCTCTTAGTATAGTGTCTATACTACCCTGTATAACTCTTTGTTTTTTAGTTAAATAAGCTTCAACTCTTTTGTCTTCATCTTCATCATCAGAACCAAACATCACTGAGAATAAAGCCGTTTGAAGACTGTAAAATATTAAGTTTTGCGCTGCACCATAATATAGCATTCTAGACATGTTAGACATATCACTTTGCATTTGCGTAGTGTTAGGCGGCGTTATTCTTCTATTGTATATGTCAGAAGCAGCTTTTTTAATTATTCTATTATACTGTGAAGGTGTGTTTAAAAAGTTTAACACTAGTTTACCTATCCAAGCTGATTGCTGCGCTGAAGTCATGTAGGGCTTTGCAGACTGTTGAGTTGATTGAGTTATTTCTTGAAAATCATTAAAAGCTTTTGTTTCAGCTTCTTTTTTGCCTAAACCTTCTTTAATATATTTGTTAACTCTGTTTCTGTAAAACGCAGCACCACCTGTAGCAATTGCAATATTATCACCAATTTGTGTAGGTAAAAATCCTATCTTTAAAGCTTTACCAACTATAATAGCTACTTGATCAAACATATTATTTGGTCTAGCTTTTTTAATAGCTTCAGCAAGCTCGGCGCCGTTAATATCTGTTTGCAAACCACCACGCCTTTGCTTTAACATGTCTGAATTAAATATCATTGCAAAGTCTTTCCAGTATTGTGGTTGGTTAGCAAAAGCTTTACCAGCGGCAAGTATATTATTATCAGCAAAGTTTAAATAATTAACATTAGACATTTGCTGTAATATAGAAGATCTAGTGTTAAAAAACATCACGCCTGATACAGAAGCATTTAACCAGTTCATAAAAATATTTGGTTTTGCACTAGACCCTTTTGGTCTATTAACACCAGTTTTAATTCTATGCAGCATGTCTTCTAAAGCTTCTCTAAGAGACACGCCGTAACCAGCTTCAATTTTATTTAAATTTTCTTCACTAAATATTGTATCAGCGTTTTCTTGAAACTCTGCAAAATAACTAGCTCTACCAACCCTACCTGTAGCGTCCACTAAGTCTATTCTTATGTTACCAGCTTCCCAATTAGGTCCTGGATCTACATATGTCTCTTGTTTAGATATTACATTTAATGTTTCTGCATAATCTTGCAAGTTTGGATCTTTTTTTACCATATCAACTAAACCTTTTTGATCAGCTTCACTTAAACCAGGTATTGTATACCCGTGTTTATCCCATAAATAAACCCTTATAGCGTCTTGATATGTGAAATCGCCATCTGGTGTTTTTTTAGTTAACATTTTTCTAACCTCAGGCATTTGTTTGTTTAAAGCTTTGTAATCATTTGCTACAGCTTGTTTTGCAGTGTCTATTTCTCTATGTGCTCTTAACAATGGCCTTACTAAAGCTTGCTCTAAAAATTCTCTATGACTATCACCTTTTCTACCTTTACCCATAAAGTTGTATAACAAACCTACAAAATCTTCATGTGATGGTGGTATGAATAATCTAAATTTACCTTTGCTAGCGCCACGTTTTCTTGCTTTAGTTCTTTCAAAACGTTTAAAAGATTCAATACCAGTAACTTCTTCTAATATTTTATTAAACTGATCGTTTATAGTTTCACTAAACTTAACTTTAGCTTGTTGAACTTTTGATTTAACATCAAATTGGTCTAGCATGTTTTTAACAGCCTGCACGTTTTGTAAAGCGTCGTCAGCAAAATAAAAATCGTTAAAACCATCGCCAACTTTGTCAGCTATCCAAAGCGCTTTAGCCTCAGCTGTTGAATTTGCTAGTCCAGTTATATTTTTTAAAGGTATGTTTAAACCATTAGCTTTTAAAAACGCAAATATAGCTGGTGCAGATTCAGCTGGTCTAGCTGTTAGCACAAACATGTTTTGTGGCCCAAACTTGCTTTGAAGCTTTAAGGCTTTTTGAAATAAAGGCGCTATTTTACCATCTACAACTTTGTTAAACTCAGAAAAATCAAACTCATAACCAAGGTCTTGCAAATCTTGATATGTGCTAGCGTATTGCTCCGGTGTTAATGTGCCTTTTGTGCCATCTGGTTGAGTGTATTTAATTAAAGATTTGCTAGTAGCTAATGTGTCATCAAAATCTAAAACAGTAATACCTTTAGGTTTTTTTGAATGCTTTAAAGATCTAGCTTTTAATACAGCTTTGTTTAAACTTTTTGTTTTATTAAAATCTTTTTTTATTATAGATTTTTTTATATTAAACATTTCTCCAAATGTTTTGCCATCTAAACCAACTATAGATTCTGGATCAATACCACCATCAAACTGATTAACAACTTCGTTAAAATATCTTTGCCACCAAAAATTTATATCTAGTCTCCAACCTTTAGGCATGCTTCTACCAAGTTTTGCTAAGCCAAGTTTTGCGTTTTCTGCTTTATCTAAAGCTATAAGCTTATAATTATCTATAATACCTTTGTAAGCTGGTTTAAAATTAGCTTGATTTATAGCAACATCCATTAAATAAAGATAAGCTGCCGTAGCAGGCATAGCATGCTCATACTCGTATAAAGTTGTAACACCCCTGTTATTAGTTATTCCTTTTGGTTTTTTTGACCAACCAGTTATTTGAGCACCAAGCTTGTGCCAATGCCCGGTATCGTTTGCAACTAGTTTTAGATAAGTACCTATAATAGCAGCGTTGTTTTTATCAGCTCCTATTAATTGATAAATACGCTTCCACATTGACTCGTGTATTAACTTAACTCTATTGTTAAAATCTTCTATATCTCCGTTTTTAACTTTGTTTTTAGCGTTTTTTGGAGTTCCTAACAAAGTGCTATAGCTAGACACACTGTAATCTGTTAAGTTTTTATATTCACCTACTTTTTTACCAACAGGTATTACGTCGCCATCTTTGTACTTAATAGTGTTTCCTTCTATAGGAGAGCCGTAATCGTTATAATTTTTATCGTCTCTTATATCTTTAAGATCTTGTTTTAACTGAAGAAAAGCCTCTGCACCTTCTGAATCTTTGTAGTCGCCTATTTTTTTACCTTCAGGTATTAATTTATTTTTTTTGTCTTTTTTAGTGTACTTTGACATGCTAATACCGTAGTCACTGTTACTTCTTGTAAACGCAGGTGCTCCAGTACCATTTTTTCCAAACCACATTTCTTTTGGACCAAGGTACTTCATTATAAATTTGTAGTTTTCTATAATTTTTTCTCTACCTTTAACTGTTTTAATTTCTTTTTTAAGATCAAGTGTTATGTTAAGTTTACTTTCTCTTAACAAGGTGTTAAGCTTGTTTTGGCCTGACAAATCTAGGTTAAAGTTAGGGTTTTCAATACCTTCAACAAACAGCTCTGAAACTAAACTTTGAACTCTTTCGCTGTACATAACCTCACTCTTACCTTCGGCAATTTTTTCAACTCTTTCTTTTGACAAGTTAAGAGCTTCTTTTTCTTGCCTCACAGCTTGGTCAACAGCTATAACCGCTGTTTGTATTATTTGTGACCTAATAGCTGGATCAACAGAGGTGTTGTTTATTCTGTTTTTAGGTACTAAACCAAATATAGCTAAATAATTCATTGGTTCTATTCGTTGTTTAGCTTGTTCTTTTATTCCTTTACCTTGACCAGTTGTTTTAAATTTCATTCTACCACCAGCCTTAAAAAATGCTTTTCCTAAAGTAGTTTGTGCAATACCTGTTGGATCTCCGCTTGGCGTAGTTCCTTCTGGCAGAGAAACTATATGCTCGTCTCTTTTTGATAATATATAATCTTGAGAAGATTTTCTTTGTGTTGTATTAAAGTCTTGCTCTCTAATTAACCTTAATGGATCAACACCATATATTTTAGCAATTTTTTCTAATATTGGGTAGTATTTGCCAGTTGGTTTTCTTAAAGATTTTAATTCTTTAGGTGGTTTTTTTCCATCTTTTTTATATTGTTCTTTTAACTCTGGTGTTATTAAAGTTCTATCTTTCATGAACTTATCGTGTAAAACTATGTTTTTCTTAACATCTACATACTTGTTGATTCCATCTACACCAATCATAACTACATCAGTTCTTATCTCGTCTTGCAAAGCACTTTCTCCAAACGTTTCTAAAGCAATAAGACGTCGTGTAGGTGCTATTTTGCTACTACTTTTAACAGGATCTTTTGCTTTTATATTTTTAGCCTCAGACAAGTCAACACCCATCTGCTCTACACCACCAATAGCTTTAGCTCTAGTAAATATTTCTGCTTGTCTATTTCTAAACGTAGCATCTAGAAAAGTTGTTACAGCAAGTTCTTTATTATATGTGTCAAACAATTTTGATTTACGGCTTACATTTTTTCCGTTTGGCAAGGTAACTTTAGGAAATATACCAATCATTTGCTCGGCAACGGCTTCTTTTACAGCATTTATCGGTATACTACCACTAGGATCAAACTTTAAAGCCTTACTAATTACAGGCCAATTTTTTTCTATTATGGCTTCTACAGCTCCAAAAACATCTTCTTTTGAAGAGGCTGGGGAGTTTATTATATCAACTAAAGATTTATTATCTATATCAGCATCTAAAAATTGTTTTGCACGTGGATTAATTGTTTTTGAAAATTTAATACCTTCTAGTTTTTTAACAACTTTATCAACTTTTTTAGCTTCTTTTATAAATTTTGCTTTTTTAATAACCCTTACATCTTTTATAGTTAATTTTCCAGCTTTTATTTTTTTAGCTAATTTAATCCAAAAGTTTACTACATCAGTTTCTCCGTCAAAATCAAATTCAAAATCAGAATTTGTAGCCTTAGCAACACCTTTGCCCATAAAAAAACCAGCAACAGCAGCAAGACCTCTATATTTTCTAGATTTTAAATCAATTTTACCTTCGTTAACTAACTCTAAAAATACCATTAAAACTTCGTCTGAAATAATCTCTTGTTTACCTTTTGAGTTTGTTCTTGTTGCAGAAGATAATAATCTTAAATATAAATTATTGTTTATTTTTTTTACAAAATCTAATATTGCGCCAGCCATTTCTGTAAAAGCAGCAGGGCTTTTGCCAACGGCTTCAATACCGATAGTGTGACCAAGCTCGTGAGTTCTAGTTTCTAAAACATCGTCATTAGCCATGTTTTCAACAATCATAACTGGTATTCTGTTACCAGTTTCTTCATTAGTTTCAGGGTTTATTTCAGCAAAATTAGCACCATGATTACCATTTTTAAAAGACTCTATAGCTTCTTTCTTATCTTTTTCTGAAATATTAAGTTTTTTAATTTCTTTAATTGCTTGGTCTACAGTGTTGTATTTTAATATAGATTTTCCAAGTTTTGTTTTACCCTTTTTTTCTTTAAAATCTTTATTAATTTCTTGTGTGTTGTAGTTTACTCTTGCAAGATCATTTACTTGAACATTGCTTGGGTTTTTATTACCGTCTTTTATTAAAGCGTCTTTAGCATCTTCTAAAAGTTGTTTTTTTCTATCTTCATCTTCTTTAATAGCGCTATGTAAAAAAGCACCCCATTTAGATCCAAAAGCATCTTTATCTCTTAAAGAATCTCTTTTTTCTTGAAGAGCATCAAATTGATTTTTTAAGTCTAAAAGTACTGATTGTCTTTCTTCATAAGTCAATAAACCACCTTCATTGTCTAAAACAATTTTAGCTCGCCTTTGTATTTCTCTTTGTTTTTTTGTGGCGTCTCCATAAGTGTTAAACCACATTTTACCTATCTGACCAGTTTTAAAAGTTTCTTCTTCAATAATCTCTTCATTTTCTTTTTGCAAATCACTTTGTTCTTTTTCAAGTAAAGTTCTAAGTTCTAAAGGAACGTCTTTGTTATTTAAAAAAAGTCTAATATCAGTTAATCTTGAAAGATTTAAATTATATTTCTTTTTAGAGGCGGTGTTTCCAAATTGACTCATAATAACACCTTTGTAAAAAGGCACGTGACCAAATATAACCCCAAACATTCCACCACTAAATAACGCGTGATCTAAGTTTTCTATTATAGGTCTATCTGTAAGCACGTTTTGACTCAATGTTGTCATACCTTCAGAAGCTAGCTCTAAAATTGGTGAGTATAATAATTGTCTTTTACCATACAAAGCCCATTGCGTTTTTATACCCTCTATACCTTTTAGCATTTTAGAAGAGGTGTTAAACAATAATTTACTAGAGTTTTTTAAAATAGGTAAGGTTAAATATCTATCAAAAATAACTTCGGCAGTACCATAACCAGCACTAATCATAACTTTAGAGAATAAAGATTTTTCGGTGTTATAAAGATTTTCATCTCTAACCATTCGTTCCCAATTTGTTCCAGCCCCAGATAAACCTAAAGCAGGTATACCAACAGTAGGTATCATTAGTGTTGCAAATATAGGTATTTGATTTGCTGCTTCTTGAGCAAACCATCTTCCAAAATTATCAAATTTATCTTCAAATTTTATATCGTTTTGGTATTGACTGTAGTATACTTGTTGAGCATCTTTCATTTTGAGATACTGATAATCAAGAGTTTTGTTATCATAACCAACAAGACCACTTTGAATTTTAGAAAGACCATACGCGCCTTGAAGAACAATATTACCAAAACCTCTACCTATAGTAGAAAAAAACTTTTCGGTATCATTATAGTTTTTTTGGATTAACTTATTTTTATAAGAGCTGTTTTGAGCTTTTTCAAAAATTGTATTTAGTTTTTCTACATTTTGATCTTGCCAGTTGTTAAGATCGTCTGACATTTTAGTTACAATAGCGTAGTCAACTTCATATTGATCATAAAGTCTTTGTGGCATTTTTCTACCATCAACTAATGTAACTGTAGGTTCGTTTTCTAATATTTGAAACCTAGCGTTTTGATCGCTTAGAATATCAACAGTAGATTTTAATCTTTGCGAAGCCTCAGAGTTTTTTACATTGTCAAATCTTTTGTTAAGATCAATTCTATACTTGTATATTTCGTCTTGATCTCTAGTGTCTTTTATTGAAGCCGCTATTTCTATTTTTGATTCTGAACCTATATAAAGCCTTTGCATGGCATCATCGTTCATAAAATCGCTATTTTTTTTATTATAAAGAGCCTCTATATCGTTATTAATAAGTATCTGCCTTGCTAATTTTTCTATTTGATATTGATTAGGGTTTTTGTTTCCTTGATCAACTAATGTTTGTTTTGCTACTTTTAATTCTTCTTCGTAAGGTTGTGTTGTTTTTGTAGATATTACAGGTTCTCCTTGCACATAATTAACCTCTTCTTCAGTTTTTAAATTAAACAAAAGTTTATTTGAGTACAAATTAGTAAATTGTTGTTTTTCTTGTTCGCTTATGTGTAAAGGACCGTTTTCTTCAAATAAGTTTTCGTAATCACTAACTGCTGTATTTTGTAGTTCTTTGCTTTTTAAAACATCTTCTTTAGACATTGTTTCTGTAAGAAAATTAAACAACTTGTTATTGTTGTCTGTGTACATGGTTTTCTTGGTAAAATCTGCTGCTTGTAGCTTTCCAATACCAAAATCTAGCTTTACTTCTTTTCCAGAAGCTTTATGTTTTATTGTTACAATGTTAAAGTTTGTAAATGAACTTGATTCTTTATATTCGTATGGAGAATTTTCGTCAAAACCAAACAAGTGTTGCATTTTTTCAATAGCGCTTTCCTCTGTACTATTAAAAAAGTTTTGTATTCTTTCATTAGTTATTTCGCTATCACCAGCGACTAAAAAATCAAGATAATTATTGTTTTCTTGTGAAATTTTGTATTTTAATTCATTTACTTTTTCTTTTTTTACATTTTCTTTTGAAAATTCAAAAAACTCAGGAAACTTTTCATTAATAACACTGTAGTCTTGGCTATAGTCTTTATTGTTTGCGGTTAATAAATACTCTTGCAAGAGCTTAGGATCATAGTCTTTTAGCTCTGGAAATTTAGAATTAACAACAGCCATGTCTCCCTTGTACTCTGGATTGTTGGCAGTTGCTACATATTCTTGTAATATATATTCTAATTCTTCCATTAATATTATTTAATTATTATCTACTTTTCGCCGCTTGTTCACCTTGTTGTTCTACGTCTGTTGCTACGCCACCCATACCACCCATACCACCTATACCACTCGTATTGTTTTTATTAGAACCTTTGTTGTTTTTTATTATTTTTTGTTGCATACCTTTGTAACCAAGATCATATCTTAGAATACCTAACGTAGACGCGACTTCATCTTTTGTTTTAAGGACAGGTTTTCCATTTTCATATAAATAATACTTACCATTTATTCTTGAGTAAAGCATGCCGCTTGGGGGCATTTGTTGTGGAGGAAAATCTTTGTTACTGTTTAAAAGGCTAATTGCGTAATCTACAGCTTTTCTTGAAACACTCTGCTTGTTTATTATGTAAGTTCCACCTGTATTATTTTTGTTTATTTGCGCTGATAAAGCATTGTTTAACTGAGTTTTACCGTCGTCAAATTTAGATTTTACATACCCTTCAGTGTACCACTCTGCTGCTAGTTTTTTAGCGGTATCATAATCAAAGTTTTTACTATGTATGTCTGTTAATGCTTCAAACAAAATTGTTTTGTTTTCAATACTAGTGTCTAATCCTAAATTTTTTAAAATAGCAGTCATTTCTTTATTGTCGTTTGTTTTATCATCATCAAACATTGTTGCTAAAGCATCTATATAAGAAATTTCACCAAAAGTTCCTTTTGTTGTAATATTAGAAAATTTACCTTTTGTATTTATTAATTTATTAACAGCTTCTAAAGACTCTCCTTTGTAATCTTTAAAAGTTTTGTTATCGTTCTTCGTGCCAGCTGTGTTAAGTTTACCACCAATAACACCTAGGTCGTTTAAAGGTTTGTCATCTATTAATTCAATACCATCAAATAAATCTGTAAAGTTTTTAGTTTCACCATCTACAGTAATTTGAAGTTTATTGTTTTCGCTCCAACTAAAATTTAAATCACTGTAATCACCGTCTTTATCCCAAACTTTTCCAAAAATATTGTAAAAACTAGGGTTTGTGCTTTTAACATCAATACTTCCATCTACATAAGCTTCTCCAAACTTTCCAAAACCAGAAACTAACCCATTAATTTCAGTAGCTATCTGCTCTATTTCAAACATAACTTCTTTTTCCTTATCAGCATCTCCATAAACAGAAAGGTATTTTTGTTTTAAATCTTTTAACTTTTGCACATTAGCCTCGTGCATACCACCTAGCTGTTCGCTAGATCCAGATAATTTTCTTAACATGCCCTCTACTTCACTAGCTATGCTATTAAAGCCATTTTCTTTTGCTTTTTCTTTTTTGCTAATAAAATCAATTATACCAGTTGTAGTTTTTGATATTACATCAAGTTCAGCTTCATAAAACGGTGTTTTATCAATACCTTTTCTTGATCTTGCTTCTGCTAAAGACGCCTGTATTAAACTTTGATCTGCTGCCATTTTTTATTCTTTTAATTACTTAATATGGTGTGTAACTTCCTCCTTCAAATTTGTTTGTTGCTTTATTGTACTTTGGAAAGGTTGTTTGGCCCAACGTGTTTGTAAAATTACTAAATGCCTCTGCATTCGCGCTTGTTGCAGAAGTACGAGCACCCATAACGTTTTTCTGTGCTTGTGCGTAAGCTTCATTAGCGCCTGTAGCTTGGCCAAAACGTATACCAAGTATAGTTGATTCTCTATCAACGTTCATGTTTTGTAGCATTTGATCACCTCGTTGAACATTTAACTGCCCTTGAGCAGCCATTTTTTGGTTAGCAGATTCTTGCTGACCTATACTAGTTGATATTTGTTTTGCTTGAAGTTGTCCTTGATTTGCAAGAGTTTGAGCAAGACCAGCTATACCACTACCACCCGCAGCTCCTCTAAGACTTTGCATTATGTTAGATCTTTGTTGCTCACCTTGCTGGGCTTGAAATTGTGCTTGCTGTTGGTTTACAGTTAGATCTTCAAAAACGTTCTCAGCAAATGGGTTTCTAAACTGCTGCGCTTTGTACACGTCCATCTGTTCGTTTAGAACTTCTCTTTGTTGTTGTCTTTCCTCAAAAGCTCTTTGAGCTTCTGCTTGAGCAGCTCTAATATTTCTTCTACCTGCCTTAGCAGTAGCTATACCTCCTATTACAGAAGCAGCTAGTGGGATCCACCAAGCCATTAGTTATTTATTTTTTTTAAATTCATAATGTATTCTTTATCTATTTATAATTACACTCTTTATGTGTTATTTACTACTTTGAACTATCTCTGAGTTAACAGAGAAAAGCTCAGCTTTTGATGTTGAATTATTTTTCATTTTAACGCTAGCATAGTAACCTGTCAAACCAGATGTTTCAACAGCGTTGTTTTTAGAAAATAACAAGAAATTAGCTGTTGTTGTTAAGTCAACACTACTTAAACTTGTTGTTACAGTTATAACACTAGTTTCTCTATTTACAGCACTTACAGTTCCTATTTCTACAATGGTTCCTAGCTTGTCAAAACCACCAACAGCACTTATAGGCGCGTAATAAACTTTATCTAACACGCTTAGTGATTCATTTAATGTTGTATTACCTAATGTTATTGTTGCCATATTATGATACTGTTAATATACTATCTAAGTTTATTGTTATTGTGTGATCTGCTGTTCCAAAGTTGGTTATAGCAAAGTCAAACGCTAAGTTTGCGCTTCTACTACTACCTGTAAATGTAAGCGCAGTGTCATCGGCTAAACTTTGTGATGCAGAAAGAACTACTGTATCACCATCTGTAACACTGCTTACAGATATACTGCCAGTAGCTGAATTTATACCTTTACCACTTACAGTTGTTGTGCTACCAGCCTTTATACCAGCAGTGCTATCAACGTCAATTGTAGCGCTGGTTACATCGCCATCAACAAGAGTTACTACTGGTGTTAGTGTTGCTGCATTTAAAAGAAAACCATTGTCATTTTCTTCTAATCCTAACACTTCAAACTCGCAACCACTAATAGCTTTACTAGTAGAAGAACCACCATAAGAAAAAGTTAAGTTGGCATCGTCAGCCATACCACCACCGCCGTGAGCATCTTGCGCAACACTTACGGTTATTGTTTTGTTTTCTCCATTTATAGATACTACCCGTGGAGCACCAGTAACACCAGCGCCTGTTAAAGTCATCCCTTCAACCAAATTATTTACATCATCTAAAGCAACAACTGTTCCAGACGCTTGATTACCGTTTTTAACTTTTACAACACTTGATCTAAAATCAAATCCTGTTATACTAGCTACGTTAGCAGCGTAACCTCTTGTAAACGTAAAAGAGTTTGCGCTTAAAGCAAAATCAAAAGAAATATTTTTTTGCAACCTTACGTTAGAGTTTCTTTCACCAACAAATGTTGTTGTTGCGTATTTTGGGCTACCAGAGTAAGAGCCGTCATACGAAGAGCTTATAGAAGTTAACGATATAGTAATTGCTTTATACTGATTTATTGCTAAAGTATTTTTTAAATCATTTGTAGAGTCTTGTATAACGCTACTTAAAGTTGTTCCTTTTGATACAACAGGTGAAAGCTCTACGGTGTAAACATCATCAGAGCTCACGCTTGGAAAATGCAAGCTACTAACAAAAGAGCCGGTAGAGCCTATTAGCTTATCGCTTAACTGTGTTGCTGACGACGTAAATGTTGTAGAAGAAAAGTCGTATGTTTTACTATCACTACTTCTAGTTACTTTTAAATTAAAACGCGCTGTTGCACTACCTTTTACAATAAAACTTCTAACACTACCGCCAGAGGCAATATCACTTGTTTCAAGTTCAAAAGACGTAATTTCAACAAGAGCATTATTGTATATATTTGTTGCAACCGGAAGTTCTTCAGTTTCATGGCTAAACAAAATTAAATCACCAAAAGAGTTTATAGTGTTTGTGTATTTTATTAAAAAAACTTTTGAAGTAACTCTGTTTTGAGAATCTTTAACAACCGTTTCTGTTATGTTGTAAGCAGATTTGTTTGTGGCTTTTAGTTTGTATGTAGGTTCTTTAGCATAATAACAGCTAGTAGAAGGTGTAAATGTTACTGTTGCAATTGTAACCTCTACACCACTGTTAGGCGTTAAAACATAGTTAGTTATTGTTTTGAACCCAGTAGTCGTTGTGTTTGCGGTTACACCACTTCCAGCAGCTATAGATACTGTGTGTTTTGTATCTACCGTAGTACACGTGTTTAAGTTTATTGATAATGCCATATTATATGTCTTCTGCTGTTATTTTACCTAGTCCTTGCACGGTAAATTCACTAGTATCTAAATTACTCAAGCTTGTAGTATCACCTTTTATAAAGTTAAACCACTTACCTTCTTTTTCTATAAACTCGTTTATACTACCAGTCTGTTTATCTGTTGCTATTGTTTGTGCTTCCCAACCAGCAATGTCAGAGCCTATATTATAATAGTTGTCTGTGTCGTCTGTATTTCTAGGTATTTTAGACTGCGTACCCTCGTAACTTAAATTTTTAAAAGTTTTTATAATATCTGCACCATCGTTTAAAACTAATGTTACATCAGAATTATATTGAGCGCCGTAAAAATTATTGTGAGTTGTGTTTTTGTGATGTAGCCAAACTTTTGAATTAGTTGTGCTATCTTGAATTCCAAATGTGTAGTAGTTGTTTGCAACACTCAGGCCTTGGCTTGGTATAAATGATTTAAAACTAGGCCAACCTTTAGCGCTTTCGCTAAAAGAAACTGTGTAATTCGACGAGTTTGATATAGTAACGTTGTATTCTTTTTTGTCATTATCATAACTACCTAACACTTTTGTAGCATCTTTTAAGTTGTCTTTAAACCAACTTTTCATACCGTAATCAGAAATAGGCGTCAAACCATCCATTGACAGTCTAAGAATAGCACCTCTTTGTTTATCTGCAAAATAAACTCTATAGTTATAAGCTGCAAAAGATTCTGGGTTTTGTGATATACCATAGTTACCAGCAAAAGGTATTGTTTGTCCTAGAACGTTTTCAGTTGCTGTTAAGTTTGTATTACCATCAGCATTAAAAACAGCGTCTTTATTTGCTAAAATCCTTAAAGATTTATCTTCACAAAGTGTTAACAAGTCTGAGTTTCTAGCATAAAGTTTTTGTATGCCACCATATTCTGGGTTTATGTCTTTTGTAATTTTTTCTGCAGCTATAAATTGACTGGTATCATTCACACCGCTAATTGAGTTATATAATCCAGAGTATATTAAACCATATTTTCTATGCTCTTCATTATACTCTCCTTGCAGTGTTGTAGATACTATAGCGTTTTTATCAACAAACACTTGGTTAAAATCATCTTTAATTCTGTTTGACTCAACACCGTTGCCAAAGCTATAACAATTAAACCAAGGTAGCTCATGCTGCATACCGTGATCGCCAACGCTTATAAAATCACTAGCTTCGTAATAAATATCTAAGCCTTCATCTGTCTTAGGTTGTGTTTCAAAAACCGCTGGGTTTGATGATATTATTTGATTTTCTTCGTCTAAAGATGGTTCTAAAAATTCAATAAATTGCCTAGTGTTTTCATCCATCTCAGTAGAACTATTAGACGATGTTACATTAAGAGGTTGGTAGTTACCACTAAAACCAGGGCCGTCAGTATTTGTAGCCCCAGTAGTAGCATTTTCAATTTCCATTATCCAAGTAACTCTTCTGTTTGTTGCAAAGCCAAACCTTGTTAGCTCTTCATTGATAGTATATTCACCATTAATACCGTCACTTAAATGCTGAGTAACTGGTGGACTACTTGAAATTCCACTACCAAAAAACCCTAACTCACCACCATTATCTTTGACAGCCATTTCAATTTCACCATCTAAATGCTCATTGTCATTTCTTATGTCAGAAGCAAAAAGAGCACGGTTAGGAGCCAAATCAGTTGTGCCTGGGTAAAAATTGTTAGGGTTGTTCATGGATGTAGAACCTGGGTTTGCTGCAATAGCAATTGGATATTCATGAGCTGGATTACCTTCATGACCCTTTGCAAAAGGCCAAGGCGTGTGGTTATACCTTCTTTCTTGTTTTATTTTTGTTATTTTGTATACTGTTTCTGTAGCATCACCTGAAAATCTAAAAGACGAACCGGTGCGAAGCCTTGAAACAAAAAGCTGCTCTGCGCTGTGATTGTCGTTGTTTGGTGAACCAACAGACCATGCGGTACTATATGCGCTGGCATTTTCAATATCAGCAAGCGCAACGTTGGCTTGAGTATCTGCAGCCCATATTTTAGCATAAGATAATTCCATGTAAAATTTACCAGCTGTAAAAAAATTGTCTGTATTTCCTTGCTGATCAATTTCACTACCTGTTGCTTGAAAAACACCTCTACCAAACCTTCCTGGTAAATTAGTTTCAAACTGCCCATTACCTACCTGACCAGCCGTAGGATTTATTCTATCTAAATCTTGTCTTCTTGTAAACGATGCGTTACTAGCATTAAAAGTTGGAATATTATACCCATGGTTCCAATGGCCTGGGTCTTGAAAAGTACCATTGTTTGGGTCTTCATTTCCGAGTGGTTGTGTTCCGCAATAACCAACATTATCTATAAAAAAGTCTGTTCTTGTTTCGTTATTGTCTGGTATAGTTTGAAAAGTAAAAGTATTATATTTTAAAAACTTCAACAATCTACCCCATTTGTGAACAGCATATTCTGACATTACAAGATAAAGATCACTACCAGGGGCTCCACCTGGAATATCCTTTACAACACCTCTACCAGTAGAAAAACTACTGTCACCAGAAGTGTCCCAAAAATAACCACCTTCATCACTACCTACCCAAGGATATTTTGTACCGCCACCATGCGCAACACTTCCATGAATAATACCAATACCTTGTGCGGCTGGCGTGGTGTTAGCAACTTTAAGCCTTACATCATTACTACCACTACTTCCACCACTTGCAGAATCTTTTTGATACCTAGTGGCTGTACCAATACCAATACCAGCTATAGCATCATCAGAAGAATAAAAAGCCTCAGATCTTGCTGCAATTGCAAAGCTTGCTTGTGTTATAACGGCTTGCGCTAAAACAAATTGAGATAAATTGTTGTCTAACTTTAGTTTTACAAAAAACTTACCAGAAAACTCTGGTCTATCTACGAAAACTGAAGTAGCAGCGGTAACAGTAACTCCAGTGTTAAAGCTATTATTACTCATAATCCAACTAGAATCCGCGTCTGTTATTGGGTTTTTTAAATGTAAATAATAAAAGTCAATACCATTAACATCTATAAGTTCAATAAAACTAACTTCAAGCCAATCAGTTCTTATATTGCCACCATCAAAAAATCTTAAAACTAAATTTTCTAAACCATCTAACGGAGGACAATTTTCATCATTTATCCATCTTGGTTTTCTTATTGCTAACACTTTTTGGTCATCAACAGGTCTATAGTTTGCATCTGTAAAAACACCATTTAAAGTACCACTACTTGAACTAAGACCGTCCGCAGTACCAAGCTCATCTCTTGTTTGTTTAATATAAAGTGGGGCTTCATTTTCAATGCCTAAAACTTTGTATACAGCACTTTCGCTTTGAACAAGACCAGCATCTAATTGTTTTTTTAATACTAAGTAAGTTTCTTCTGTAATTTTATTTCTTTCAAACGAAGGGAAAGAAACCCAAGCATTACCATCTGAAGAACTGTATATTCTGTCAACAGCTAAGTTGTAATACTCTGAAGAGTTTTCTTTTACAAAATATTTAAACTTATGAGCAAAAGAAGGTATTTCATTTTCAAGTTTAACATTTAATGAATTTTCATTATCAGCGCTATATTTTTTAACTTTTACAGAAGCAGATTTACTTGTTAATACTGGTGTTTGTCTACCAAACTCATCAGCATACACAACGCCAATTTGATAATTTCTTTGAGATTTTATAGATTTTTTATTGTTGTCTTTTAATTTTTTACAACTTATATTTGATATTTGACCGTTAAACCCTTGGTTTGCAACTGCGTTTGTTGACTGTATATTAAATGTAGTATTATCGCTAAAAAAATCGTCTTGAACTCCACCGTTTGTTTGGCTTAAAGTTATTTTAAACTCATGATCACCATTAGAATCAAGTCCACCAGCATCAGCCCTACCATATTGACTGCTAGTCACCAAAGTTAATCTTAAATTACCTCTTGTTCTATTTTTAATTTTAAACTTAACAATATAAGTAGCATCGTTTTCAAAAATTAAATTTTGAGAGATTTTATCATTTTTTGCAATACCTTTAGTTAATAACGGCTCAAATCCACCACCTAAAAAAACTCCAGTTTCAAACGGTATAGGCTTCCAGCTACTATCTGCAACCCAACCATCAAGATTGTCACTAGCTGTAGCGTTAAAAGCCGTTGCTAAATTGTTTTTCAACATTTCTGCTCCTACTTCTTTCCTGTCTTTAATAAGAATATTCATTTCAGGCTTAATAACACTACCACTATCGTTTTTTAAATCATAATTTTGCAAATAGTTACCATAAACTACTCTATTACCAATAACACTTTGGGCTAAAGCTTTTCTAGGCACAGCGTCCCAAGGTCTTAGTATTTGGTTAGAAGGAATAATAGAGTATATATTTTCAGAGTTTATTTTATACTCGCCATTAAAAAACAAACTATCATTTGTGGTATTCCAAGAGTTTACACCTGAAGTATCTATATCTCTTTGCGTAATATTGTCAACAGTATATATAACTGGAGAGTCAGATTCTTTATATAAAATATCTATTTGAACAACTTCACTAGGTATGTCGTAAGGTATAAAATCTTTTATTATTACTTCCTTAACAGTGTTTACCATACCAGAATTAAAACCTTGCAGTTGATCATATAAAAAATCACCTGGCTTAAAAGCTACTGTAGAAAAAGGAGATATTGTAGAATATTCTCCATTTTTATATTTCCACCTAGTTGCAAATCTTACAAACTTTTCGGTAAATATAGTTGAATCTCCTTCCGGAAAAACATTATAAGCTAACAACCCGGCAGGTGTGTTGGACATAGCTAGTATTTCAATGTTTAAGATACTAGTTCCTTGGCCAATGACCTTTGCTCTTACATGATTGTTTTCAGTAGTTGGTATTATATTGTTACCAAGTAATACAACATCGCCAGGCTTATAAACGTTTAATGGAATAGACGGATAAATTATAAGAATCGCGGTATCACCAACAGTTAAACCGTTAAAATTTGTTGAGCCAACAAATTGAGTACTAGGTTTTATTTCATTTGTTATTATTATAGGAGCTTCTTTTGGCCCTTTTTTAATAACTAAAACATCCTCTTCTTTTACAAAAATATCATCTGCTAGGTCAATATTTCTTTCGCTAACAACAAGTCTTGTATTCTTATTAAGCTTTGCTGGTTCAGTACCAGCTATTGAGTTTGAAATATTTATTTTTTTAGGCTCTGTATTGTTGTCTGTCCAGAACAACAAATCGTCTACTATATTAATACCTGTTATTAATTTTTCGCTATCAAATCTTAAAACTCTATTTTTAAACTGCCCACTAGTTATGTCTAAATCGCCGTAAGCACTTGGAACAGCCCAAGAAAACTCCAACCAACTCCACGTAGCAAGCCTAACTTTATCAAAACTAACAATATTACTTGAAACTGTTATTTGTCTCCACTCGTCTTCGCCAGTAGTGTTAACAAATTTTATATACATACCAGTTGATAAATTTGCTGCAGAAGTTAATGTCACAGCAGTATATCCAGAGGTTGAATCACCAGTCCAGTTGCCACTACTTGGTGTAGGATGTTGTTCTAGCCAAAAGTCTATAAAAACAGGTATTACTTCGTGAGCATCAGCTGTTGTGTGTGTTGTTCTATATATAGTGTCTTTAAAAGTTTTTACCGAAGCTGGGTTTTGGTTCCAACCACTACCACCACTTGATACCAACCAATAAGCACAATTGTTTTTTTCATCAGCAATAGCGCCAACACAAACACCGCTATCAGTAGATAAATTTGTTATATTTTCATTATCTACACCAACCAAAGCTGTATTACCTAATAAGTTTTGAACAGAGCCAACGGCATCATCATCTGAAGTTGACACTTGTATATTATTAGCGTCAGTATACTGTCCATTAGGAACTAGTCTTTCGTCAAGGTCTTTGTTCATTTTACCATCAACGAAATTGTGCTTAATCTCTGGCATGTATTAGTGTTTTATATGTTTAGACTTTCCTCTAAGTATTTGAGTTAATTCTTCTAATTTTATATTTGACAATCTTAGTTTAGCTGTTCTTACAGCTGCAAACTTATCTTTTTTAAATCTACGAACAATATACTCTTGTACGTTTGCTCTAGTTGACATTATTGCACATGCTATACACTTGTACATTGCTTCTTCAGCAAACTTATGTACTTGCATCTCTGCATCTGTACCTAGACTATCACTTATGTATTTTAAAGCTACAGTTTTACCAGAGAGAAAAGAGCTAAAGTGTATTTTACCTGTAAGCTCGTCTATATAAAAAGACCCGTTGTTCTGTGCATGCTGAGGATCTATGCCGTATCTTTGCCCTTCAGCAATCCATTGTGTGTCATCTTCGTAATCATCAGTTGTTGTTGTTGAAGTGTGGCCTTTATAACTTTCCCAAGTTGAAGATGAGTTGTCTGTTGTTAAATTAGTACCATCAGTAGCATAATCACCAACAGATCCAGCTGTTATGTCTAATGGGTTTGAAGTTTTTATTGCAGGATATAAAACATGTTCTATACCAGAAGAATCTGACCAAGTTAATTTAACGTAGTTAACATAGTCCTGTGGCAGTACCATCTGCAATGTAGCTGGCACTTCTATTTCTTGTGATTTTGTAGATTTAAATGTGTCAAAAGAAAGTTCTTGCAAAGCTCTTTGAGCGTGAAAAGCAACATCAGTTCTTTTAATTTTTGGTATTATTTTATCTTCACCAACGTAAGCTATTATAAATTGATTAATAATATCATCTAAAGATGTAAACTGGTAAGTACCAAAACTTGATCCACTGTAATAAGCATGTTGAGTTTGATTGTCTAATAATCCCATTTACTATTGTTTTTGTTGGTTAATTTTTGATGATTCAGCGGTTGATGCTGTTTGTATAAGTAGGGTGTCTTTTATAGATATACCAGCTAGTTGTAATATTTTTGTTACTAAATTGTTTTCTTCAGATTCATGTAGCTCAAAATTTTGTAAATCACTAGCGCTACCATTGTATAAAGCCTTATAATCACCGCTAACAGTATAAGTCCATTTTACTGTAGCCGGTTTTTTAATATAATTACAAATTAAATTAGAAGTAGTATAAGAAGTTGTAGGCGAGGTTGGAAAAACTCTTATTTTAGATTGACCGGTGGTTGATGACTGCTCGTGAACAAAAACAGGTCTTGTTTCTGTTGGAGCCGTTAAAGGTGAGCTTAATATTATTTGAAGATTTTTTTTGTTAACTTTTTCAACTATAACGTTAGGCGTGTTAGCTGTGTAAAAAACAGTACCTAATCTGTACAAGTCTGTTGGTAGCGATATAACGTTTGAGCTAACAGATTGAGAAGCAGTTTTAAATTTTTCAAAAGCAGATATTTTTTCTTCTAACATATTTACCGGATCAGAGTATTCTGTTGAGTTACCTGGCACTCTTCCAAACTGATTTATGTCGTAAAAATATTGCTCAAATATATCCATCTGAGCTTGGTTGGCAAATAGATTAAACTCCTGCGGAGTTATATATCCTCTTTGCTCTTTGTTAGCTATTGCTAATACTTTTTGATATACGTCGTTTATAATTACTGCCATATTTTTTTATTGTAGTTTGCGATCGCCCCGTAGAGCGACCGCTCCTACAGTTTGATTATTTTAATTGTTTTTCTATGTTTGCATAGATTTCCATACCTTCGTCAGTTTTAAACCAAGCAGCTAAAGCTGAGTAAGGATGCTCATCAAATGGAACGTTCATTAATTTTCTATCATTAGAACCCCATGAAAAAGTTCTATTGTCAGATGATAATTTTAATATTCTCATTTCAGTCGCTCTAATACCAAAGTTTCTAAGCACAACATTTTCATCAGAAGCTAATTCTAAAAATAAAACAGGGTTTGATTTAGCATACAATAGTAAATCTCTTTTAAGCTCTTTAGAACTCATCTCTGTTACTTTAGAACCAAGCTCAACACGCATGATAGCCTCAGCTGTGTCAATATCCATATTTTTAGCAGCTATTAAGGCTTCTATTTCAATCTCTAAAATTTCTACTTGATCACCTGCTATTTCTTTTGGTTTGTACTCGTAAAACATAGTTTCTCTATGTGGGTGGTATAATGAAAGTAGTTTTTGTAAAACTGTTTTTGATCTTTCAACAAACAAAGCACCATTTCTAAATATAATATGCTCTAATCTTTGGTCACCTTTCATTTCGTCAACAAACATTGTTTTTTGATTTTGACAATATTTAAGCTCTCTTTCGTAACCTTTTTCTTCATCAAACCAATAAATATCTGAAGATCTTATACTTCTACTTATAGGCTTGTTATTTCCTTTCAAGTAATAAACTCTATCTTTTATTTCCCAAGTTGGTTTTTTAGGTTCAACTTTTGTTTTTGGTTTTAGTGTTTCAACAACTGGTGTTTCAACAACAGGTACCTCTACCTCTTGTGTTTTTTGTTTTTTTGCCATAATATAATATATAATAAAATTAAT
>MDTC01229156.1_pt1 | contig 21572 bp, 16 predicted proteins | sample 811181 | NCBI WGS metagenome assembly MDTC01 (sample SAMN05326644, study PRJNA326480) | marine metagenome | isolation source: seawater | place: Pacific Ocean: North | collected 2011 | reverse complement strand
GCTCGGCGGGCTCGCCGCCACCTTCTGGGTTGTCGACGGTGCCGTTCGGGTCGACGTCCTCGGGCCGTACGCCGTCCACGTCGCTCTCGTCCTTGCGCTCCTGGTCGTCGCCGGTCTGCTTGCGACCCTGGGAGTCCTGGGGCTCGGTCGGGTTGTCGCCGGACTGCTGGCGGTCGGTCTGCTCCCGCTCGCCCTCGGCGGTGCCGTTCTGGGCCTCCTGCTCCTCGTCCTGCTGGCCCTCCTCGCCTTCCTTGTCGCCCTGCTGCTTCTCCTCGCCTTCCTCGCCCTGCTGGGGGTCGCCCTGCTCGCCCTGCTGGGGGTCCTGCTCGCCGTCCTGGGGCTCTCCCTGCTGGGGCTCGCCCTGTTCGCCCTGCTCGCCCTCCTCGGACTGCTGCTCGTCGCTCTGCTGCGGCTCGGGAGGCGGCTGCATCGCCCGGCGCCGCTCCAGCTCGCTCTGCACCAGCTGGCGGTTCGTCTGGGCGCCGGTGTTGTCGGGATCGCCCTCCAGCACGCGATCGTAGTACTCGAGCGCCCGCTCCAGCCGGCCCGCGCGGGCGTTGGCGTTGCCGAGGTCGAACAGCGTGTTCAGGTCGTCCCCGCGCAGCTCGGCCTCGCGGCTCCAGGCCCGGGCGGCCCCCTCGAAGTCTCCCGCGCGGTAGCGGGCGGCGCCGAGGCGCTGGAAGAGATCGGCGTCGTCGGGCCGCTCCTGGGTGAGCTGGGTCAGCTCGCGGGCGGCGTCGCTGTACTTGCCCTCGCGGTAGGCGGCGTCGGCCTGGGCCAGGGACGCGGCGCGGGCGGGCACGGCAGCGGCGAGACCGACGGCGAGTGCGACGGCTGCGGCCATGCCCCAGCGGCGGTGGCCCTCTCCGAGCCAGGACGCGATGAGCACACAGATCACAGCTCCTCCAAGGGGCCAGGGCCAGGCCGCACGCCACCGGATCTTCGGGCGGGTGTCGCGCATGCCGGCTTGCAGCAGGCTGCGGATCTCCCCCTGGTACAGGCGGCGCATGTCCTGGTCGGAAGGCACGGAGTCCACATAGGCACCGCCGCCGATTCGGGCGAGGTCTCGCAGCATCTGCGGCGATGGGGTCGTGAGCACCTGGCGGCCCTGGCGATCGCGCTGCCACAGGCCTTGTCCCAGGGGAATCGGCGCGCCGGCCTCCCCGACGCCGACCGAGAAGATCCGCACCCCGGCGTCCCGGGCCCGGCTGGCTGCGGCGAGCGCCTTGTCCGGCTCGTGCACCTCGCCGTCGGAGAACACGACCATCGCCTTGCCCGCGGTGCTGGTGTCGTCGCTGGCGAGCAGCTCGACCGCCTTGTCGATCGCCTGGTCCATCGCCGAGCCCTGGGCCTGGAAGTCGCGGGTCGACATCTCGTCGGTGAGCATGCGCAGGGCCTGATGGTCGTCGGACAGGGGCATGCGCGGGTAGGCGCCCCCGGCGAAGATGACGAGCCCGACGCGATCGGCCTCCATGATGTCGAGCAGGTCGGCGATCTCGCGGCGGACGCGCTCGAGGCGGGAGGGGTCGACGTCCTGGGCGTCCATCGAGCGGGAGAGATCGACCACCAGCACCAGGTCCACGCCCTTGGCCTGCACGATCTGGACCTGCTTGTCGAAGCGCGGTCCCGCCAGGGCGAGGATGCCGAGGGTGATCCCGGTGAGCAGGAGCACGTCGCGGGCCGTCCGCAGCCCGCGCACCCAGCCAGGCCGGACCTGGTTCTTGACCTCACCCGAGAACAGTCGTCGAAGCCGCGTTTCGTGCAGGCGACCCATGAGGAGCATCAGCCCGGCCAGCAGCGGGATGAGCAGCAGCAGCCACAAGAACCCGGGTGCGGCGAACAGCCCCTCCTCGGCCTCGCTCTCGAAGAGCCAGCGCACGGCGTCGATCACGGCCACCTCCGCAGTCCGACCGTGCGGAAGAAGGCGTGCAGCAGCAGGGCGAGCAGGCCGGGGAACAGGGCGTAGCGGTACCAGTCGTGCCGCTCGATGTCCTCCTCGACCTCCGCGGGGGAGCGCTCCAGCTTGTCGATGTTGTCGTAGACCTTGCGCAGGTGGTTGGCCGAGGTGGCGCGGAAGTAGTGGCCGCCGGTCCGATCGGCGATCTCGGTCAGGGTGCGCTCGTCGAGGCCGTCCGAGCCGGCGCCAAACAGGACGCGCCCGCCGCGCGCCGCGCCGCCCACCCCGATGGTGTAGATCCGGATCCCGAGGTCCTTCGCCGCGTCTGCCGCCTCGAGGGGGGCGTAGCGGCCCGCGTTGTTCTGCCCGTCGGTGAGCAGGATCATGATCCGCTCGGGGTTGTCGACCTGGAGCAGGCGCTTGCTGCCGACGGCGATGGCAGTGCCGATGGCGGTGCCGCGGGCGCCCGCCACGCCGATCTGGACCTGACCGAGCACGTCGAGCAGGGTGTCGTGGTCGAGGGTCAGCGGCACGTGGGTGAAGGCCTCCTCGCCGAACACGACGACGCCGATCCGGTCGTCCGGCCGCCCCTCGACGAACTCGGCGACGACCCCCTTGGCGACCTCCAGCCGCGACAGGGCCTGCCCGCCGCCGGTCAGATCCTGGTTCTCCATGCTGCACGACGTGTCGATGGCGAGCAGGATGTCGAGCCCGTCCTGGGTGCGCTCCACCTTGCGCTCGACCTCCATCGGGGCCGCGAGCGACACGACGAGCATGCCCATGCCGACGAGCAGCAGGGCGCCGGGCAAGAACGCGAAGACGAGCCGCAGGCTGAAGCGCTGGGTGAAGCGATCGGTGCCGGCGACGGCGAGGCGGGCGTTGCCGGTGACCAGGGGCTGCAGCGGCAGGAGCACCGTCGGCAGGAGCAGCAGGAAGGCCAGGGCAAAGCCCCACTCCGGCGCGAAGAGAACCCCGGTGATCGAGAGCAGCACGACCAGGCCGCCGAGGCCGCCCAGCACGTGGCCGACGGTGCGCACCAGCATCCAGGGGTCGATGCGCATCAGGTGTCCCCGTCCCACACGCGGGGCTGCGTGCTGGAGATGAACGTGCGCAGGGCGTCGTCGAGCTCCTCGAACAGGGTCGCCCGGGCGGACGCGTCGGCGTACTTGATGCGGTCGGTGGCGCGCAGGATCCGCTTGGCACGCCCGACATTGCCCTCAGGCAGGTGGGCGAGCTGGTCCAGGTGGGCCAGGATCTCGGAGGTGGTCCAGGCCACCGCGGGGAAGCCCAGGGTGGCCTCGGCGTACTCGCGGAAGATGGTCGAGAGCGCCAGCGCCTTGTCGTAGTCGTCGAGGGTGTCGTCCGCGCGCACGGCGGACCAGCGGCGCAGGGCGACCACGCCGGGGGCCTCGGGCGGCAGCTCGCGGGGCTTGCGACCGGAGAAGGCCCAGGCGCCGAGCCCGATGCTGCCGAGCAGGCCGAGGCCGGTGAGCCCCACGCACACGCCGGCGACGATGAGCGTCGGGGACAGGCGGAAGACCGGCTCCGGATCCTCGATGTCGACGAAGTCGTCGGGCAGGGGCGGGGCCTCGCCGATGTCGATCCAGATGGGATCGGAGGTCGCGGCGAGGGGGGCCTCGCCGACGGTCGTGGTGGCTTGCAGGGCGGGGATCTCGTAGCTGCCGGGCTCGCCGGAGAAGCGGAACCGGCGGGTGAGCACGACCTGGGAGCCCAGGCGCTCCCGCTCGGCAGACTCCACCTCCACGAAGCGCAGGCCACGGGCCTCGGGCTCGGTCAGGGCGACGTCCAGCTCGGGGTCCTGGGTGATCTGCACCGCCAGGGTGGCGATCCCGCGGCCGGGGTCGCCCTCGATCCAGGTGCGCACATCCAGCGGCTGGGTGGACACGGACTCGGTGGGCACGTCCGTGGTGGAGCAGGCCACCGGTCCGACGACCAGCGCGGACAGGAGCAGCAGGGTCTGGCCGGCCTGGCTCACCGGTGGGCCCCCACAGCCTGAAAGTGCTGGTGCAACACCAGGAACGGGTCGTCTTCCGTCGACAGCGCGACCGCCTTGGCGCCCGCCCGCCGCAGCGCCCCGACCCGGGCGGCCACCCCCTGCTGGGCGGCGAAGCTGGACAGGTCGACCAGGCGGGTCCGTCCGGTCTCCGCATCGACGATCTCGGCGAGTCCCATGCCGCGGAAGCCGACGTCCCGGGGGTCGTGCACGCAGATCGCGTGGAGCTGGTGTCGGCGGGCGAGGCGGCGCACGGCATCGCTCCACTTGCCCTGGTCCATGAAGTCGCTGACGAGGATGATCACCGCCCGGCGCCGCTGGGTGCGCGCGACGTACGACAGCGCGGCCTCGATGTTGGTGCCCCGGTGGCGACCCTGCGCCTCGAAGACCGACTGGATGACGGCCCAGACGTGGCCGCGCCGGGTGCGCGGGGGCAGGTACTGCTCGACCCGGTCGGTGAACGTGACCAGGCCGACGCGATCGCGGTTGCGGATGGAGGCGTAGGCGATGCCCCCTGCGACCCGCGCGATCTGCAGGCGCCGCAGGGTGCGTCCGTCCCGTCCACCGCTGCCGACCTTGGTGCTGCCGGACACGTCGACGACCAGCTGGACCGTCTGCTGGCGCTCCTCGCGGAACACCTTGATGAAGGGCTCGCCCGAGCGCGCGGTGACGTTCCAGTCGATGTGGCGCACGTCGTCGCCGGGCACGTACGCGCGGACCTCCTCGAACTCCATGCCGCGGCCGCGCACGGCGGAGCGATAGTCGCCGGACAGGAGCGAGTCCACCCGGCGTCCGGCGGCCACGTGGATGCGGCGTAGCTCGCGGAGTTCCTCGGGAGTCAGCGACACGGGCACCCCCTGGCGCTGGCCGCTTCCGACCTCACGTGATGTCGACCACGTCGAGGAGGCGCTTCACCAGGGTGTCGGCGTCGATGCCGTCCGCTTCGGCCTCATACGTGGGCAGGATGCGGTGGCGGAGCACGTCGGGGGCGATGGCCTTCACGTCTTCTGGGAGCACGAAGCCGCGCCCGTCGAGGAAGGCGTGGGCGCGGGCGGCGCCAGCGAGGGCGATCGAGGCGCGCGGGGAGGCGCCGTACTCGATGCTGCGGGCCATGCGCTTGTCGACGCTGCCCGGGTCGCGGGTCGCGCGCACGAGATCGACGATGTAGCGCATGAGCACGTCCTTGACGCGGATCTCCCGGACCAGCGCCTGCGCGCCCAGCACGTCGGCGACGCTGGCGACCGGGCGCAGGGCCGGCGGCGGCCCTCCGGAGCGGCGGATGATCTCCAGCTCCTCGTCGAGGCTCGGGTAGCTGACCGAGAGCTTCAGGGTGAAGCGGTCCACCTGGGCTTCGGGCAGGGGGTAGGTGCCTTCCTGCTCGACCGGGTTCTGGGTCGCGAGCACCAGGAAGGGGCTGGGCAGGGGGTAGGTCTTGTCGCCGATGGTGACCTGGCGCTCCTGCATGGCCTCGAGCAGGGCGGACTGCACCTTGGCCGGCGAGCGGTTGATCTCGTCAGCGAGCAGCACGTTGGCAAAGACCGGACCCAGGCGGGTCGTGAAGTCGCCCGCCGAGGGCTGGTAGATCTGGGTGCCGATCAGGTCCGCCGGCAGCAGGTCCGGGGTGAACTGGATCCGGCTGAAGTCCAGGTGCAGGGCGTTGGCCAGGGCCTTGACCGCCGTCGTCTTGGCCAGCCCGGGCACGCCCTCGATCAGCACGTGCCCGTTGCAGAGCAGGCCGATGAGCAGGCGATCGACCATGTAGCGCTGGCCGACCAGGATGCGTCCCATCTCGGCCCGCGCGGCCTCGAAGATGGTCGCGGCTTCTGCGATGCGTGCCTCGATGTCGTCGATGTCCGACAAGCGGCCTCCCACTCGGTGGATCCACGTGCGCTCGGTCCATCCCTTACATCACCTGGGCTCGCCGTCATGCGTCCAGACGGGCGTTGACACCCTGCGATACGTCCCGCCCGCAGCGTTGTCTTCGCCAAAGCGCCCGGATCAGCCGAACAACCACCGCCAGAAGCCCTTCTCCTGGACCTGGGTGTCGTGGTGGTCGGCGAGCTTGCGCAGCAGCTCCTCCTCCTCCTCCGAGACCTGCTTCGGCACGTCGACCACGACCTGGACGTGGTGGTCCCCGCGAGGGCCGCGGCCGTTGACCCGCGGTATTCCCTTCTTGGGCATCGGGAAGACCTTGCCCGACTCGCTGCCCTTGGGCACGTGCAGGGTCTCCTCGCCGTCGATCGTGGGCACGGTGATGTCACCGCCCAGCACCATGACCGGGTAGGGGACGGGAATGGTCACGTAGGTGTGGGGGCCGTCGCGCTTGAAGACCTCGTGGGGCTGCACCTGGATGGTGACGAAGAGGTTGCCCGGAGGCGCTCCGGGGTCGCCGACCTCGCCCTTGCCGACCAGCCGCAGCTGCATGCCGGTGTCGACGCCGGCGGGCACGGTGACGGTGAGCTTCTCGGACTGGCGCTGGCGACCGCTGCCCTTGCACTCCTCGCAGCGATCCTCCGGCGAGACGTTCTGGCCGCGACCGCCACAGGTGGGGCAGGTGATGCGGATCTGAAGGAAGCCCTGCTGCTGGATGACCTGACCGGCGCCGCCACAGGTGTTGCAGGAGGACGGGGTGCGGCCGTCCTTGAGCCCGTTGCCGTTGCAGGTCTCGCAGTGCACGTGACGGGTGACCTCGATCTCCCGGCGCACCCCGTGGGCGGCCTCGAGGAAGTCGAGCCGCAGTGGATACTCGAGATCGGCACCGCGACGGGGACCTCGGCGACGACCGCCGCCACGACCTCCGCCGAACATGTCACCGAAGCCGAAGATGTCGGCGAAGGCGCTGAAGATGTCGCCCGCGTCGGTGAAGTTCGGCTCGTAGCCGCTCCCGCGCAGGCCCTCGTGGCCAAACCGGTCGTACACCTGGCGCTTCTCGTCGTTCGAGAGCACCTCGTACGCCTCGGAGGCTTCCTTGAACTTGACCTCGGCCTCCGGATCGTCGGGGTTGCGATCCGGGTGGAACTGCAGCGCGAGCTTCCGGTAGGCCTTCTTGATCTCGACACCGGAGGCGTCGCGGCCGACACCGAGGACGTCGTAGTAGTCGCGTGGCACGCGGCCCTCCAGCGAGCCTGAGCAGCACGCCGCGCCTCCGACATGGAGGCGCGGCGGCGAAGGTCAACTACGCGTCGACGTCGGAGTACTCGGCATCGATGACGTCGTCGTCACCGCCGCCCGAGGATCCGCCAGAGCCGCCCGCGGGACCACCGCCCGGGGCTGCGCCACCGGCGCCGCCGTCCTGCTGGTACATCACCTCGGCGAGCTTGTGGCTGGCCTGCTGCAGCTCGTCCTTGGCAGACTTGACCCGGGACAGATCGTCGCTGTCCTTGGCCTCGCGAGCCTTCTCGAGCGCCGACTGAACGGTGCTCTTCTGGTCCGCGGGCAGCTTGTCGCCGTGCTCGTTGAGGACGTTCTCGGTCTGGTAGATGAGGCTGTCCAGGGCGTTGCGCTCCTCGACCAGCTCCTTGAGCTGGGCGTCGGCCGCCTCGTTGTCCTTGGCCTCGTCCACCATCCGCTTGATGTCCGCCTCGGACAGGCCGGAGCTGGCTTCGATGGTGATGTGCTGCTTCTTGCCGGTGGCCTTGTCGGTCGCCGACACGGACAGGATGCCGTTCGCGTCGATGTCGAACTGGACCTCGATCTGGGGGCGTCCACGCGGAGCGGGCGGGATGCCGTCCAGGCGGAAGTTCCCGAGCATCTTGTTGTCCTTCGCCATCGGACGTTCGCCCTGGTAGACCATGACGTCGACCGCGGTCTGGTTGTCCGCCGCCGTCGAGAAGGTCTCCTTCTTGGACGTCGGGATGGTCGTGTTGCGCTCGATGAGCTTGGTCATCACGCCGCCCAGGGTCTCGATGCCCAGGGAGAGCGGGGTGACGTCGAGCAGCAGCATGTCGGTGACGTCGCCAGCCAGGACGCCGCCCTGGATGGCCGCGCCGACGGCCACGACCTCATCGGGGTTCACGGTGCGGTTCGGCGCCTTGCCGAACAGCTCCTGGACCTTCTTCTGGACCAGCGGGATGCGGGTCGAGCCGCCGACCAGGATGACCTCGTGGATGTCCGAGGCGCTGCACTTCGCGTCCTTGAGGGCCTTGCGGCAGGGCTCGAGGGTGCGGTCGATGATCGGGGTGATCATGCGCTCGAACTCGGCGCGGGACAGGTCCTTCTGCAGGTGCTTGGGACCCGACGCGTCGGCGGTGAGGAAGGGGAGGTTGATCTCCGTCTTCGCCGCGCTGGACAGCTCGATCTTGGCCTTCTCCGCCGCGTCCTTGAGGCGCTGGATGACCATCTTCTGGCTGGCCACGTCGATGCCGGTGTCCTTCTTGAACTCCTTGACGAGCCAGTCGATGAGCACCTGGTCGACGTCGTCACCGCCGAGGTGGGTGTCGCCGTTGGTCGACTTGACCTCGACCACGCCCTCGCTCACCTCGAGGATCGAGATGTCGAAGGTACCGCCGCCGAAGTCGTAGACCGCGATGGTCTCGTCTTCCTTCTTGTTCAGGCCGTAGGCCAGGGCGGCCGCGGTGGGCTCGTTGATGATGCGCTTGACCTCGAGACCGGCGATGCGGCCGGCGTCCTTGGTGGCCTGGCGCTGGCTGTCGTTGAAGTACGCCGGGACGGTGATGACCGCCTCGGTGACCGTCTGGCCGAGGTAGCTCTCGGCCTGGGTCTTCAGCTTCTGCAGCACCATCGCGCTGATCTCGGGCGGGGAGTAGTCCTTGCCCTGCACGCGGATGCGGCAGCCGCCGTTGCTGGCCTGTACGACCTCGTAGGGGAGGCGATCGACCTCCGTCTTCGACTCGTCGAACCGACGGCCGATGAGGCGCTTGGCCGAGTAGATGGTGTTCTCGGGGTTGGTGATGGCCTGACGACGCGCAACGACGCCGACCAGACGCTCACCATCCTTGGTGAAGGCGACGACGGAAGGCGTAGTGCGGTCACCGACGTCATTGACGATGACCTCGGCCTTGTCGCCCTCCATGATGGCGACGACCGAGTTCGTCGTTCCGAGATCGATACCGATGATCTTGCCCATGGGGTGAAGTCCTCCTGGCCGCGACCGGCTGGCCCGTTGCCGACGGTGTTGTCAGCGGGTCCAGTTCCGAACCGGGCGGAATGCTAGACACGTGTGCTGGCCCGTCAACCGATGTCACCGACACCGGATCCGGACCGCTCTCGTGCAACTCGTGGGCACCACTCCCCGGGGCGGCAAGGGGGGAAGATCGAGTCGCGCAGATCGCGGTCGATCAGGAGTCGGCACGACACCGCTTGACGGGTTCCACCACGTGCCTACATGCCGCGGCCCTGGGCTCTCCACAGCGGGTGCCCACCCAACGACAACGCTCCCACCCCATCCCAGGAGCCAGCGACATGACCACCTTTCGTCCCCTGTACGACCGAGTGCTCGTGAAGCGCGTGGAGGCCGAGAGCCGGACCTCCAGCGGCCTCTACCTCCCCGAGAGCGCCAAGGAGAAGCCGCAGCAGGCCGAGATTGTCGCCGTCGGCACCGGCCGCATCGGCAAGGACGGCGAGACCATCCCGCTCGTCGTCGAGCAGGGCCAGATCGTCCTCTTCGGCAAGTACGCCGGCGATGAGGTCAAGATCGACGGCGTCGACCACATCATCCTGCGCGAGGAAGACATCCTCGCCATCATCACCGACTGAAGGCTGGAGGAATCATGGCTGCCAAGACGATCCAGTTCCGCGAGGAGGCCCGCTCTGCGGTGCTCCGCGGCGTCAACACGCTCGCTCGGGCGGTGAAGGTGACCCTCGGCCCCAAGGGCCGCAACGTCGTGCTCCAGAAGAGCTTCGGCGCGCCCGTGGTCACCAAGGACGGCGTGACCGTCGCCAAGGAGATCGAGCTCGCCGACAAGTTCGAGAACATGGGTGCCCAGATGGTGAAGGAGGTCGCGTCCAAGACCTCCGACATCGCCGGTGACGGCACCACCACCGCGACCGTGCTCGCCGAGGCCGTCTTCAACCACGGCAGCAAGCTCGTGGCCGCAGGCGCCAACCCGATGGACCTCAAGGCCGGCATCGACCTGGCAGTGGGCGCCGTCGTCGGGGAGCTCGAGAAGCTCGCCCGCCCCTGCGACACCAACGAGCAGCTCGCCGCGGTCGGCACCATCTCCGCCAACGGGGATGAGGAGATCGGCCGGATCCTCGCCGAGGCGATGGACAAGATCGGCAAGGAAGGCGTGATGACGGTGGAGGAGGCCAAGGGCATGGAGACCCACTCCGACATCGTCGAGGGCATGCAGTTCGACCGCGGCTACCTCTCGCCGTACTTCGTCACCGACAGCGACCGCATGGAGGCCGTCCTCGAGGACGCCTACATCCTGGTCCACGAGAAGAAGATCTCGAACATGAAGGACCTGCTCCCCGTGCTGGAGAAGGTCGCCGAGACGGGCAAGCCCCTGCTCATCGTGGCCGAGGACATCGAGGGCGACGCGCTGGCCACGCTGGTCGTCAACAACCTGCGCAAGACCATGGTCGCCTGTGCGGTCAAGGCCCCGGGCTTCGGAGACCGCCGCAAGGCGATGCTGGGTGACATCGCCACCCTGACCGGCGCCAACGCGGTCATGGAGGACCTCGGCGTCAAGCTCGACGCCATCGGGCTGCAGGACCTCGGCCAGGCCGAGCGCATCGTCATCACGAAGGAGAACACCACCGTCGTGAACGGCGCCGGGTCCGCCAAGGACATCAAGGCTCGGGTCAAGCAGATCCGCACCCAGATCGAGGACACCTCCTCCGACTACGACCGCGAGAAGCTCCAGGAGCGCCTCGCCAAGCTGGTCGGCGGCGTTGCCGTCATCTACGTCGGTGCGGCCACCGAGGTCGAGATGAAGGAGAAGAAGGCCCGCGTGGAGGACGCACTCAACGCGACTCGCGCCGCGGCCGAGGAGGGTATCGTGCCTGGCGGTGGCGTGGCCCTGCTGCGCGCCCAGAAGGTGCTCGACAGCCTCGATGTCCACGGTGACGTCAAGTTCGGCGTCGACATCATCCGCTCCGCCTGCGAGGCTCCCCTCCGCGCCATCGCCGCCAACGCCGGCGAGGACGCCTCCATCATCGTCGCCAAGGTGCGCGACGGTGAGGGCGCCTTCGGCTGGAACGGCGCCACCGGCGAGTGGGGCGACCTGCTGGAGCAGGGTGTCATCGACCCGACCAAGGTCACCCGCACGGCCCTGCAGAACGCCGCCAGCGTCTCCGGCCTGCTGCTGACCACCGAGGCGATGATCGCCGAGAAGCCGGACAGCGACGACGACTGAACGATCGTCCACCGGTCACCTCCCGCGAGGTGACCGGTCCCGCCCGTCCCGCTCGCGGACGGTCCCCCGCCCGCCGTGGTTCGCCGCGACGGGCGGTCGTCTTTTGGGGTCCCGGGTACGTGGCGCGTCGTCGCCCAGCCGGTAGACTGCGGCGACCCACGGAGGCGACATGGACTTCGAGCACGTGCAGGTCGAGATCGAAGACGGGATCGCGACCCTGACCCTCGATCGGCCCGAGCGGCGCAATGCACTGCACGGACCGATGTGGTCGGAGCTTCGCGCGGCCTGTGCGGCCCTTGCGGACGCCGCGCCGCGGGTGGTCATCGTCACCGGTACCGGCGGGCACTTCAGCGCCGGCATGGACCTGCGTCCGGACAACCCGCTCGTCCATCGCCTGGCGCCCGCGCTGATGAGCAAGGACGCGATCGTCCTGCGCGAGATCATCGAGGACCTCAAGGCCTGCGTCGGCGCGCTCGCCGATCTGCCCTGTCCCGTCATCGCCGCAATCGAGGGCGCGTGCCTGGGGGGTGGCCTGGAAGTGGCGTTGTGCGCGGATCTTCGCGTGGTCGGGCAGGGCGCTCGCCTGGGCATGCCCGAGACTCGCTGGGGCCTGGTGCCCGACGTGGGCGGCACCGTCCGCCTGGCGCGACTCGTCGGACGAACCCGGGCGTCGGACCTCATCCTCACCGGGAGGGACACCTGGGCGGACGAGGCGCTGGCCTGGGGCCTGGCCAACCAGGTCGTGCCCGACGGCGCCGCACTCCAGGCGGCACGGGTCATGGCCAAGGCGATCCTGCGCGGGGCCCCCAACGCGACCGCCCAGGTGCTCGCCGTGCTGCGTCAGGTCGACGGGCTCGATGACGACGCGGCGTTCGAGGCCGAGACCCTGGCCGGGATCGGCGCCCTGGTCGGGCAGGAGGCGCTCGAGGGCCTGTCCGCCTTCGCCGAGCGCCGCGAGCCCAGGTGGAAGGCGTGAGGACCGGCCTGCCCCCCGCCGCGGATCTGCTGGTCCGCCTCTGCGTCGCGATCGTCTGCTCGGTCGTGCTCGCCTACCTCGCGCCTCCGGTGAACCTGCACTGGCTGCAGTGGTTCGCCTACGTGCCCATGATGGTCATCCTGCGGCCCCTGCCCGAGGGCGGACGCAGCTGGCTGGGCTGGCTCGTCTCGGCCGACACCTGGCTGGTCGTCCTGTACGCCGTGGTCGGCCAGAGCGGCATCTTCTTCTGGATCGCCCAGACCATCTCGACGTTCGAGGAGAACATCCCGTTCCCGGCGGCACTGGGCATCCTCGGGCTGTTCTCCATCGTCTTCTCCGTGCCCTACATGATCATGTGGTGGTCGCTGCCCACCCTGCGCGCGCGCCTGGGCACCTGGTGGGTGCTCGCCCTGCCCGCGCTGATGGTGCTCATCGAGTACATCGGCATGTGGGTGATCCTGTTCCCCTACAACCAGGGCGTCGGCCAGTACCGGGTGCCGTCGACCTTCCAGCTGGTCTCCGTGACCGGCATCTGGGGCATGACCTTCCTGGTGCTCTTCATCAACGCCGCCATCGCCGAGGTCGTCCTGGCCTGGGGCGAGAAGCGGTCGGTCCCCTTGTGGTGGCTGGGCGTCGCCGCCGGGACCTGGGGGGCGGTCAACCTGTGGGGTGCCTGGCGATACTCCGCCATCGAGGCCGAGCTTGCCGAGGCGCCTCGCCTGCGCGTGCTCCAGCTCCAGGACGACATCGACATGCTCGATCGCATGGCGAAGCCGTGGTGCACCTGGTCCTACTGGTACGACGCCAGCGCGGCCCTCGAGCCCGGCTCCGTCGACCTCATCGTGTGGTCCGAGGGCGGGAGCACCTACCCGCTCAACCTGCCGCCCCAGAAGCGCGGGGGCTCCCGCCAGGGCTGCGAGCTGATCCCCGACCCCGCCGGCGAGCTGCGCGACCTCTCCGCCCGCCTGGGCGCCGAGATCCTCGTCGGCTCCGCGGCCATCGAGTACTACCAGACCCCCGAGGGCCGGCGCAGCTACCGCGCCTACAACAGCGTGTACTTCTTCACCCCCGACGGTGAGGTCGAGCGCTACGACAAGCTCGTGCCGCTGCCCTTCGGCGAGTACATCCCGCTCGCCGAGTACCTGCCCTGGCTGCGCGAGCTCATCCAGGGTCCGGGCCAGTTCTACGCCGGTACCGAGGCGGTCGTGTTCGAGGGGGCGAAGGCCAGCTATGGCACGCCCATCTGCTACGAGGCCATCCTGCCTCACGTCACCCGGCGCTTCGTCGGCTCGACCCTGCTGGTCAACGGCACCCTCGACACCTGGTTCGGCGACACCGCCGCCCCCCACCAGCACGCCATGCTCGCGTCCGTTCGCGCGTACGAGCTGGGCATCCCGATGTTCCGCAGCGCCTACACCGGCGTGTCCATGGTGGTCGAGCCCCACGGGCACATCGTCGCCGAGACGAAGCCGTACACCGAGGTCTCGCGCATCGTCGAGGTGCGCATGGGGGACATCCCCACCGTGTACCGCACCCTCTCCGCCTACGGCCTGCAGGACTGGTTCGCCTGGCTGTGCGGCCTCGGCCTGATCGGCGGTCTGCTGGTCGCGCCGTGGGTCCGTCGCCGGGAGTCCGTGCAATAGCGGGGGCCACGTGGCGGTCCGCCGCTCCTGGACCCGGGGGGGACCATGCATCCGAGAGTGATCGCCGTAGCCTTGGTGGGGACGCTGCTGACCGGCAGCGGTCTCGCACTGGCCCTGGTTGTCGATGGCACCGCGCCCTACGTGCCCGACTGGCCGTCGCTGGGCGGGGCGGGGCTGGTCGTTGGGCTGTGCCTGGCCATCGTCGGCCTGGTCGGTCCGGCGGTCGCCCTGCGCTGGGTGTTCCCCGGGCGGAGCGTGCTGGACGGGGCGATCGCTGGCTTGTTGACGGCGTGCCTCCCCGTGTTCGGGATCCTGATGCCCTGGCTCGGGTTGATGGAGACCGAGCAGCTACGACTCCAGGCCGAGGCCGACCTGCTCCCTCAAGCGGAGTTTGGGGTGTTCCTCTCGAACGCGTTGATCACCCAGCTCTTCGGCGTGCCGCTGGTCAGCCTTGGCGCCCTCTTCCTCGTCGTCCTGGTGTTCGCCGGGATCGTGTGGCTCCTCGGGGCGCCGCTGATCCACCCGCCATCCGGGGGGCCAGCCGCCCGTACGAGGTCCTTCTCCGCGCCTGCGGGCTCGGCGTGCTGGCGCTGGGTCTGGTCCTCGGTCCGGCTGGCGCGACCCTGGGGACGATCCTGCTGCTGCTGCTGATCCCCGCCATCGCACCGCTGACCGGCGACCCCACCGCACTGCCGGCGATGCACGAGCAGCTCGCGGGATTCTGGGGTTGGTTCGCCATCGTCGCGGGGATCGCGATGGCCGCGGTCGGCACGACCTTGTCCCTCGGTATGGCTGCTCGCTGGGTCGTGCGACGCTTCGTGCACGGTCGCCCGCCGGAGCCCGATGACGAGGTCGTCGAGGCATCCGAGCTCCGCGTCCCGATGCCCCGCTGGACTGGTTCGGGCCCAGGATGAGCGGACAGGGCTCCGCCGCCAGCCTCGCGGCCGTCAGCGGTTCGTCGGTGGGAGCCCGGTCCCCATGCTCCCGCCCACCGTGCTCCTCATGTGGCCCTGGAAAAAAAGCGAGGGCCACACACGGGGGCGGGAGTGGAGACCAATCGAGGGACTCCTCGAAGCATGGTCGGGTCACCCCGAACGCTTGTCAGGCTTGTAGTCCCTGAAAGATCTCCTGTCCAGACACTTTCGTGGCCAGGAGTGTGGATCCGCACAGGCAGGGGATCAACGACGATCATGGCCAGCCGATCCACCGAAGAAGATCGCTTGCGACAAAAAAAGGGGGTGACCACGGGCGTCTCAGGATCTACTGTACCTGTGTGTCCAGTCGGACAACCTTCGAGACAGCCTCCCTCGCCGATCCACCTCGCATTGCTCTTGCGTCTCCTCCATCTCTTGCGGTGACGTCAGCGAGGGAGGCTCTCGAAGAGTCCGACATCGAGAATCCAACGGTCGCTTCGGCGGCCGTTTCTCGTTGTGGGCACAACATCGCGCTCCACGGAGCGTTGACAGCAGCGTCGACCGCCGGGCTGGCGATCCGGAGAGCCGGCGACTAGCAGGGCGCGCGCCCCCCGTGCCGCGTCCCGGGCACCCACGGCGCACCTGCCTGGAGGACCTCGTGGTCGAGCACATCCGCTACACTGGTGACGCCCTCGATCTGCTGGATCAGCGCGTACTTCCTGCAGAAGAGAAGTGGATCCACTGCACCACCTCCAGCGAGGTGGCCGACGCCATCCGCGACATGGTCGTGCGCGGCGCTCCGGCGATCGGCGTCACCGCGGCGTACGGCATGGCCCTCGCCGTGCGCCACGGCGAGGACCTCGATCGCGCCCACCAGGTGCTCATGGACAGCCGTCCCACCGCGGTGAACCTGCGCTGGGCCCTGGAGCGGCTCGCGCCCCTCGACCCGTCCGAGTGGGAGGCCGAGGCGCGGCGCATCCACGAAGAGGACATCGCGCTCAACAAGGCCATCGGCGCCTACGGCACCAGCCTGCTGGGCGAGGGCACCCGGATCTACCACCACTGCAACACGGGCACGCTGGCGACCGGGGGCTGGGGCACGGCCCTGGGCGTCATCCGCAGCGCGTGGGAGGCGGGCAAGCTCGAGCACGTGTGGGTCGGCGAGACCCGCCCCTACCTGCAGGGTGCGCGCCTGACCGCGTACGAGCTGCAGGTCGAGGACATCCCCTGCACGCTGGTCACCGACAGCACCGCCGCCACCCTGATGGCTGCCGGCAAGGTCGACGCGGTCGTGGTCGGCTGTGATCGGGTGGCCGCGAACGGAGACACCGCCAACAAGATCGGCACCCTCGGACTCGCCATCCTGGCCAAGCACTACGGCGTGCCCATGTACATCGCCATGCCCACGTCCACGCTCGACAGGCGCTGCCCGTCGGGGGCGGAGATCCCCATCGAGGAGCGGGATCCGGCCGAGGTCCGGGGTCATCGCGGCGTCACGTGGGCCGCGGACGTCCCGGTGTACAACCCGGCTTTCGACGTCACCCCGGCGGAGCTCATCACCGCCTGGATCACCGAGAAGGGTGTCTGGCACCCCCCCTTTCCGCCTGAAGCGGACTGACGCACCCTGTCACTTTCCCCGCGAAATGCGTTACGCCTGATCGCATCGAGCGTCCACCTGTCCCCAGGCGCTTCATCACGGAGGCTTCCACATGCTCAACTTCGCCAACATGGGCGGCTGGGAGTGGCTGATCGTCCTCGTCCTCGTGCTGATCTTCTTCGGCGCGGGCAAGCTGCCTCAGGTCTTCAAGCAGTTCGGCAAGGCGACGAAGGCGTTCAAGGACGCCCAGAGCGGCGCAGACGACGAAGAGGTCGACGTCACCCCGCGCAAGATCTCCCAGGGCGTGACCGACGCCGAGGTCGTCGCGACGAAGGAGAAGGAGAGCGCCTGATCGTCGTTCGGGCCGCGCAGCGAGACCGACGATGATCAGAACGCCGAGATCGGCACAGGCCGCTACGTCCCCCGCACGACCCGCCCGCGCTTGACCACCAGCGCGGCGCGGTGGCCGTCGAGTCGCTGCACCAGCACGTCCTCGTGCACGGGCTCCCCCGGTGGCGTGCGAAACAGTGCGATGTCCGCCAGCTTTCCGGTGGAGAGCACCCCGCGGTCGTCGCGGCCGAGGGCGGCGGCGCCGTGGGCGGTGATGCCGATCAGCGCCTCCTCGACGGTGAGTCCCATGGTGATGCACGCGAGCGTCGCGGCGGCCCACAGGTCGCCCGAGGGAGCCGTGCCCGGGTTGAGGTCCGTGGCGACGGCCATGCGCACGCCGGCCGCCCGCAGCGCCTCCACGGGCGGAGCGATGTCCCGCAGGTAGAGCATGGCGGTCGGCAGCAGGACTGCGACCGTGCCCGCGCGGGCCATCGCGGCGATGCCGGCCTCGTCCAGCCGCTCCAGGTGGTCGGCCGAGCGGGCCCCGATCGCGGCGGCGGCCTCGGCGATCCCGGTGTAGCCGACCTGCTCTGCGTGAACGCGGACCCCGAGTCCCGCGTCCCGGCCAGCCTGCAGGATGGCCTGGCCCTCCTCTGCGGTGAACGCGCCGCGATCCACGTAGACGTCGATGTCATCGGCGAGATCGGCCACCGCGGGGAGCTGCTCATCGATCACCTGGCGCACGTACGCGGCGCGATCCCCGCGGAGCTCGGCGGGCACGGTGTGGGCGCCCAGGAACGTGAGGTGTACGTCCACCCCGACCCGCTCGCCGGCCTCGCGTGCGGCCTGCAGCATGCGGCGCTCGTCGTGGGGGGTGAGGCCGTAGCCGCTCTTCACCTCCACGGTCGTGATCCCGCGGTCCAGCGCGGCTGCGAGCCGTCCTGCGCAGTCGTCCACCAGCTGGGCGAAGGAGGCCGCCCGGGTCGCGCGCACGGTCGACAGGATCCCACCACCTTGCTCCAGGATCGCCGAGTAGTCCTCCCCCGCCAGGCGCCGGCGCCACTCGTTTGCGCGGCTGCCGGCCCACACGCTGTGGGTATGGCAGTCCACCAGACCCGGCAGACCCACGCAGCCGGATCCATCGAGGGTGCGTGCCACCCGGGGAGCCTCCGCATCGGGGCCGATCCAGGCGATCAGCTCGCCGTCGATCACGACAGTGGCGTGCTCGATGATCCCGAGCGGCCCTGCCCCGAGGGCGGGGTCTCCGGTGATCAGGCGATCGATGCCGGTGATGGCGTGTGTGTCGGTCATGTGGCGGCGTTCCTTGCGGGATGTGCTCTCGGGATGCTACATGCGCCCGGCTCGACGTCTGTCGAACCGGCACGGATCTATGGAAGGAGCCTCTATGCGCACCGCGACCCTCATCGCCCCTCTCCTCCTCGCCTGCCTCGTCGGTTGTACCGGGGACGACCGCTGGGGCGACACCGGCGACTGGCCCACCGACGGCACCGACGACACGGACACGGGCCCCGACACCGGGGACACGGGCGACACCGGGGACACGGGCGACACCGGAGACACGGGCGACACCGGGGACACAGGCGACACCGGGGACACGGGCGACACCGGCAACCACGGCGGCGATCCGACCGTGTGCCACTCCTTCGATCCGATGACCCAGGTCGGCCTGACCCGGAACTACATCATCGAGTACAACGGCGCCGAGGGCACCGAGACCCAGCGCGTCGAGGGCGAGGACCTCAACGGCCGCGGCGAGAAGGTCTACGCCGTCGCCACCCTCATGACCGCCGGCAACGAGGGCTGGGACGGCCGCACCTACCACGTGTGCGACGAGGACAACAACCTCTACATGGTCGGCTGGAACGTCCAGCTCAAGACCACCATCGCCGGCCTGCCCATGCCGCTCGAGATCGGCCCGGTCGAGGGCTACCACACCCCCCGGCGCAAGTACCTGCCCAGCGTTCGCGAGATGGGTGCGGGCGCCAAGTGGAACGGTACCTACGACATCGAGGTCATCACCGACAACGGCGATGGCACCACCCAGACGTCGACCATCGTGACCGAGGGTGAGTACCAGGAGTTCGGTTGGGACACGACGACCGTGCCCGCCGGCACCTTCGACGTTTACGTCGTCAGCTATCGATACACCCAGGACCGTAGTGCCGTCGGCGGCCTCAGCCTGCCTCCGGAGCTCGCCAGCCTGTTCCCGGATCTCGACATCTTCGGGGCGCTTGGCAGTTTCGGAGAGGACGTGGACGCCCTGGCCGAGTACCACTACGCAGAGGACGTCGGGCTCGTGCTCGAGGTGACGGGCGACCCCACCACGGGCGACATCTTCATGTACAAGGAGCTCAAGTCCTACACCCCCGGAAGGTGACATGACCCCCAGGCCGCTCTGGCTCCTGCTGCTCACGCCGTTGTTCGTGGGCTGCATCCACATCTTCCCGCGAGACGTGGAACCCACCATCCCCGATCGCGGCAAGGAGCTCTCCCAGAGCCCCTACGACTTCCGCAATGCGCCCGAGTACAGCAAGGGCCGGGTCGATGGGTTCAAGGAGCTCTACGTGGAGGCTGATCCGTTCGCGGACGCCATGGCTCCGGTGGCCCCGCTGCCCCCGGCCAAGGTGAAGGCGCCGGCGGAGAAGGCCAGCTTGCCGGAGGGCTTTGCTCCGGTGGCGCTGATCCGTCCCGACCTGTCCAAGCTCACCGAGGGCCGCACCTTCGAGGACCTCGCCCGTGCTGCCGGCGCTGGCCGCGGCGTGACCCTGGCCATGCCGACCGAGGCGCTCATCGCGCTGAAGGCTCCGGAGGACCGGCGCTCGCAGGGCCGCTTCGTGCAGGACGTCCTGGGCACCAAGTTCGGTCCCTGGACCGTCAAGGAGGTCGCCACGGTCGAGATCGTGGACGCCCTGCCCGAGCCCATGCTCACGGGAGACGTGCTGCTCGACCCGAACGACCCCACGCTGGTCATGGTCGCGCCCACGCCGCCTCCGCCGCCCCCGCCCCCCGAGAAGGGCACCCTGCCGCTGGACAACATCACCACCAGCTACGCCTTCATCACGGTGAACGGCAAGAAGCTGGGGGTGCTGCCGCCCCTGGCCAAGGCTCGGATCCGCGACGTCAAGTCCGGCGTCTACGAGGTGGGCTGGGAAGTCCCCAACGGGTTCACCTGGACCGAGCGCCTCGCCACCCGCACCGACCTCGGCCCCAAGGTCAAGGTCGAGGGTGACCGCATCCTGCTGCTGGAGAAGGTCTACTTCGACAGCGGTCGCGACTCGGTGCAGGCTCGCTCCCGTCGCCTGATGGACGAGATCGCCGAGATCCTGCTCGACCACCCCGAGATCACGAAGGTCCGGGTGGAGGGTCACACGGACTCCGACGGAAACGACGCGTTCAACCTCGATCTGTCCCGTCGTCGCGCCGCCACCGTGGTGCGCATGCTGGTGACTCGCGGCGTCGATCCGGAGCGGGTCGTGCCGGAGGGCTTCGGGGAGTCCCGCCCCATCGCGCCCAACACGGACGCCGCGGGCAAGGCGTCCAACCGCCGGGTGGAGCTGCACATCGTCGGGCGCGACTCCTCGGGGACCGCGGACGACGAGTCCGCGGAGTAGCCGTCCTGCTGGGTCGCGCCGGGTCGGTCGTGCTTGTCGCCGCGACGGCAGCGGCCCTCGGCGGTGCCTGCCGCTCGGCCTGCTTCGACCCCGATCAGCCCCTGTGCGTCGATCGCTTCGACGGCACCTGGCTGGTCGCCCACCGCATGGGCGCCACCCTCGAGGATCGGGACGTGCGCACCGGCGACGGGGACCCCGTGCTCACCCTGCGCGGGGACGCCGCCCTCGGGGCCACCTGGTCCATCGACCGGGTCGAGGACAGCCTCGTCCTCGGCTTTCCCGACGCGGGCGCCGTCGGCGTGCTGGCCCAGCCTCGCGGCGTGGGCGAGTGCTCCGCCGCCCTGCCGCGCCTGCTCGCCTACGTGCCCGACGACACCCTCGATCGCGAGCCTCAGCTCCAGGTCCGGGTGAGCAGCTGCTCCGACATCTCGGACGTGCAGGAGGTGCTCTTCGCCGGGCCGTCCGACTTCGGCCGCCAGGTGCTCGCCTGGCCGAACGAGTCCGGCTGGGACCTGTGGACCAGTGCGCCCGCCGAGTCGATCAGCCGGGGGAGCGTGTTCCGATTCAGCGATGCGGGCGATCGGCCCAGCGACCAGCGGGGCTTCGACGCGGCCCAGCTGCTGGAGGGCACCGCGTCGGGCGACCGGCTGGGCACCACCCTCCGCACGTGCGGGGACCTCGACGGCGACGGCCTGGACGAGCTGGCGATCACCATGCCGGGGTTCTCCGGCGACGCCGTGCACGACGCACGCGAGCTGGCCGGCGCGGTGGTGGTCGTGACCCCGGGGGCCCTGCCGACCGATCGCGACTGGGACCTGGCCGACGCGGACGCCGTGCTGTGGGGGCAGGCCAAGGACCAGGCCGGGACCGACGTGCGCTGCGACGAGGATCTCACCGGCGACGGGCTGGTCGATCTGGTCGTCGGGGCGCCGTTTGCCGGCGAGGGGGATGCGGGTGCGGTGTACCTGGTGGCGGGGGGGACCCTCGCGGACGGCGCGCTGGCGGATGTGGCACGAGCAACCTGGGTCGCAGGCGAGTCGGGCGAGGAGCTGGGAGCGAGCCTGGCCATCGGTGATGTGGACGGCGACGGGATCGCGGACGTGATCGCCGGGGCCCCGGGGAGCGATGCGGGCGGAGCCGCCAGCGGGGCGGTGCGGATCCTCTCGGGGGCGCTGTGGACCCAGGAGCCGGTGCCAGCCGGGGTGCTCTACGTCGGTCGCGCTGCGGATGCGGTCGACGGCATCGTGGCG
>MDTC01249116.1_pt1 | contig 21575 bp, 23 predicted proteins | sample 811181 | NCBI WGS metagenome assembly MDTC01 (sample SAMN05326644, study PRJNA326480) | marine metagenome | isolation source: seawater | place: Pacific Ocean: North | collected 2011 | reverse complement strand
TACAAAGTGCAGAACGATCATGAGGATGCCACTCATATTGCCGCCTCGGAGGTGCGTCTCGCAGACGGATCCAATTACGAAAATTTTGTTGTCACTGTTGGGGCGAAGCTTTCACGTAATGAAATTAATGCCCAAATCATTGGGAGTAACGCTGATTGTCGTTTATTGGGTATTTACCTGTTGAATGGCAAACAACATGGTGATCATACAACATCAATAGATCATGCCGCGCCAGACAGCACATCACACGAAATGTACAAGGGGGTTCTCGATGACAATGCGCGCGGTGTTTTTCAGGGCAAAATTTTGGTCCGCAAAGACAGTCAGAGAACTAATGGTTACCAGCTTAATCAGGCACTTCTCTTGTCCAAAGGCACGGAAGTGGACTCTAAACCGGAACTAGAAATTTATGCCGATGACGTTAAATGCTCACACGGCGCCACCGCCGGTGAACTTGATGAAGAAGCATTATTTTACTTGCGGGCGCGCGGAATAAGTGAAGTGGTCGCCCGAAATCTTCTTATCGAAGCCTTTATAAAATCTGCGTTGGATGAAATCTCAAACCCCTCAATCCAAACAACTTTGGGCGCAACCATTTCTAATTGGCTGTCCGCAGGAAAATGTAATGATTAATTTTGCCGATCATCCTTCAAACACGTTCGACATAGAAAAAATTCGTTCGGATTTTCCGATCTTGGCTACAGAAGTGCACGGGCAACCATTTGCATTTCTTGATAGTGCTGCCTCAGCACAAAAACCTCGCCAAGTAATAGATGCCATAAGTGCTGTATATGATTCTGGATACGCTAATGTTCACCGGGGAGCCTATCAACTCAGTGAAGTTGTTACTGATAATTACGAAGGTGCTCGGGACAAAGTGCAGGAATTCCTAAATGCTGAACATCGCGGGGAAATCATTTTTACACGAAATGCAACTGAAGCAATAAACTTAGTTGCCGCGAGTTACGCACGCAACAAACTGAATTGTGGGGACGAAATAATAATTACTGAGATGGATCATCATTCCAACATCGTGCCTTGGCAACTGTTGAAAGCAGAAAAAGACTTAGTGCTAAAAGTCGTGCCGATAACAGATGCCGGAGAGTTGCGGATGGATATCTTCGAGAAACTCTTAACCAGTCGAACGAAGTTAGTATCTGTTCCTCATATATCAAACGTATTGGGCACAGTCCTCCCAGTTAAACGTATTATAGAGCTTGCCCATTCCTCTGGAGCGGCCGTGTTGGTTGACGGGTGTCAGGCTGTCATGCATGAGTCTGTCGATGTTCGAGATCTGGACTGTGACTTTTATGCTTTTTCAGGACACAAGCTCTATGGACCGTCTGGTATTGGGGTGCTTTATGGCAAAAAAGAACTTCTAGATGCTATGCCCCCTTATATGGGTGGCGGGGATATGATTAATACAGTTACTTTCGAAGAAAGCACGTGGGCCGAGCTTCCAGGAAAATTCGAAGCTGGGACGCCAGCTATTGCGCAGGCGATTGGCCTAGGCGCTGCGATCGATTACATAAATGATATCGGGCTTGCATCGATTGCCAAACATGAACATGCCCTTCTTGAGTATACAACTTCCAGGCTAAGTGCAATTGAGGGACTTAAAATCATTGGGACTGCATCAAATAAGGTTAGCGTAATCTCAATGACACTTGATTGTGCTCACCCCCACGATATGGCTACAATTTTAGATCGGTCAGGGGTCGCAATTCGCGCTGGCCACCATTGTGCCCAACCATTAATGGATCGCCTTGGGCTTCCAGCAACTGCACGCGCCTCTTTTGGCCTTTACAATAATCAAGATGATGCTGACCAGCTATGCCAAGCATTAGAAACGGTACAGGAGATTTTTGGCTGATGCTAGACGAGCTTCGTGAACTCTATCAGGAAGTAATTTTGGATCATGGAAAAAATCCCCGTAACTTCCGTCGCCCTAACAAGCCCAAGCGCGAGGCTGCTGGGAAAAATCCCCTCTGTGGCGATCAGCTCGTGGTATATGTCGATGTTGATCATAACGAATGTATTGTTGACGTAAGTTTCCTCGGTAAAGGATGCGCAATATCAATAGCGTCTGCCTCACTGATGACAGAAATTGTTAAGGGCAAATCAATTGCTGATGCAAAAGCCCTATTGGATAATTTTATAAAAATGTGCACAACTGATGATTTTGATTTCAAAGGCGAAGATGGTGCCGAGGAGCTTGAACGTTTGCAGGTGCTTTCAGGTGTTCGGCAGTTTCCTGTTCGTGTTAAATGTGCCACATTGGCGTGGCACGCACTGGATGCAGCAGTTAAAGGAGTGGAAGAAATATCCACGGAGTAGGATATGGATAGTCATAAAGAATTATCAGATTTCTTGCCCGGAGGGGCCGATTTTAAAGCAATGGCTGGATCGCCAGTAGAGGCGGGAGTAGCTCTAGCCTCGGAAGCAGATCTGGTCACCGCACTTAAGACCGTATACGATCCTGAAATACCGGTCGATATATTTGAGTTGGGATTGATTTACGAGTATGACATTGATCAAGATGGATCGGTCGAAGTTAAAATGAGTTTAACAGCGCCAGGTTGCCCTGTTGCTGGGGAAATGCCAAAGATGGTGGCTGAAGCAGTCGCAGGCGTCAAAGGTTTTGGAGAAGTCACTGTCGAGCTTGTCTGGGATCCACCGTGGACCAAAGAACGGATGACAGAAGAGGCAAAATTTGCCTTGGATATGTGGTAGAGGAAACGAAACGACAGAAATAGGTGAGGATATGTCAAAACCACAATTAATGACACTAACTGACTCTGCAGCAGAGCATGTAAAGGTTTTGATTGCACAAGCTGACAAACCTATAAAAGGACTTCGTGTTGGCATTACGACACAAGGTTGTTCCGGCATGTCATATTTTGTCGAGTATGCCGAAGAGCAGAAAAAGTTCGAGGAAATTGTCCAAGATAAGGGGGTTACGATATTCGTTGATCCTGCCGCAACTATGTTTCTTGTTGGCTCAGAGATGGATTATCAGGAGGATAAATTCACTTCCGGGTTTGTGTTCAGTAATCCCAACGAAAAGGGTCGTTGCGGTTGTGGGGAATCCTTTCACGTCTAGTAATACGCATTTTATCGCAGCATTGTCGCTTTCTAATACTTTCTCGACTAGTCGCTGTGATGAGCCGTTTGGTCAGGAGTAAGTTTCGAAAAGTAGTTGGAAATTTAACAACTAAACCTCTTCACCTCCTATTGTTATTGGGATTGGCATGCAATCTCGTTTAGCGGAATTGATCAGAATATTCTAAGAGATTTTGACCACCCACACTTAAATATGAACTTGTGCCGCGACAAACGGTCCAATTACAGAGTGCTTCTCTTCCAGATAATGTTACGGTAGTTTCTAGGCTAATAGCGGTGGAGTAAAAAGTAATCGAAACAGGTCTTGTATAAGTGATCGTCAGGACCTGTGAGTACTCACCAATGTCAAGCAATCATACTGCGTTGGTAGAGGCCTGATGATTCCATGGCGTTCGTTGATAGAAAGCTGTTTTTTTTACACTCACATAGATGGAATGTTTGTTATGAACACATCTCAAGAAAATAAAAATATAGCAAAACGCTATTATCCAGACCTTAAACTTATAATAGATGGCGAATATATATCTCGAGACGGAAATCCGGTCATTAATCCATCAACAGGTGAGGCCATCGCTGAAGTTCCTTTTGCGACTATTGCAGACTTGGAAAAGTCGGTAGATGCAGCGTCAAAAGGTTTCCTTGAATGGTCAGAAATGAGCCCTGCTAAGCGCGAGGGCTTGATGAGGGATGCAGCCTCCATTTTGCGAGACCGCTCCGACGAAATAGCTCAGTCTATAACTCTAGAACAAGGCAAACCAGTTGCACAGTCGAAAGTAGAGATTCAAAGGGCATGTGAAATTATCGAATGGGATGCTTCTGAGGGTCGTAGAACATATGGTCGAGTTATACCTTCACAAATGCCTCTTACACACACAGTACTGCGGAAGCCGATAGGCCCAGTTGCAGCTTTATCACCATGGAATTTCCCAATAAATTCGCCAGGCCGCAAGGTAGCTGGCGCTCTTGCAGCCGGCTGTTCTATTATATTGAAAGCGAGCGAAGAAACACCAGCCGGTGCGTTTGAACTCGTACGGGCTTATCATGATGCTGGTGTGCCGCCGGGTGTAGTAAATTTAATTTTTGGAGTTCCAGCTGAGATTTCTGAGTTTCTGATCAACAGTGATATCACTCGTCTCATCACGTTCACGGGATCAATACCTGTGGGGAAACATCTAGCTGCCCTTGCTGCAGGACAGATGAAACCAACCATAATGGAATTGGGTGGTCACGCGCCGGTCCTAGTTGATGAGGCAGTGGATCCTGTAGAAGTGGCGAAAACGTGTGCCATTGGTAAGTCCAGAAATGCCGGGCAGGTGTGCGTATCGCCAACCCGATTTTTGGTTCATAATCGTATTTACGATAGGTTTCTCGATTCTTTTGTGGAACAAGCAAATTCGCTTAAAGTTGGAGATGGTTTTGGTGACGGCATCGAAATGGGGCCAGTTGCCAACGAACGACGACTTAATGCAATGCAAGAGTTCATTAATGATGCAACTGACAAGGGAGCGACCCTCTCGGCCGGGGGACATCAAATTGGAAATCAAGGGTATTTTCATGAGATGACCGTTTTGGCGGATGTACCTGATAATGCTCGGGTCGCTAATGAAGAGCCTTTTGGGCCACTCGCAATTGTGAACAAAGTGGCTTCAATGGACGACGCTATAAATGTCGCTAATAAATTACCTTACGGCCTTGCAGCGTATGCATTTACGAATTCTGCCTATGTTGCAGAACAACTGGCCCATAGGGTTGAGTCCGGAAATTTGTCGATTAATCACCTAGTCGCCTCGGTTGCTGAAACACCCTTTGGAGGAATAAAAGAAAGTGGGTACGGTCGAGAAGGTGGCACAGAAGGTCTCGATTGCTACACCATCGTGAAGAATATCTCTCACCTGACATCAACGGTGTAACTGAATAAATTAGCAGTCTACCAGAATCAATAGGGTTTGAATATTGGCCGAGAATATTTTTCAAAATAGATACCTGAAAAAAATTTTGGAGCGGATAGTGGGAATCGAACCCACACGTTCAGCTTGGGAAGCTGACAGGCTACCATTACATCATACCCGCAGACGGTTTCGTTTATAAGGTACAGAAAAAAGGGTTGCAATTGCCCCATTCGCATTAAAAATCCCAAATTGTAATTGGACACTTTAAGACGTGGTTTTTTAAGAGCAGTAATTATGAGCAGTGTCACCATAGGATTAGGGCCAAAGCTCGACCCGAGGAAATTTCGTGACCCAGACTACACAGCTCGAGGGGAACCTCGTGCGGAAGTTCCTCTTGGTGAATTACAGACCGTTTGGTTCAATACCGGAACACTCTGCAACCTCAAGTGCGAAAATTGTTACATTGAATCCAGCCCCAAGAATGACAGACTTGTTTACCTTAGCGCGTCAGAAGTTGATGGGTTCCTTCGCGAGGCTACTAATAGCCAACTTGGTACTACCGAAATAGGGTTTACCGGCGGTGAGCCTTTTATGAATCCCGATCTAATAAATATGTTGGAAAATGTGCTCTCACGGGGCTTCGAAGCATTAGTACTTACAAATGGCATGCGCCCACTGATGAAGTGCTCCGAGGCCCTTCTCTCACTTTATCCTCGAGAAAAATGCAAATTCCGAATTTCATTAGATCATTTCACACAAATAGGGCACGAGAGGATTCGTGGGAAAAATACCTGGGAACCAGCTCTAAGAGGACTAAAATGGCTATGCGAGCAGGGTTTCCAGGTTTCAGTTGCAAGCCGAACTTGTTGGACGCATAGCGAAGATATTATGCGCACGGGCTTTGATGCGCTGTTTTATAATGAAAAAATTGCTATTGATGCGTTGAATCCTGCCAGTTTAGTTCTTTTTCCTGAAATGGATGACCAAATCGATGTGCCAGAGATAACTGAAAGTTGCTGGAATGTCCTGGGCATTTCTCCAAGTGAGTTGATGTGCTCAAGTTCTCGAGTCGTATTAAAGCGCAAGGGAGCTTCATCTCCAGTTGTTTCACCCTGCACCCTTTTGCCATATGAGAAAGCATACGATTTTGGATCAACACTTGCCAGCGCTCAGCATTCAGTAAAGTTAAACCACCCTCATTGCAGCAAATTCTGCGTCCTCGGCGGAGCCTCATGCAGCTCTAATTCCAATGTATAATGAAAAAAATTTAAGGTTTTGCTTTGACAAACTGACTAAACAGAGGATTAATCTATACACTAAATATTGCTGCGGCGCACAGGAATAGGAAATGTATCAGAAACGTACCCGCGACATCAATGTGACGGTGAAGCCATTCTATCTTGAAGATCAATCTGCACCAGACGAGAACCATTTTGTCTGGGCCTATCACGTGAAGATAGAGAATAACGGGATTCAGACCGTGCAGTTACGGACGCGTTACTGGCAAATAACGGATGCGGATGGCAGGGTGCAAGAGGTACGCGGGCCTGGCGTTGTGGGCGAACAACCTGTGTTAGGCCCGGGCGATGATTTTGAGTACACTAGTGGAACACCTTTGCAAACACCGTCAGGCATAATGGTGGGCACCTATCAGATGGAAGCACCAAATGGAGAATGTTTTGACGTCCGGATCCCTGCATTCTCACTTGATAGTCCGCATCAGCCAATGCAGTTGAATTGATGAGCTTAAACTATATGGTTTTAAGAGGTCGAATTTTCCTGTAAATAATCTAAGTTAATACACAGATAGAAATTGCTATCTAATGAATAGATGATTGTTAGGCTGAACGAGGTTTGAAACTAATGGCGGCACAACAAACGGCAAAAGGCTCGGTCGATTCAGGGCCCAGCCGTAAACAAGCTGAAGAGGCTGTACGAACGCTCATTCAGTGGGCTGGCGACAATCCTGACCGGGAAGGTCTCGTAGATACTCCAGCTCGTTTTGTGAGAGCATGGGACGAGTATTTCTCGGGCTACAATGAAGACCCTGTCGATGTTTTAGAACGCACTTTCCAAGAAACGGGTGGTTATGATGAGATGGTGGTTCTCCGGGACATCCAATTTTTTTCGCACTGCGAACACCACGTAGTACCTATAATTGGGAAGGTACATGTCGCTTATCTTCCGTCAAGCAGAGTTATTGGCATTAGTAAATTGGCGCGTGTCGTGGAAATCTTTGCTCGACGCCTACAAATACAGGAAAAATTGACAGCTGAAATAGCTAAAACTATAGACGAAGTGTTAGAGCCTAAGGGCGTCGGTGTCGTAGTCCAAGCTCAACACCAATGTATGACAACACGGGGGATTAAAAAATCTGGTGTGTCAATGATAACGAGCCACATGTTAGGTGCATTCCGTGACGACTCAAAAACTCGGCGTGAATTCCTTTCTTTTATCGAAGGAGGTGGCCCCAGTTTCTCTACCTAATTCTGCCTAAACTTATTCACTGAACCAATTTTTGCAAATTTGTGATGGTGTACTAGTATGTGGGGCAGTGGAAACAAAACCTGAGTGGGCCTTTTGCCATGCTCGACTTTCGCCCAGTTCTGTTCATTCTCGGTGTGTTGTTATCAACACTAGCCGGAGCTATGGTTTTACCTGCTATCGCTGACTTAGTAAGCGGTAACAAGGATTGGCAGGTGTTCGCAATCTCCGCAGGATTTACCGGCTTTATGGGGGGACTTTTTGTTTTCTCGAGTGCGCGGCGGGGCAAAAAAAGCATCAATGTTCGCCAAGCTTTTCTCTTAACATCCCTTGCGTGGGTCATTATTCCGGCGTTTGGCGCTCTTCCAATGATCTTCGCTGACCTGAATTTGACTTATACTGACGCTTTCTTTGAAGCAATGTCTGGAATTACCACCACTGGGTCCACAGTCATAGTGGGCTTAGACAATGTCCAGCCAGGTATTCTTTTGTGGAGAGCCCTCCTTCAGTGGCTAGGGGGGATTGGGATAATAGGAATGGCAATAGCGATTATGCCACTTCTTCAAGTTGGTGGCATGCAATTATTCCGTATGGAGTCTTCAGACAAGTCAGAAAAAATTATGCCTCGCGCAGCACAGTTAATCGCCTATATTGGCTTTATCTACCTCTCCTTCACAGGAGTTTGTGCACTTCTTTACTGGATCACTGGCATGTCTGGTTTTGATGCCATTGCGCATGCAATGACCACTATTGCGACTGGAGGATTCTCAACTCATGACCTTTCAATAGGTTACTTCGAAGATATTAGGATAGAAATTATATCTATTGTGTTCATGCTACTTGGAAGCTTACCCTTTGTACTTTATTTAAAAGTATTGCGTGGTAATTTAAGATCTCTTTGGCTTGACAGTCAGGTGCGGTGGTTTTTTACTATCGTAATCACAGCCGTAGCCGCGCTTGCAATATATTTGTGGCAAACCACAGGCAAGGATCCCATTGCCGCCGTTACGAATAGCGCCTTCAACGTAGTCTCAGTGATAACCGGTACTGGCTATTCCACTACAGATTTTAGTGCATGGGGTCCGTTTGCCCTCGCCTCATTTCTATTTCTTATGTTTATTGGAGGCTGTGCAGGCTCAACAACCTGCGGGATCAAGGTTTTTCGATTCCAAGTGCTGTATGCAACCGCCCTAACTCAAATTCGAAAATTACATGAGCCTCATGGTGTGTTCCTCTCGTACTATAATAAAAAACCAATTGACGAGACGGTTGAAAGCTCAGTTATGGGATTTTTCTTCTTATATGCCCTCTCCTTTGCTGTCTTGGCCACGGGTCTGGGGCTGATGGGACTTGATTTCCTCACAGCAATATCGGGGGCTGCCACTGCAATTTCTAATGTAGGGCCCGGTTTGGGCTCCACAATAGGTCCTACTGGAACCTTCATCACGCTACCAGATTCCGCAAAATGGCTTTTATCTTTTGGAATGTTAATTGGCAGGCTTGAGCTATTTACTATTTTTGTGCTGTTAGCACCTTCGTTTTGGCGCGAGTAGGGTTCTATCTTAAAAAAGCACTCAGGTGCCTACGTAAGCGTGCCTCAAAGTCTTGATTGAATTCATCCATAACCTCGTTGTTCATTTGTTCCCACAACCGCTCCCGTTCTGCAAGTGTTGCATTTTCAGAAATGGTGCGGCTAGCTCTTACGGTCGTTCGCGCTGTCGCTTGCCCTCCGCTTGTCGCCTTAAGCACTTCTATGCCGACTGACAGAACTACATCGTAACGCTCACTTTGATCATTTGTAAAAGCACCACGGATGCCACTAGCTTTTTCTAACTTCACTTCTACCACGCTGGCCCTATCGATGGTCAAACTCGCCACCCCATATTTGCCTACCGCACGCAATCGATCTTTGGCCCATCTTTCAGCAGCATCTAGTAATTGGTCTGGCATTTCGTGCTCTATATTAGGAAACTTCAGTGGCGTTTTGTAAATACGTTTAACGTCAATTTTTGCCACATTAAGGTTTATTTTTGGAAGCTTAGAGAATGAGACCGGACCAGTTAATGGTCTCTCCCGTGGCACTTCACAGGCGCCCAAAAGAATTAAGGCTGAAAAAAAAACCAACAAGAATCTCAGATTAGCGCATTTAGTCGTCATTCCAGCTTTCCTCTATCGCCCCAATTCAGTTAAATCATTTTCACAAAAAATAGTCTGAAGATTACAAAACTCGCAGGTAACAACTATCTTTCCGTTCACCTTCAGGCTTTCTATTTCTTCATTCGGAAGGGTAGCCAAAAAAAACTCGACCCGTTCTTTAGAGCAACTACATTTTGCACACAAATTTTTAGCCTCGTACACACGAATGTTATCGTCATCAAATAGCTCAAACAGCACTGTAAATGGTGAAATACAACCTTGGTATAGGGTGCTTGGTTGCATTTTCTGTACTAAATCTCGGTGTTTCTTCCATTCCTCATCGATCTTCTCATTAGGGAGCATTGGTTCTTTTCTAGGAAAGCACTGAAGCATGATTCCACCCGTCCGCCAGGTTTTGGCTCTGCCACGAGAGACCCCTAATTTCAACACTGCGTCATATTGAACCGATTGCTGGAAATAATGATGGGCACATTGTTCAAGTGTTCTACCGCCTAATTCGACTATACCTTGGTAACGCTCTTTCTCCGGACCACGTTCAACTGTAAAAGCAAGATAACCCTCGCCTAATAATTGAGCTGCATTGCTTTTTTCATGCCAAAAAGTGGGCAAACAGGTGCGATCAAACTTGGCATAACCCCTTAGTTGGCCTCCATCGGTTGCATCACAAACAAGTAAGCCAACCGGACCATCTCCTTTTATTTGTAAATTTAGCACGCCTTTATACTTAAAAATCGACGATAACATTGCAGTTAGTGTCAATGCTTCTGCTAATAAGTGAGCTACCGGACCAGGATAGTCATGAGCAAGAATAATTTCGTCAACGGCGGAACCCAATCGAATTATTCGTCCATGGAGTTCCAGCCCATCTAACAAAAAAGGAAGAACGAAATCGTTTTTTGGGGCAACCGCCCCATCAGCTACGACATACACCAAGCTAACACGCCTTTTTGTGCATGAAGTCTATTTTCAGCCTCATCCCAAACTACTGATTGCGGACCATCGATAACGTCAGCAGTGACTTCCTCACCACGATGAGCTGGCAGGCAATGCATGAAGATGGCACTATTCTTGGCTAACGACATTATTCGCTGATTTACCTGGTAAGGCTGTAATAATTCGTGCCTTCGTTTTGGGTCGCGATCACCCATCGAAACCCAAACATCCGTAACTATGCAATCGACCCCTCGTACCGCCTCTTCAGGATCCTCGGTTAAGAGAACATCCCCACCTTCACTTATTGCCCACTCAATCAATGTCGCCTCGGGGCCAAACCCTTGGGGACAGCCGAGACACAGCGGAAAACCGAGTTTCACCGAAGCTTGAATCCAGCTCGCAGCTACATTATTCCCGTCACCCAGCCAGGCAACACGCCTGCCCGTGATTGGGCCCTTATGTTGTTCAAAGGTCATAATATCAGCCAGGATTTGGCAGGGATGTGTCAGATCTGTGAGACCATTTATTACGGGAACAGTCGAATGCTGTGCCAATTCCTCCAAATTTTCAGACGATTTTGTTCGTAACATTATGCCGTCTACATACCGTGAAAGTACACGAGCAGTGTCTGCAATCGTCTCACCACGGCCCAACTGACTTTCCGACTCACTTAGCAGCACAACATCGCCACCCAACTGCCGCATACCCACCTCAAAACTTACCCGTGTTCGGGTTGAGGGTTGCTCGAACACCATAGCCAAAGTCTTACCGCTCAGCGGGGCTTGGCTATGGCTATTCCCCTTTTTGAACTCTTCCCCGAGACAAAGCAACTGCCGCAATGTGTTCTCATCAAATCGATCTAAATCAAGAAAATGTCGCGGCACCCTTTAATCCTTTTTCTCAGCTTTTTTCTTCTCTAACTTCTTTGCCACTTTAGAGAGCATACTTACCGCCTCAGCAACATGGTGTTCATCAATGATCAAAGGCGGAACTAGACGCAAAATGTTGTCACCGGCCCCCACAGTCAACAAGCCTTCGTCTCTGAGGAGCTTCACTAACTCGCTATTTGGCGGCCCGCATTTAATGCCAAGCATGAGCCCCTTCCCCCTCACACCCTTGTAAACTGTTGGATGTTTTTCACACTGTTTAGCAATTTCATAACGCAGCAGCTTGCCTATCTCCTGCACTTTCTCGAGAAACTTCTTTTCCGATACGATCTCCAGAACTTTTCTAGCCACAGCACCAGCGAGATAATTACCGCCAAAAGTCGAACCATGTGTGCCAGCAACCATCCCCTTTGCAGCCTCTGACGTTGCCATTACAGCACCTATAGGGAAACCCCCTCCCAGACCCTTCGCAACAGCCATGACGTCCGGCTCGACACCAGCCCATTCATGGGCCCATAATTTCCCTGTACGCCCGATGCCGCATTGGACCTCGTCAAAAAACACTAGCAGCCCTAATTCATTGGCAATCGAACGTATATCCCTCAAGAAGTCATATTCAGCAGGCCTGATCCCGCCCTCACCTTGGATCGGTTCGACTAATATGGCTGCGGTTTTCTCCGTCACTGCCGCCCTAAGTTCATCGGTGTTACCAAATGGTAGAATATCAAATCCTTCTGTTTCAGGCCCAAACCCCTCGAGATGCCCGGCATTTTTGGATGCAGATAAGGCTGCCAAAGTCCGCCCATGAAATGAACCATCAAAGCTCAATATTCTGTAACGCTCTGGCTCACCATTTGCACTATGATACTTCCGGCATAACTTTATTCCACCCTCTACCGCCTCTGCACCCGAATTACAGAAAAAAGCAAGGTCCGCAAAAGATAGTGCCACCAACTGATTTGCCAATATCTCCTGGTCAGGAATACGGAAGAGATTAGATGTATGCCAGACCTTCTTAGCCTGATCATTCAATGCTCGGACTAACCGTGGATCACTATGCCCAAGTGCATTAACTGCTATCCCCGCACAAAAATCAAGGTAGCGGGTTCCGTCTGTTGATACCAAGTATGCACCATCACCTCTGTCGAAAGATATATCAGCCCGGGAATATGTCGGCATTACCGCTGTTGATTTATTTTTATGTGAAACAGACATTTTTACCAGTTCAAATGAATTTCCGGGAAAACCAGATAATCTGATTTCAGGGCTTGGGTGTCAACTTTCCGAAACTAATAAATTGCAGCAAAATGCAATGTCAAATTTGTGTAAACTTAGGCCTTCAATTTATAACCTTTGTCCAAAAGGTGCGCGGTCAACCACCAAAGAAATATATTTACTCCGATTAGAACAGTTACTCCAAGCCAAAGTGGGGCATCAGCGTAATTTATAAACCCATACCGAAAACCATCTATCATGTAAAAAAGCGGGTTTAACATTGCTATTTTTTGGAAAATATCGGGGAGTAATTCGATTGAGTAAAATGTCCCAGAAAGAAAAGAAAGTGGGGTGACAACAAAGTTCGTAACCGCTGCCATATGGTCGAATTTTTCTGCCCATAAGCCCACTATAACTCCCAGCATCGACATCATAAATGAAGCAGCAAGAGCAAAAAAAATGACAGCACCAACATTGTAGATGGTAACTGATACAAAACATGACATAGCTGCCAATGTCACAATACCAACCACTATGCCTCGTGTAACACCAGAGAATACATAGGCAAACATCAGCTCTGACGCACCGATTGGCGGCATGAGGAAATCAACAATGTTCCCTTGGATTTTTGCTATCAAAATAGAAGATGAGGTATTAGCAAAACCATTCTGCGCTATCATCATCATAACAAGGCCTGGCGTCAAAAATTCAAGAAATTTCACTTCTCCAACCATTGCAGCAGCCCGGCCAAGTGCCAAGTCAAATATAGCTAAAAACAAGAGTGATGTAATTACCGGGGCAATAATGGTTTGTGTCCAAACCTTAAGAAACCGTCGGACTTCCTTAACATAGAGGGTCCACAATCCGCGCCAATTTATAGCGCCGAAGGTGCGAGGCTCTCGATATTTTTTCAATTCAGCCATGAGTCTTTATTTCATAAAACGAAGCGAACGTGAAATGTTTGAATATCAATACATTATAGCTATCTATGCCGATTAATAAAAATACCAACTATCTCAACGACACGGTATTAAAAAATAATCCGCGCGATTGACCAAGGGATCCCTGCTATTCAAATTTTATAAAATGTGATTTCTATCGTCTATAATTGTGTTTTGCACAAACAAGCAGGAATTTATGCAGTACAAATTAGATTATATGGCCAAAAAGAAAAACGGCGGCAATTTTATGCCGCCGTTTTGGAACCCTAACCAATGCCATTAGGAAGGGGCAGGGTAGGCTTAAGGCCAAGACTCCACGATTAACTATCAGCATTATCAAAAAAGTATGCAGTGATGACCATCACATCAACTTACATTTAGGTTTAAGTATTAATTTTAAGTATGTTTAAAAAAGAACACCGTAAAGTTAAGCTCCCCCGCAAAGTTACTTTAAAGTCGCTTGAGAACGCCGCCCTCTTTTATTTACAGCGTTACGCAACTTCTACCGAAAATTTGCGACGCGTATTAATGCGCCGAGTCGATCGCTCTGCTCGGGCGCACGGGACAGACCGAGAGGAAGGTATCGGTTTCGTCGACCAAATTTTAAAGCGATATTGCAGCGCAAAATTACTTGATGATGATGCATATGCAGCAGCGCGCGCCGCAAGTATGAGACAGAGAGGCGCTTCCGGAAGAGCAATCAGATCTAACCTAAGGGCAAAGGGTGTAAAGAACGAGACCATCGACCTAGTGCTTGATGAACAGCTCAAAGGGTCTCCAGCAACAGAAATTAAAGCGGCATTTACCTATTGCCGGCGCCGTCGTCTTGGTCCGTGGCGCACAGTTGGGCGAGAGGAACGGCGCGAAAAAGATATAGCCTCTCTTGCGCGTCAGGGCTACTCGGTAGATATTGCGCTTCGCGTGATCGATGCAGTCAGCATTGAAGAATTAGAAATGGAAATGACATCGGAATCCATGTAACAAAAAGCTCAACCTCGCGATGCAGCGTTACTGTTGTGCACTTTAACAAATCTTTGTCCGGTACCAACCGCCTGTTTCTTGTCTGTCGAGCCTGCATAAATTTGCTTTGATGCTTCGATAATCAAAACGCCGGCCAAGGCCCTAAACAAACAATGCCCGATTTTCTCAATAGCGCATGCGCGACGTATAACTAGTTCCAATCGGGTTGGTGGGAAATAAAGCGCATTTTCCACCCTTAACGGTACAAATAATCCATCTTGTAATAATTGCCAAATTTGCCTCGAGTTAAATGGGCGGCTATGCCCGAATGGCGATCTTTTTTCAAACTTTGCCCATAGTCCCCGGCGATTTGGAACAACGGCTATTATGCGTCCTTCATCTTTTACGACTCTCCATAATTCGCGTAGAATGGCTGGCAAATTCTCAGTATCCTCAAGTCCATGCACGACTAGCAATCGATCAATCGAGCGATCAGGAAATGGCAACTCATGATAAGCCGATAGCGCAACCAATCCAGGAGATTTTTTTGGCCAATGTGTAACCCCTTGAGGTGCTGACATGGCTGCAAGTGCTAATTCAGATCCATTACGGAAGGGTGCCAAATAAGGGGTTGCGTATCCCATCCCAAGGACAGTCATTCCGGTGGTGCTAGGCCAAAGCCGACGCAGTTTGGCTCCTATCAGCCTTTGGCTAATAATACCAAGGCGACTGTTATAAAAATTTTTTAAGTAAACTACGTCATTATACACGACAAAATATTACCACATTGAGTAATTAATGAAAAAAACCTCATTCCGTGCTACCATGATTTGAAGAAAAGGTAGGGAAAAATGTTAACACTTCGGGTTACACCGCGCTCACCATTTGCACGCAAATGTATGATGGTAGCACTCGAGAAAGGTATATTCGGGAAGCTTGAACTCAGCGATACCGACCTTTATGGAGAAAATCAAGACATCGACGAAGACAATCCCGTGAGAAAGGTACCCGCCCTAAGATTAGAAGATGGCACAACTCTTTTTGACAGTCCTGTCATATGCGAATATCTCGATTGTTTGGATGGGGATCCCATATTTCACCCACAAGAGGGTGAACCGCGTTTCAAAGCGCTAAAGCTTCAAGCATTAGGTGATGGGCTGACCGAGGCGCCCCAATCCCATTACAAAGAATTAGCTCGCCCAGAAAAATTTCGGTCGGAAGAAATGGTTATGAAACATGCAAATGCTATTGATCGAATTATAACCTGGACAGAAAAAAACTTTGATCTCATCGAGGGGCCAATGACAATCGGTGGAATTGCTTTGGCTTGCGGCCTTGCTTACGTTAATGAGCGGCAACCAAATACTGATTGGCATCATAAAAATCCGAAGCTCGGGGCTTGGTACTGTGAGATCAGTGACCGCGCATCATTTCAGGCAACTACAAAGCAAGCCAATGCCAAACGGCTTGGAGTGTCTAATTGATGAAGCTATTTTTTTCTCCATTATCCCCCTTTGCTCGCAAAGTACGCATTGTTGCTTTTGAAAAAACTCTTATTGACGAAGTAGAGCTTTTCCAAAGTGAAAGACACAACCGTCCCACTGAATTGGGACCAATCAATCCGCTTCTGAAAGTCCCAACACTAATTGATAATAACGGCAATTCTTTATTCGACTCTCCGGTTATTTGCGAATACCTCGATTCTTTAACATCCAAACCAGTCTTATTCCCCAAAAAAGGAATGAGCCGCTGGGCCGCACTGCGGCAGCAAGCGCTTGGAGATGGTGGCATGGATGATGCCGTTAAACTCGCTTATGAAGCGGGTCGGCCTAGCGGTAGCCGGTCTCCATACTGGCTTGGCCGCTGGCGTCAGGCGGTGGAAAGCACACTTAACGCGCTTGAACGCGAGGCGCCCTCTTTCACTGATAAGCTTACAATTGGCCCAATCGCCATAGGTTGTTTCTTAGGTTTTCTAGATCAGTCCCGTATTATTGGCGACTGGCGTGGTTATCGCGAGAACTTAGCTGTGTGGTTTGAAGAGTTCGGCCAACGACCCTCAATGCAAGAAACGGAATACAAAAAATAGATCAAATGGTTAAAAAAGCCCGGCTGGCCAAAATAATATTGCGAGTCCTCTCCCATTGAATGACCTTCATTGCTTCATTGAGGCCAAACCAGCGACAATCAGAGGCATCATCGCCGGCCTGTAAATTACCCGATGTCCAAATAGCTGCAAAGTCGATTAGTGAATAATGGTACCTTACCCTGCCTTTTTTATCATGCCTGATAGTGTCTACAACATCGACTAAGCCTAAAATGCGGATTTCTATGCCTGTTTCCTCGCATACCTCACGACAAGCAGCTTCACGCAAAGTTTCGCCCAATTCCTGGGCACCTCCTGGAATGCTCCAGTGTCCACGTCGGGGTGATTTTGCTCGCTCGGCCAATAGAACTTGCCCATTGCGCCAGACCACAGCACCAACACCAACGAAGGGACGATTGGGATACTCCCGCGTCATGAACAGTACTCCTTATCCTACTTAAAATCGCACTTCCAGTTGACGAGAGCAAGCACTCCGGTAAATTGAGGGCAAAGTTCAAATGTATGAAAGGTAGCTATGGAATACGTATTGCTCGGCAATAGCGGCTTAAAGGTATCCCGGCTATGTCTGGGGACAATGACATTCGGCGATACAACGCGGGATGGAGACGCGCAGAATATTGTTGAGTCAGCGCGCAATGTTGGTGTCAATTTCATTGATACAGCAGACGGCTACGCAGCCGGCGCTTCTGAGGAAATAGTTGGGAAATTGACCAAACACGACCGTAATGAATGGATAGTAGCAAGCAAAGTTGGATCAGCAGCAGGAACAGCATCTCGGAAAAAGGCACTTTCCCGAAAATGGTTGTTAGAGGCGATTGACTCCAGCCTCACACGATTGCAGACGAGTTTCTTAGATGTATGGTATCTCCATCACGTCGATTGGGAAACGCCAATTGAAGAGACTGTTCGTACGGTTGGGGACATTATCGCTGCCGGGAAAGTTCGCTACTGGGGTTTTTCAAATCATCGTGGATGGCAGGTCGGAGAGCTCGTTCACACGGCCGAACAGCTTGGTGTGCCTAAGCCAATCGTTGCTCAGCCTTATTACAATGCTTTTAATAGAATGCCAGAAACCGATATCCTGCCAGCTTGTGCGCACTATGGCATTGGGGTAGTCCCGTATTCTCCGCTAGCTAGAGGTGTCTTGGCGGGGATTTATGAACCAGGGAAAGACCCGGGGCCCGAAACACGAGCGGGGATACAAGACCGTCGTCTTATGCAGACTGAATGGCGCACCGAAAGTCTTCATGCTGCCCAAAAAATTAAACAGCATTGTAAAAAACGTGAAATGCAACCGGTGACATTCGCTATACAATGGTTGCTAAACAATAAAATTATTTCTGGGGTGCTCGGCGGCCCAAGAACCATGGCTCATTGGCAGAGTTATGTAGAGGCAATGCATGGCGCATGGACAGAGGAAGACGAGGAATTAGTTAACCAACTATGCCCTCCTGGACAAGCTACCACACACGGGTATTGCGACCCACGCTATCCAGTGCGCGGGCGAGTTTCATTGATCAACGCGGTGTCAAATTAAATACTGGCCGCCATTCACGGTTAGAGTAGAACCATTAATGAAAGCAGCCTCATCTGAGGCCAAGAAAACCACACAGCGAGCGACTTCAATTGGTTCGCCCAGCCGACCAACGGGAATGTGTGGTAAAATACGCTCCTTGATTATCTCTTCAGGAATCTTCCGCACCATGTCAGTGCCTATATATCCTGGGGCTACTGCATTTACGGTAACACCCTTTGATGCATTTTCTAACGCAAGCGCCTTGGTAAATCCTATCATGCCTGCCTTAGCCGCAGCATAATTGGTTTGCCCAAATTGTCCCTTCTGTCCATTAATCGATGAAATATTAATTATTCGGCCAAAATGGCGTTCGCGCATATCGTTAATGACCGCACTGCTTAGGTTGAAGCAACTATCAAGGTTTGTTCGCAAGACCTCGCTCCACTGAGCCCTTTCCATTTTATGAAGAGGGGTATCGCGCGTAATTCCAGCGTTATTGACCAAGACATCAACGCGGCCCACCTTACTCTTTATCTCTTCAACAGCATCGCACGATGCTTGATAATTACCGGCGTCAAATTTGAATGCCGGTATTCCATTTTTTTCCTCAAACTTTCGAGCTTCTTCATCATTACCTGCGTAATTTGCTGCTACGGAGTAGCCAGCATCTCTAAATGCTACTGCAATAGAGGCACCAATACCGCGCGTGCCTCCGGTAACTAGAACTGTTCTGACCAATTTTCCCACCCTTTCAGCTAATGAAAATTCAACACCAACTAACAAAAGTCTCCACTCTAATAGAGAAATCGAGTTGAGAACGCATACAGCCATAGCCTACACGGCAGGTGTGCACTCAGGTTAGCCGCGCTCTATGCACATGGCTATACCCATCCCACCGCCGATACATAGAGTGGCAAGACCCTTCTTAGCTCCCCGCCGTATCATTTCGAAAATTAAGGTGGTTAACACTCTCGTTCCCGAAGCACCAACAGGATGGCCTAATGCGATCGCGCCACCGTTGACATTCACCTTCTCTGGGTCCCAAGCCATTTCTTTATTAACGGCACACGCTTGGGCTGCAAAGGCCTCGTTTGCCTCGATCAAATCTAGATCGTTAACACTCCAACCTGCTTTTGTAAGTGCTTTTTGACTAGCCGGTATAGGGCCTGACCCCATTACCGCAGGGTCTACACCTGCAGTAGCCCACGAAACAATACGCGCTAATGGAACTATACCACGCGTCTCAGCTTCACTAGATTTCATCAGCACCGTTGCTGCGGCCCCGTCATTTATTCCGGAGGCACTACCAGCCGTGACTGTACCATCTTTGGCAAAGGCTGGACGAAGTCCATTCAAATCCTCTAGCGTTGTGTTCGGCTTCGGATGTTCGTCACGATCAACAACAACATTCCCTTCCCGTGTCGAGATTTCCACTGGCACAATCTCATCTTTGAAACGATCAGCGTCGACTGCTAGTTTGGTTTTCTGCTGACTTCTATAAGCAAATTCATCTTGCTGTTCACGGGGTATTTGCCATTTCTGAGCAACATTTTCTGCAGTTACTCCCATGTGGTAACCATTGAAATGATCCCAGAGCCCATCTTTGAGCATTGAATCAACAAATTCAATGCTTCCCATTTTCTGTCCATCACGCATATGCGCGCAGTGAGGCGCTTGACTCATATTTTCCTGTCCACCAGCAACAATAATTTTTGCATCGCCCAAAGTTATTGCTTGCATGCCCATCGCAACACTTCTTAACCCAGAACCACAAAGCTGATTGATCTGCAGTGCTGTTTTTTCAAAAGGGATCTCTGCCTTAACTGCTGCTTGGCGAGCGGGATTTTGCCCTTGCCCGGCAGTTAAAATCTGCCCCATGATGACTTCATCAACTTCATCAGGTGCAACTTTCGCTCTACTTAACGCCGCCTTAACTGCTACTGCGCCCAAATGAGCGGCGGATGTTCTACTAAAGCTTCCTAAAAAAGCGCCCACGGGCGTTCTAGCCGCCCCGGCAATCACTACATCAGTCATAATAATTAATTCCTACCCAATGCTTTGTTATAAGTTACAATTGTGCCATGTTTATGCAGCCCCTTACAATGGATACTGGTGTCTATAATCACAAGCGGTCTGCGGCCGTTTCAATTTCAATCACCCAAGATGATCGTGCAAACAATATAAATCTCGTATGACAAAGTATGCAAAAGCGGTTGCCGTTTGTCACACTTTTACATTGTCATCATTTGGAAATTCCTGATTTGGGTTCATTAAACGCCACTGTTTTGGGTTGCGTTGTGGAAGAGCTTTGAGAACCTGATGCCGTTGATAATCCGTCATGTGGAACCATTCCTCAATCTCTTTTGGATAACGCAGACATCCGCAACACATTAACACTCCATCAAATTTACGATTATGACAAATGCCCTTACAGGGGGAATCAAGATAAGCCATATTTGTCACCCTCTATTTCTCAAATCGCTCAGAAAAGCCCTCACATATTTAATATTTGCTCCAAATATTTCTATTTCCAGAAAAGATAGAAGATCAAATCACTTGTCTAAATGCTAAGCCTGTATTTGTTTACTTAAAAATCACACTTGCAAATAAGACCTATTTTTACCTAGATAACCATATACTTCTACCTTTTATTACACTTGGCTTGGGCCTGAGGTTTAAACGTTAGATTGTCGAGAGAAATAATGTTTCTGTTTGGAGGTGTCACAAAGTTGCGTCTATCTTTATTTCCTGAACATACTATTCATTCGATAATACTGTTGTGAAATAATCAAAAAAATCGAGGGATTTATGAGCCAAAACCAACCCCTGCGCGGAATAAGAGTTTGCGATTTTGCTGCTGGTATCGCTGGGCCCTATGCCAGCATGATGCTGGCACAATACGGCGCAGACGTTGTTAAAGTAGAAGCGGTTGATGGCGATTGGATTCGCAATACAGGCGGTCGTTTGAAAGGAGACCACGGAGCCCAATCTCTGGTCACAGCGCGCGGCAAACGATCTCTAGCAATAAACCTGAAACATCCAAAGGGGCATGAGATAGCGCTAAAGCTTGCGGCTGGTGCGGATATAGTTACCGAGAGTTTCAGACCTGGCGTGATCAAGCGTCTTGGTCTTGATTATCCAACGGTGAAGAAGGCAAACCCCAAAGTCATATATCTTTCCGTATCGGGTTTTGGTCAGTCTGGACCGCATGCTCAGCGCGCGGCTATGGATCTAATATTGCAGGCTTTTTCGGGTTTGATGTCAGTCACGATAGACACAAGCAATCAACCTATTAGGGTCGGCATCTCGATAGTTGATTACTTAACCGGTCTTTACGCCCTACAAGCAACAATGGCCGCCCTAATT